>Ga0187877_1000776_pt1 | contig 37840 bp, 26 predicted proteins | sample June2016WEW_17_1_3_FD_132430 | JGI IMG/M metagenome (GOLD analysis project Ga0187877, IMG submission 132430) | Peatland microbial communities from SPRUCE experiment site at the Marcell Experimental Forest, Minnesota, USA - June2016WEW_17_100 | ecosystem: Environmental > Terrestrial > Soil >...
AGTCTGAACGGCTGACTTTTCCACCGCGCTTGGAAATCCGGCAAAAGTCGCCGGATTTCCACATTCCCACAGCGCCGACGGCGACCCTCACCTCTCAACTGCCCAAAAGATTACACATCCTCGATTCTATCAGCGCAATAGTCTCTCAACTCTCCGGGCATACGCGGGCACTTGCATGTTCCAAAGCGGTTAACCGTCCGCCGGCCTTGCCCCTTGCGCCTCGCCATTCGCCGTTTCCCTGCCTCCCATCCCGAACCGATTCGCCGGCCATCCCGAACCGACTCGGCTGTCATCCTGAGCGCAACGAAGGATCTCCGCAGTCCCGGCTCACGGTAAACTCCGCGAAGGATCTGCTTTTACGCTACGCGTTTCATTTTGAGCGTGGGCAGGAACGGCGACTCCGGCCGCGGAGTGAGGGTTTTGAGGTTGGGATCGGGGATCAGGTCCAGCTCTTCCATCACGAGCTGGCCTACGAGTGGTTCGCTACCGGGCGGCCCGATCAGGCAACTGGCAGACATCTCTCGGTCGCCGATGGTCAGGTGAATGGCGCCGGCTTTTTCCAGTTCAACCCTTTGTTCGTTCGCGAGACGAACAACGACTTTGCCCCACCGGCGCAGACCCAGCTTTTCGACGAGTTCCTCCGGCAACAGCATCATCACAGCACCCGTGTCCACGACAGCCTCTACCTCGGCCTTCCGAACTTTTTTGCGGCTGAGCTCGCGTTCCATCCACAAATAATGATCACTCTCGTTTTCAAGACGCATTCGGACTCGGATTTCTCCCATGCCGACATTCTACTACGACTTGGGTTGGCGCGCACGCTATGCGGCCTTGGCGCCTTGGAGCAAATCGGTGAGGGCATGTCCAATCTCCGCGTGGTGAAAGACAAATCCGGAAGCTAGCAATTTCGCTGGCACAACGCGCGCGCTGGCGAGGAGCAACTCGTCGGCCATTTCGCCGAAGGCTATGCGCGCCGCAAAAGCCGGCATGGGGACAATCGTTGGGCGTCCGAGAACTTGACCCAGCGCCTTGGTGAATTCGGCATTGGTGACGGCGTGCGGCGCGACGGCATTCACGGGACCGCGAAGGGAGTCGGTTTTGAGGGCGCGAATGATCACGCGCACAAGGTCGTCAATCGAGATCCAACTGAAGTATTGTTTCCCGCTACCCACGATTCCACCCACGCCCATGCGGAACGGAAACAGCATCTTGGCCAGGGCGCCGCCGGCAGGGCTGAGGACAACGCCCGACCGCAGAACAGCCACGCGAATCCCGTGTTGCAGTGCAGGCTCCGTGGCCGCTTCCCATTCGCGGCACACTCCGGCGAGGAAATTGGAGCCGGGCGGGCTCTCTTCCGTGAGAGTCTCATCGCCGCGGTCTCCGTAATAGCCGACCGCAGACGCGGAGATGAGAACTTTGGGAGGCCGCGTCAATTGTGCCAGGCGCTCGGAAAGCAGGCGAGTGCTGTTCACGCGGCTGTCGCGGATGCGCGCCTTCCTTTCTACGGTCCATCTGCCGCCGGCAATACTCGCCGGCCAGATGGACCACGGCGTCGAAGCCTTCGAGGGAAGGCGCATCCAAGATGCCGGCCGCGGGATCCCAAGGGATGCTGTCTCCAGCGGCTCGCGGTGTCGATCGCACTAATCGAGTCACCCGATGGCCCTCCCCGGCGAGAGCGGGAATCAGCGCCGAGCCGACGAGCCCACTCGATCCGGTCACGAGAATGTGCATAAGCAAACCTCCTTTAGCTCGCGCCGCCCGTCGGCGCAACCCTCGAATCGCCCGGCCGACGGAAACCTAGTCGACGATATCAAACGAGACGTCAAAAATGCGGTGCTGAAACCCGACAAAGTGGCCGAAGAAGGGCGAAGCGGTGTTGGAGTAAACGTCCAAAGGATTGGAGTGGTTAGTCAGGTTGAAGCCCGACACCCCGACTCGGAACCGATGGCTCTTTAGCCACCCGATGTAGGGCACTCCAAAATCTTTGGTGACTTTCAAGTCGAGTGAGAGAAAAGTGGGGAAACGCTGGCTGTTGACCGGGCCCACATAATTTTGCAGGACATCGACGTTCGAATAGGGGAACCCCGTGTGGACATCGAAGAGAGGCGTTGCCGTGAGCCCGCGGGGAAGCTGGAAGCGGCCCCAGGTGACGACACGGTTCGGCACATTGGATGGCAGGGTCCCAAAGAAGTTCGGCCGGATGACGGGTTGCTCGAAGGGAACGAAGATTTGGCTCAGGGTGTTGATGTCGCCCCGAGTCAGGCTGTAGATATAAGACACGTTAAAATCCGAGCGCTCGCCCCGGTGGACACGCACGGTCGCCTCCAACTCGTGGTAGCGCGACGCGCCGGTGTTGGTCAGCAAAAGGACGGGATTGGCGCCGGGCAGGCTGAGTGGGTTGATGATAAACACATCGAAGGTGCGGCTGGAGAGGTAACTCAGCCGGGCCAGAACGTGCGGCCCCAATTCGCGATCGACTTCGAGGTTCCACGTCAAGTTGTAGGGCGTGCTGGACAAGTGGTGGGCGCGCGGGACGATGTGGTTCCCTTTCTCGTCGACCTTCTCGTAAACATTTTCGTAGGTGATCGGCGGCCCGAGCGGCATGCCTTGTGTATCGAAATAGGTCACCGTTCGCGTCGGATTGTTAATGAAATCACCCGCCAAAAGTGGTACGCGATCGTAGAAAACGCCGACACCGCCGCGGAAGATCGTTTTGCCGGCTTGACCGGGTGAATAAACCAATCCTGCGCGAGGTGCGAGAGCGGTGGTGGCGCCAATGATCTGGCCTGAGTAACGGAAGCCGCCGTCGAGTGCCAGGTGATCGCTCAGAATCCAGTGGTCCTGCACGAACGCCGCCCATTCATTATCCTCTACGGCGAGGTTGGCTGCCCCGGAGAAATCAATCTGCTCGGCCAGCGAGCCGTCGGCGCGCAGCAGGCGAACCGGATGCGACAGGCTTGTTCCGCTGTAATTTCGGTGAACGTAGTCCGCGCCGATTTTCAAATCATGCTTGCCCAGCCACTCGTGGCGCGGCAACTGGTAAGTTTCCGCAAACTGCTCCGCATGACTCGTTCTTGTCCACGCGTTGAAGTAGTCGCCCTCGTCGCCGTTCGGCGTCACCAGCATGTCCGCGGGCCCTTGCCCGTGGGCGTAGCTGTCGAACTCGGTGAATTGCACCAGCGTCGTGGCCACGCCGCCCGAATGGAGAAGATACCGGTCCGTGGCCGCGATGAACACGCCCCGCTGGCCATAGTTCGAGGACGCGGATTGTGGAATCAGCGCCGAGATGTCAGCGAATTCCTTCCGCAGCGGGAAGGAATTTACGTTGACTGTCATCAGATGATTGGGGGAGAAGATATACTGAAAGCTCGAAAACGAAGTGAATCCCTCGGTCCTGATTTCATTCTGAGGCCAAGCTAGGCCGCGCACGGGCTGCTTCACCAGATCGTAGGTGAAGGACTCGGAGAAATTGAGCCGGTTTGCCAACACCGGCCCGGTGAATGACAAGCGCGGTTCGTCGTCCCCGATCCCGACCAGATCACCGCTGCGAAATCGAGGGGTGGGGATGAAATCATTGAGTTCGTAGTGCCATTGGCTTGAGGGAGGTTTGGTTTCAATGGTGGTCAGGCCGCCGGTAAACCGCCCGTAGGCGGAGTTGTAGGCGCTTTTGTAGACCTCAACTGATTCGATAGCGTCCAGCGGAACGTCAATCGCAAAAGTTCCCGTCACAGGATCCACCGTATCGGCCGAATCAACGAGCAACATGCCCTGAGCTTCGCTCATGCCCTTAATGGAAATGCGGCCGTCGGGCAGACGCACCACCCCGGGCACGAGGGGCAACGAGGCTTTGAATTTGTGTTCCGCCAACGGCAACGCTTGGAGTTGTGGGGCAGTGAGTCTTGCCGGCGGAGCGGTGGCTTGCTGAGCGACCGTCGAGATCTTTTCATGCACTTCGACTTTTTCCCGCACCACTACTTCAAGAGGCAAGACAAGCTGCATCAAGGGGACGGGCTGGTCGGTAATGGCGATATTTTGCTCGGCGATCGGCTGATAGCCGACCGCCGCGCAAACCAGGTTGTAGGTGCCTGCCAACAATCCCGGAAAGCCGAAGCGCCCTTTTTCATCGGTGGTTTGTGAGAGACCTTCCTCCGGCAAAATGCCGGGGCGCGCGCTCGTAAGAGTGCAAACCGCACCCGTGATGGGCGCGCTCTTTTCGTCAACCACTTCACCGTTCAGATCCTGCGTTCCGGGCAGGCCTAAAGCCATCGGCGAGTGCGCGGCTAACAGCATCGAGCTCACACACGCCGTCCATGCTAAGCGACGAATCCTCCCGTAAAGCATATATGCTTTTGATGCGAGAAGGCCCTTCAACGCCACTGGCGATGGACAGTTCATCTTACGGGACGATGCAGCCGAGCAGGGAAGGGTCATTCGCGTCAGATGGCGCCTGCCGTGAACCGGGTGGGGCGGCCCCGTTCAAGCATCCAAGCCTCAGTCGTTCGATTATACTTCCTTCCATTGAAACCCCCGAAAACTTTGCCTGCACGAGGGAGAGCGCGCGCCCCGAACGGAAGAAGCGTTGCGGTAACATCGTGTGTCGCGTCCTACTCTCCAGCGGCAATGCCGAGGGATTTCATCTTGCGATAGAGATGACTGCGCTCCAGGCCCAGGACTTCGGCGGTGCGGCTCATGTTGCCGTGATTTTCTTCCAGCTTTCTCAGAATGTAATCGCGCTCGTAAGCGGCGCGCGCTTCCTGGAGGCTGGAGAATCCGCCACTCGAACTCCGGGTGCCGGACCCGGCCGACGAGCTGGCGATTCTCACCCGCGCCGTGTCTTGTTGCAGACCCGGTGGCAGGTGCCGCACTTCAATCACATCGCCCGCCCCCATGATCACCATGCGCTCGACCAGGTTCTTGAGTTCGCGAACGTTGCCCGGCCAGCGGTAGCGCATCAGGATTTCGAGCGCCGCCTCCGACAGGTGCTTCGGTTTGCGCCCGTAGGCGCGCGCGAATTCTGACAAGAAATAATGGGCGAGCGTAGGAATATCGTCCCGGTGCTCGCGCAGGGGCGGAACGAAGAAGGGAATCACATTGAGGCGGTAAAACAGGTCTTCGCGGAAGTTGCCCTTCTGAATTTCCTCGTCCAGGTTCTTGTTCGTAGCCGCGATCACGCGGACGTCGACGGTCAGGTTCTTGGCGGTGCCGATGGGAGTAAAGCGCTGCTCTTCGATCACGCGCAGCACTTTGGACTGCGTGCGCAGGCTCATGTCGCCCACTTCGTCGAGGAAGAGAGTTCCGCCGTGGGCTTGCTCGAATTTTCCGGTCTTATCTTCCACGGCTCCGGTGAAGGAACCTTTGACGTGTCCGAACAGTTCGCTCTCGATCAATTCCTCGGGGATGGCCGCGCAATTCACTTCGACGAAGGGCTTGTCCGCCCGTTTGCTCATTTCGTGGAGTGCGTGGACGACCAGTTCTTTTCCCGTCCCGCTCTCGCCGTAGACCAGGACGCGGCCCTGGGTGGGGGCGGCCAGCGCGAGCTGCTGGCGCAAGGCTTTCATCGGGATGCTGTCGCCGATGATGCGATACTGGCCGTGAAGCTCTTCGCGCAGGGATCGATTCTGGGCCGCGAGTTGCAGTTGCTCGAAGGCGTGCTTCAGAATGAGCAGCGTTTTTTCAATCGAGAGAGGCTTTTCAATAAAGTCAAACGCGCCCAGCTTGGTGGCGCGCACGGCGGTCTCGATGGTGCCGTGGCCCGAAATCATGATAACCACGGGAGGGTCTTCGAGCGTCTGAATTTTTTCCAGCGCCTCCAAACCATCCATGCCCGGCAGCCAAATGTCGAGCATCACGACCTCGGCGCGCTTTTTGCTCAGCCACCCGAGACAGTCTTCCCCGCTCTCGACCGCCGCGACCTCGTAGCCTTCGTCCTGAAGAACCGAGGTCAGCGACTGACGGATTCCAGGCTCGTCATCCACCACCAGAATGGAGCGCATGAGAACAATTATGAATTATGAATGATGAATTATGAACGAATTTCCGCCGGCGCCAGCATTCGGGACTAATGATGCTGTTTGGGCCGTCGGGATCTTCGAGTCTCGGCATATATGCATGGCAGATAATTCATAATTCAGAATTCATAATTCCGCGTTTCCCGGGGCACGTTCCACCGGCAGTTCGATCGTGAATTTCGCGCCGGCCGGCCGGTTGTCTTCGACCCGAATCGTCCCATGATGCTCGGAGATAATCCTGCTGACGATGGCGAGTCCTAAGCCGGTGCCGCGCTGCTTGGTGGAGAAATAAGGCAGGAACAGTTTTTCCATGGCGCCGGGCGCGATGCCCGGCCCGCTGTCGGCGACCACCAGCTCCACAACATCGCGCTCCGCGTCCAGCGCGGTGCGTACCCAGATTTCCTTGGGCACCGATGCTTCCACGGCCTCGGCCGCGTTGTCGATCAAGTTGACCACGGCACGCTTCATCTGTTCCGGGTCAGCCTGAATGACCGGGAGGTCGGCCGCGAGTTCCCTGTGGACCTCGATCCCTTTCAGCCGGCCATCGAAGACGTTGAGGGCGTTCTCGATGATATCGTTCAGGGACGACGGCACAGGTTGCGAGGCAGGGAAGCGCGCGAAGCTCGAGAACTCGTCCACCAGGTTCTTCAGCGTCGCGACTTCGCGATCGATCAAGGTGGCGCTCTCGGCCACCGCCGTCACCAGTTCCGGTGACGCGGCGCCGGGCCCGTTGCGTTCCATCAAACGCTGGATGCGCTCCGCGGAAAGTTGGATGGGCGTGAGGGGATTCCTGATCTCATGGGCCACGCGCTGCGCCACCTCACGCCAGGCTGCCGCTTTCTGCGCGCGTAATAGCTCCGAGAGGTCTTCGACCACCAGGACTGAGCCCACGGCGCCGTGCTGCGCCCGGATGGAGGAAAGAGTGAGCGCGGCGAAAACAAAACGCCCGTCCAAGTCCAGTTCCGTGTAGCGAGTTACGGTCCCCTGCCGCGCGGAGCGGCGCAGCAATTGTGAGATTTCGCGCGCGTTCTCGGCGCTGAACAGGTCGGTCAGCTTGCGAGCCACCTTCGTTTTCTCCTCGCCAAAGAGTCGTGCCGCGGTCGAGTTGACCTCGGTGATCCGCCCTTGGGGGTCCAAGGAGATGACGCCGCTGGGAATGTTTTCGAGGATGGCCTCCATGGTGTTGCCGCGCTCTTCCAATTCGCGGTTGGCGCGCTGCAATTCCTCGGCGGCCCGCTCGATCGCCAGGCGGCTTTCTCGTAGTTGCCGGGTCATGTCGTTGAACGAGTGAATGAGCGTCCCCAGCTCACCATCGGAGCGCGCCGCCACCTGGTATTCCAGATTGCCCTTGGAGATTTCCTGCGTGCCTTCGGCCAAAGCTTGGATGGGCACGGTCACCTGCTTGGAGACGAACATGGCAAACCAGGTCGCCACAAACAAGATGAGAAGAGTGAGCAACAGCAGCACCGAGAGATCGATGCGCTTTACCGCTTTTCGCTGACGGCTCAGCTCGTTGTACTTCTGCGCCTCGCGCTGAATCTCGTCCGCGACTCTTCGGATGTTCGCCGGCAGGCGCGCGACTCCAACCACCGTGCCCAGCGACTGGCCTCCCGGTGCTGCCATGCGCCTTGCGGCAAGGAATAATTCTTCGTTCGCTGACCGCAAGCGCCCGCTGGCGCCCGCATCCGCCATCGGGCCGGAAGCGATCTGAGGGAGGGCCGAGATAACCTCGGCAGGAGCGGGAGAGCGATCGCCGGCTCGAGCCAAAAAGCGGCCCTGCGGGTCAAACCACAAGACGGACATGAGACTGCGCGTTGCTGCTTCCTGGGCGAGAAAATCCGCGGCCGCCGCGGTCTCACCTTTCGCCATGGCTTCGCGCAGTTCGGTGTTCTGGGAAACGTGGCCGATCTCGTGAACCGCGCGCTGCTCGGCAAGCGCCTGGGTTTGCTTCACAATCTCGATGGCATCGCCGCGAACGATGTCAAACGGGATGCCAAACCATTTGTCGATACTCCGGTTCAGCAGCCCGTAAGCGAAGGCGAAAAGAAAACACACCGGCACCAAGGAGAGGGCCAGGAAGGCGACCACCATCTTGGTCTTGAACCGGGACCCCAGCCTGGCCTGCCGGCGCTCCACGTAAAGCTTGAGCAGGATGCGCGCCAGAATCAGAGCAAATATTACGAAAGCAAGGAAAATGATCGCGGATAGTACCAGGAGAAGAATCGTCTCCTGGGCGCTCGAGGGATGGATAAAATTCAGGTCGAGGGACGCTTGGCTCCAACCCATGAAGAGGAGCAGCGGCACCAGAATAAGGAGCGCGATCAAAACGGCGTTGCGCCGGTGGGGTTGATTCGGATTCATCGTGTCTTTCATCGAGGCGCGCAACCGGCGCTGACCGTCTCGCCGGTGTCCCGGGCGGCAGTCGAAGCCGTGAGCCTCGGCGTTTCGCCTCTTGCCAGATACTGCCTGGCCTCGTCCTGGGGCAGAAACTCCGCGAGAGGACATTCGCCGCACAGCGCGACTTGCCGCTTGCAGTACTTCTTGCCCACCTCCACCAACAGTGCATGATACTCGTTGAACAGCGTTTGGTCAGCGGGCAAATACCGGTGCAAGAATTCCTGGACTTGGGCGTAGCCGGCGCGCGGAGGCACCATCCCGTGCCGAGCCAGTATGCGCCGCGTGTAGCTGTCCGCGACAAACACCGGGTGACGTCCGGCGTAAAGCAAAATAGCGTCCGCCGTTTCCGGCCCCAGTCCCTTGACTTCCAAGAGCCGGCGCCGCAGTTCCGCCGCCGGTAGCGCAAACATGACCGTCAGCGAACCGTCACACGCGCCTTCGAGCCACGTCAGGAAATTTCGAATCGTGCGGGCCTTTTGCCGATAGAAGCCGGCAGACCGGACGCAGCTTGCAAGCTCACTGAGGGAAGCGTGCTTGAGTTCGGCGAGAGTCAACAGTCCATTCTGTTTGAGTTTTTTCAGAGCCAGCGCGGCATTCTGCCACGCCGTGTTTTGCACCAGGATGGCGCCCACAATCACCTCTAGACGCGTTCGCGCCGGCCACCACCCTTGCGGACCTAAGGCGCGAAGCAACTTTTCGAAATACCCTCGGAGCGCATCCCTGGCAGGCTGATGAAAAATGTCATCCTGACGAGCCGCTTCGCTCCGCCCTGCACCAGACGGTGCGGGGCTGCGCTCAGTGTCGGAATGACAGCGAACGGGCTCAGAATGAAAAGCGAAGGGCTCAGAATGAAAAGCCAAGGGCTCAGAGCCTGCCCTGAGGGGAGGGATGACGCCGCCGGGAAGTCTTTTCACCAGCCTGCCAGGTGCCGTCGGCCATGACACTTCTGAAGATTCCATATCTGAAAACTTATCCTTCCGCTTTGACGAAGTCAATGCTTGACCACGAGCTGGGTGCGCGACATGAGCGTGACGAAACGCTCCGCTGCGGTCGTGGTGAATTTGCGAAGCATCCGCTTCCCCCGAACGCCCGGCCCCGAATCCCGACGCTCCGGTTTCGTTTCAGGTGAACGGGACGAGTTTGGCTTCGTTCTTGGGTTCGTTGGGTTCGTTTTTTGGGTTCGTTCCAAATCGACTTCCTTTAGTTTCAACAACATGGTGGCTTCGAACCTCATCTTTTAACATTTTTTCTCAACCTGCCTCCGTTGGGGCAGAATTTGGCTTCGTTCTTGGGTTTGTCGGGTTCGTTCTTGGGTTCGTTCCAAATCGACCTCCTTTAGTTTCAACAACATGGTGGCTTCGAACCTCATTTTTTAACATCTTTTTTTCATCACTGTCGAAAGCGTGGCACGGGCGTCCCGCCCGTGAAGAGCCATGGGCAAGATGCCCATGCCACTCGCCACTGTTCTGCGGAGTTTCCAATTTTGGTTCTCGAGGGGAGCCCAGGGTTTGCGCGCACACACCCAACCTCCATCGCGCGGCCACCCTCCCCCTTGGCCCACCCGCCGTGGTGAGACCCTGAAATGGCCGTGGTTATACTTCAAGTATAACAGGCGCCTCCGGTTTGTCAAGAAGAAAAGCTAATCCAAAATCGATCTCACTCCGGTTTCCAGCTCGGCATACGTCCCGGCGTGTGCGGCACGCCGGCAGCGTCCAAGGATCTTTCCAAACTGGCGAGGTCCACTTCCACGAGCGTCCGCAATTTTTCGAGCGCCGGAGCGAACTGCTGGCTCGCGTACTTGTACTCACTGATCTGCGTCGCGTTCGGTTTGGCCGTAGACATCCTCTGGGCGCTGACGATTCTGCCCACGCGCTGTTGGAGGGAGGGCGGGGTGTTTTCCTGGTGCTCGGCCGCCACCGGGTCGCCGCGCAGCTCCATCAGGAGCTCGCGGAGTCGCTTTTGTAATCCAAGTGTTGTTTCGCGCAGCTTCAGGTCAGCTCGGGGTGTTTGATCGATGCCTTGCCGGATCAGGCCCAATCGCGTTTCGGTGCTGGTGGCCACGTCCAGAGCTCCGGCGATGGCTCCCTGAAGCCGAGCCGCTTTTTGCTGAAATGCCTCGAGCGCCGCGCGGTCTTCGGGCGACATCTGCTGTGTGCCGTCCGCGATCACCTCGAAAGATTGCGGCTCGCCTGCGGGCGTCACCACGCCATTCATGCGCTCCGCCATGGAAACGGTGAATTTCCCTGGCATGACCAGCGGTCCCGATGGCGGCCTGCGGAACGGGTTTTCCTCTTCTTCTTCCCCACCTCGGCCGGGCCGCGCCTCGGGGATCGTCGGTGGCGGGAAGCGCAAGTCCCAGCTCACGCGATGCATTCCGGCAGTCACTGGCCCCTCGACGCGCCGCACCAGGTTCCCGAAAGAATCGGTGATCGTGAAAACCATTGCCGCCGGTTCTTCCACGGCTTCCTCGCGGAGATCTTTCAAGGAGGGATAAGTGGGAGTCTTGGCCGACTTTTCAGCTTCGCGCTCGGCTTCCTGACGCTGTTCCTTCTTGGTCTTCACGGCGTCCTTGAGGTAATAGGTAAACGTCGCGCCGAAGGGCGGGTTGGACGCTTCGTAAAAGCCTTCGCCCAAGTGACTCTTTCCGCGGCCGCCCAGAGGATCGGACTGAAGGTAGAGCAGCGCGTCTCGCACCGAAAACAAGGTGGTGGGTTTGCTCAAGGTGTCCGGCTTGGCGGCTCGGAGCGATGAGTAGTCATCCAGAATGTAGATGCCGCGCCCAAAAGTGGCCAGCACCAGATCGTTCATCTGGGGCTGAATGACGACGTCGCGCACCGGAATGGTGGGTAAGCCGCCGCGCAAGCGCGTCCACTTCTGTCCTCCGTCGTTCGAGAAATAAATCCCGAACTCAGTGCCGACAAACAGGAGATTCGCATCCACCGGGTCCTCGGCGATGGCCAGCACTGGGCCGTTCGCCGGCAAATTGTTGGCGAGGGAAGTCCAAGTCTTAGCGGCGTCCGTGCTCTTCAGCAGGTACGGCTTGAAGTCCTCCATCTTGTGATTATCAAACGATGCGTAGACCGTGTTCGCGTCGTGGCTCGAAGCCACAACGCGACTCACATCAGTGCGCTCCGGCACGCCCGTCAATTTCTCAATCTTCCGCCAATTCGCCCCGCCATCTTCGGTGGCGTTGATCAGGCCGTCGTCGGTGCCGATGTAGATCACTCCTTCTTTGAGGGGTGATTCGGAGATGACGCTGGCGTTGCCGTAGAAGGCGGTCGATTCGTTCTTCGCCACCGCCTCGGGAGGCCAAACCTTGCCCATCACCGGCAGCGAGTTGCGATCGATTTGTCGGGTCAGGTCGCCGCTGATGGCGCGCCAGGAGTCGCCGCGATCGTCGCTGCGGTAGAGAATGTTGGAGCCGAAATAAAGCCGCGTGTGCGAATGCGGGCTGATCAGAATGGGCGAGTCCCAGTTCCAGCGCAGCGGTGCCGAGCCCGGCTCCTCTGCGGGCACGATGTCCACGCGCTCGCCGGTCTTCCGATCGTAGCGGACCAGTCCGCCGTTTTGCAGTTCCGAATAAACCGTGTTGGGGTCCTCAGGATCGATCTGCGACCGGAACCCGTCGCCGCCCTGGGTGACGAACCAGTCGGAGTTCACGATCCCCGCCTGGCTGCGCGTTCGCGATGGCCCGCCTTCGCTTAAGTTGTCCTGCGTTCCTCCGTAGACGTAATAGAACGGCGCGTTGTGATCGACGGCCACGTCGTAATACTGGCCGAGCGGCAGATTGGCCTTGAAGATCCAGTTCTCGCCGCGATCGAAGCTTTCATAAAGTCCGCCGTCGCAGCCGACCAGATAGAAATTTGTGTCATTGGGATCGATCCAGATGACGTGATTGTCCACGTGTTTGGAACGCGTGTTGAGCGTGTGCATCGTCTTGCCGCCGTCGTCCGACACCATGATCATCACGCCCATCACGTAGATCCGGTCCTCATTCTTCGGGTCGACGAAGAGCGTGGCGTAATACATCGCACCCTGATCGTATTCGTTGCGGCGTTCCCAGGTGGCGCCACGGTCGGTGGAGCGGAAAATCCCGCCCTTCTTCTCGGCGGCTTCCACGGTGGCGTAAACGACGTTGGGATTCGTCGGCGCCACGGCCAGCCCGATGCGGCCCATGTTGACGCTAGGCAGGCCGGATTTCAGCTTGTTCCAGGTAGCGCCCGCATCGGTGGACTTGTAGATGGCCGATTCCGGCCCGCCATCGATGAGCGTCCAGACGTGACGCCGCCGCTGGTAAGACGCCGCATAGAGCACGTCGGCATTCCCGGGTTCCATCACCACGTCGGTCACGCCCGTGTTCTCGCTGACCGAGAGAATATTTTTCCAGGTCTTGCCGCCATCCGTGCTCTTGAAGAGGCCGCGATCGCCGCCCGGTCCCCAGAGCGGTCCCTGCGAGGCAACGTAGATGACGTCTGAGTTTCTCGGATCGATCAAAATGCGCGCGATGTGCTCCGAGTGCTTCAGGCCCATGTTTTTCCAGGTCTTGCCGGCATCGTCGGACCGGTAAACGCCGTCGCCGTAGCCAACACTGCGCTGGCTGTTGTTTTCTCCCGTACCGACCCAGACCACCGCCGGGTTCTTCGGATCGAGCGCCACCGTGCCGATGGAATACGAACCCTCTTTGTCAAACACCGGCGTCCATGTGGCGCCGTCGTTCATCGTTTTCCAGACTCCGCCCGAGGCCACGGCGATGTAATAATGGGCGCGGTTCGCCGGATCGACGGCGATCGAGACAATGCGTCCGGAAATGAACGCTGGGCCGATGGAGCGAAACTCCAGGCCGGCAAATGGATCTTTGGGCTTTGTCTCGCCCTGTTCCGGAGCGGCAGCTTCGCCCTGGCTTGCCTGATGCGGGGTTTTGCCTTGCTGCGCAAGCACCACACCGGGCACAACAAACAGCGTGACGAACAAGATGGCGCGATCGAGTTTCACGGTTTTGCTCCCCTCTCCTGATTCTGATTGCATTTGGCCGGATAGGCTACTATGCGGCCCTGTGTATGTCCAGACGCATCCGACGTCAGGCGTAGGGCCGAGCGGCGCTCGGCCAAGGCAGAAGGCAGAAGGCAGAAGGCAGAAGGCAGAAGGCAGAAGGCAGAAGGCAGAAGGCAGAATCCACCTTCGAAGATGTTTTTGCTGCCTACTGCTTTGTGCCTACTGCCTACTGTTCTTTACTGCTTTCTGCCTACTGCACACGGTATCTGCTAGTGAAAATAAATCTTCGCCGAGCTGCGGTTTTTGTGATATAAGGGACACATGAAACGCTGGCTCGCCATCACGATCTTGCTGGCGGGTTTCCTGTTTGCATTACCCTGTACAGTTTATTGCGGCGCGTCGGCGCGCTCAATCGGCTCGGCACCGGCGAGAATTGCAGGCGCGGCGCCGATGCGAATGTTGGCATTCAGCGCGCCGGTTCGCGGGACGCTGATCGCGCTTAGGGGCCGGCCGTTGCCGGTGCGCGTAGCACGCGTGGCACCTGCGCGCGCGCCATCGAGGCGTGTCGCTGGGGGCTATTTCCCCGGAAGCGCGTGCTCCAGCAATCCTTCTTACTCGGGCTCGTTTTACTGTAGTTCCCAGTTCGGTTCGGTTTTCGGACATCGTCGGCCTATTTACGGCGGCGGGACGTTCGTGCCTATTTATTGGGGCTCGCCGCTCGGCAACGAGACAGAAACGGAAGCCCAGCCGACCGTGCCCGAGCCAGAGAGCTCGCTTGCGGGCCAAGTCCAGGCGTTGACGGACGAAGTTGAGTTGCTGCGTCAGGAACAGGAGGCGCGCCTCGAACCCCGCGCCTACGCTCCGGCGCCCAAGCAGGCGAATGTGCCACCCGAAGCCGTTGTGGAGAGACGGCCGGCGACTACCTTCGTCTATCGCAATGGGCAACAACTCGAAGCGCAGAACTATGCCATCCTCGGAAAAACGCTCTGGGTTTTTGGGGAGCAGTCGACCAAGAAAATCCCGCTGGCCGATCTCGACCTTGACGCAACCCAGAAGAAGAATGAAGACCGCGGCGTCGAATTCGTTCCCCCCAGCGGCGAATAGCCACTTTCCGATTGAGTGATTGAGCGATTGAGCGAGCGGGCGATTGTGTCTCGGGCTGAGCGATTGAGCGATTTGGTGGTCGGGCGATTTGAAAGCCTTTCATTCACCCAATCACTCAATCACCCGATGACACAGTAGTTTCACCCAATCACCCAATCGCCCGGTACCTCGAATCGTCTTGACATTGATGGCCGAGTTTTCTACGATGGCTGCAAGTGGGGGTGCGCGCAGTTGCATGTCCGAGCCTTGAGGAGGGGACGAGTCAGTATTTTGTTTGCCGTAAGAGGTCGTAGCCAGCGAGGGACTAAGAATGTCCGGTAAGCTAGGGGAAATCCTTCTTAAGGAAAACCTGATTTCTGCCGACCAATTGAAGCAAGCCCTCGAGCACCAGAAGACGAGCGGCGGGCGGTTGGGGAATTCCCTGGTCAAGCTGGGGTTTCTGAGCGACGACGAAGTCACGGCCATTCTCTCTCGCCAGTACGGCGTGCCGTCCATCAATCTCGGTTACTTCGAAGTTGACGCCAGCGTCATTAAGTTGATTCCGATGGAAACGGCGATGAAGTACCAAATCCTGCCGCTGAGCCGCGTCGGATCGTCGTTGACGGTGGCGATGGTGGATCCCACCAACGTCTTCGCCATGGACGACATCAAGTTCATGACCGGATTCAATATCGAACCGGTTGTAGCGTCCGAGACCGCCATCACGGAGGCGATCAAGAAGCATTATGGGAGCGTTGAGGACGTTGAGCGCAAGAAAGAGATCGAGGAAATTGTCAGCTTCATCGATGAAGGGCAGGCCGAGAGCGTGGAGCTCGAGGCCGAAGACGAAGCGGGCCTCAACCTCGCCGAACTGGAAAAAGCGGCGGAAGAAGCGCCGGTCATCAAGTTGGTGAACTACATTTTGACCGACGCGGTGAAGCGCGGGGCGAGCGACATCCACATGGAGCCGTACGAAAAAGAGTACCGCGTGCGCTACCGGATTGACGGAATGCTGGCGACGATCATGAACCCGCCCAACAAGCTCCGTGACGCCATCATCAGCCGCGTGAAAATCATGTCGAAGCTCGACATTTCGGAAAAGCGCCTGCCCCAGGACGGTCGCATCATGATCAAGATGATGCACAACAACAAGAAGAAGCAGCTTGATTTCCGCGTGTCCGTTCTGCCCACCCTGCACGGCGAAAAAGTGGTGATGCGGCTGCTCGACAAAGAAAACCTGCGGCTCGATATGACCAAGCTGGGCTTCGAGCAAGATTCGCTGACCAAATTTCAGAAGGCCGTTTTGAAGCCCTACGGCATGGTTCTGGTGACGGGGCCTACCGGAAGCGGCAAGACCAACACCTTGTATTCCGCCATCGCGCTGTTGAACAAACCCGACACTAACATCGTCACGGCGGAAGATCCGGTGGAATTTCAGTTGCCGGGAATCAACCAGGTCCAGATGAAGGAGCAGATCGGGCTGAACTTCGCCGCCGCACTACGTTCCTTCCTGCGGCAGGATCCGAACATCATTCTGGTGGCGAGATCCGCGACTTTGAGACGGCGGAAATCGCCATCAAGGCGGCGCTCACCGGGCACTTGGTGCTCTCGACGTTGCACACCAACGACGCGCCGTCCACGATTTCGCGCCTGATGAACATGGGCATTGAGCCTTTCCTGGTGGCGACTTCGGTGCACTTGATTTGCGCCCAGCGTTTGACGCGCCGGATTTGCGCCGACTGCAAGGTAGAGGATGAAGTGGGCCCGCAGGTGCTCATCGACGCCGGCTACACCCCGGAGGAAGTCAAGACAACCAAAGTGTACAAGGGCGTCGGCTGCGCGACTTGCGGGAATAAGGGCTACAAAGGCCGCGTGGGGTTGTACGAAGTGCTGGAGATCACGGACGAGCTGCGCGAATTAATCCTGGTGGGCGCTTCGGCGCTGGAATTAAAACGTAAGGCGATCGACCAGGGCATGATCTCACTGCGCCGAAGCGGGCTGATCAAGGTCAAAGCCGGACAGACCACCTTGGAAGAAGTGATTCGCGAGACGGTGCTTTGATTGTGGCAGTGCTGTCATCTTGGCGCGTTGAGCGCCGCTTCAAATGACAACGGAGTGTGGAAATGCCGATACCTTCGCTGAGTGATTTGCTGAAACGCATGGTAGACACGGGAGGATCGGATCTCCACATCACCACCAACTCCCCGCCGCGCATCCGCGTCCACGGAGAACTGAATCCTTGCGAAGACCTGCCGGTGCTGAGTCCGGCCGAAACCAAACAGTTGGCTTACAGCGTTTTGACCGACGCTCAAAAACACCGCTTTGAAGAGACGCTGGAGCTGGATTTTTCTTTCGGCATCAAAAACATCGCGCGCTTCCGCGGCAACCTGTTCAATCAGCGGGGCGCGACGGCGGGCGTTTTCCGAGTCATTCCTTTTGAGATCAAGAGTTTCGAGCAATTGCAGCTCCCCAACGTCCTGCGCAGACTTTGCGAAAAGCCGCGCGGCTTGATTCTGGTGACCGGCCCCACGGGCAGCGGCAAGTCCACGACTCTGGCGACGATGCTGGACCTCATTAATCAGACGCGCCACGAGCACATGATCACCATCGAAGATCCCATCGAGTTTATTCATCCCCACAAGAAATGCCTGGTGAATCAGCGCGAGGTGCATTCCGACACGCAGTCGTTCGCCAACGCCTTGCGCGCCGCCCTTCGCGAAGACCCTGACGTGGTGCTGATCGGCGAGATGCGCGACCTCGAAACCATCGAGGCGGCCCTGCGCATCGCCGAAACCGGTCACCTGACGTTCGGGACCTTGCACACGAACTCCGCGTCGTCGACCATCAACCGAATTATTGACGTTTTCCCGGCCCACCAGCAGTCCCAGATTCGAGCCCAGCTCTCCTTGGTGCTCGAAGGCATCATGTGCCAGGCGCTCTTGCCCAAAGCCGACGGCAAGGGCCGGGCGATGGCCATGGAGATTCTGGTGCCCAACCCTGCCATTCGCAACCTTATCCGCGAGGACAAAATCCACCAGATTTATTCCTCCATGCAAACCGGGCAGGACAAGTTCGGAATGCAGACCTTTAACCAGTCTCTGTGTACGCTGTACCAGATGAAACAGATCAATCTGGAGACGGCCATGCTGCGGTCCAGCAATCCGGATGAATTGCAGGACATGATCAACCGCGGCGGCGCCCCGGGCGCCACCGCACCGCGTCCCCAGACGCCGTATGCTCAGGCAAGACGGTAGCTGTAGGAGTGTTTGTAGAGTTTAGAATATCTTCAGGCGGATATGGAACAAGTAATGATTCGGAGGTGAGTAATGCCTCAGTTCGAATACCGAGGAACTTCCCGCACGGGCCAGACGATTACTGGAGTTGAGATGGCAGCAACCCGGGAAATGCTCGATGCGTCGCTGCGGCGCAAGCAGATTACGCCCACCAAGATCGTGGAGAAGGGCCGCGAGATCGCCATCCCCAAGCCCAAGGTAGGGGGAAAAGTCACACCTAAGGAACTGGCTGTCTTCACCCGCCAATTCTCGGTGATGATTGACGCCGGCTTGCCCCTGGTGCAGTGCCTGGAAATTCTTTCCGGCGCGCAGGAGAACCAAGGTTTCAAGAAGGCGCTGGCCGGCGTCCGCGCTTCAGTGGAAAGCGGTTCGACACTGGCTAACGCCATGCGGCAATATCCGAAGATCTTTGATGATCTCTACGCGAACATGGTTGAGGCCGGAGAGACGGGTGGTATTTTGGACACGATTTTGCAGCGCCTCTCGTCCTACATCGAAAAAGCAGTGAAGTTGAAGCGCGCCGTTCAGTCAGCACTGATCTATCCCATCGCCGTGGTCCTGATTGCCGGCGGCGTCATCTTCCTCTTGATGTGGAAGGTGGTGCCCATCTTCGCCACGCTGTTCGCCGGGCTGGGCGTGGAGCTTCCTTTGCCGACGAAAATTGTGATGGGCACGTCCAGGGCGGTCGGAACCTTCGCGCTCCCCATGATCGTCGCCATCGGTTTCGGCATCTGGGGCTTCAAGGCCTACTATGGGACGCCCGGCGGCCGCATGATCATTGACACCATCGTCCTGAAGCTCCCCCTGCTCGGCAACTTGATGCGGAAGATCGGCGTGGCTCGCTTCACCCGCACGTTGGGCACGCTCATCACCAGCGGCGTTCCCATGCTGGAAGCCATGGATATCACGGCGCGAACGTCAGGGAACGCCGTGATTGAGAAGGCCATCCAGAGCGTTCGCAAGGCCATTGAAGGCGGCCGCACCATTGTCGATCCGCTGCGCGAAACCGGCGTTTTTCCGAACATGGTCGTGCAAATGATCGGCGTCGGCGAACAGACCGGCGCGCTCGACGCTATGCTCCAGAAAGTGGCCGATTTCTACGAAGACGAAGTGGACGCGGCGGTGGGCGACCTGCTGACCGCCATGGAGCCCATGATCATCCTGGTCCTGGGCGTCGTGGTGGGCGGCGTCGTCATTTCCTTGTACTTGCCGCTGTTCTCCTTGATCGGCAAGTTGGCAGGCTAAGGAGAATTCCAACGACTCATTTCTCGAAGCCCCGGGGCCTGGCCGGAGGCCCCGGGTATCGATTGCCGCTCGAAACAGACAGAACCTTCTCAACTGAGCAGATCGCTGACCGTCCAGTGCCGCCCAGGCGCTGTGCTTGTTTTTGGCGCTTCCTGCTCCCTATAATTCACTGAACGCTCATGGAATCCCGCGAAGAACTCAGTGTCTGGCTGCCTTGGGTCATCAAAATCCGCTTCGTCATCATCAGCTTTGTTTTCGCGATTGATTTTGCCCTGCGCGAGCTGGTTCCAGACCCTACGAATCTGGTGTCGATTCGGTGGTTGGGGTTTGCCATCATTCTCTGGTACGTGGTCAGCCTCTTCTTCCTGATCTACAACCAGCTCAGCCGAGACTATCTACTTCAGGCCTACCTTCAGCTTCTATCGGACATCATCATCATTACGTCGATCGTTCACATCACGGGCGACCTGGAGAGCCATTACACGTCGCTCTACCTCCTGGTGATCATTCTGGCGAGCATTCTTCTTCCCCGGACCAGCGCTTTCCTGGTGGCCGCCGTCAGCTTCGTCTTCATGGGGGCGCTCCTCGAACTGGCTTATCTGCCCAACATCTATCGCGATTTTTTTGAACGATTCCCTCAGCTCGCTGTTCTCCAGAACCCTACCAACGTGGATTTAGGGACTTTGCAAGTCAAGATTTTCGTCAGTCTTTTTGGCTTTTTCGCCGTGGCCTATCTCTCCAGCTACCTTGCCGAACGCCTTCGGCAGGCGGGCGCCGAGTTGCGCGAGAAAAGCGGCCAAGTGGCAAGCTTGCAGGCTTACACCGAAAACATCATCCAGAGTATGCGCGATGGCCTGATCACGACGGACTTGGCCGGTAAAATCACGGAAATCAACCCTGCCGGCGCAGCCATCCTCGGACGGGAAGCGCAACAGCTCAAGGGCGAGTTGATTTCGAAGGTGTTTCGAAATCTCGAGTCCGATGGTGAATCCGGACCGGTGCGCGAGGAATTGACTTACCAACAACCGGAGGGAGGGCACCGAATTATCGGGATCGCTTCGTCTCCCCTCGTGCTCCCCGAGTCCAGCACCGTCGGCCAAGTTTATAACTTTCAGGATCTGACTGAACAGAAAAGGCGCGAGGCCGAATATCGCGCCAAAGACAGGCTCGCCACGCTGGGACGCTTGTCCGCCGGTATCGCCCACGAGATTCGCAATCCGCTGGCCTCGATCGCGGGCTCGGTTAAGCTGCTGCGCAGCCTGGCCAACTTTGACGAAGACCAGACGAAGCTGGTTGACATCGTGAGTGGGGAATCCGAGCGCCTCAACAAACTGATCTCGGACTTCCTGGCTTACTCCGTCGACCAACGGTACGAATTTCACGAGGTCGATTTGGTGAAGATGTTGGATGAAACCCTGACGCTCTTGGAACACCACCCGCTGTTCGGCCCGCGCCACCAGGTGCAGAGGAGAATTCCGCGTGATCCGGTCCTGGCTTGCGCGGACGCGGATAAGCTGAAGCAAGTTTTCTGGAACATCTGTGATAATTCTCTGAAGGCGATGCCCGAGGGCGGCACTTTGACCGCCGAGGTTCTCGGCGGAGGCTCGGGCAACGTTTCGGTGGTGCTCGCGGATACCGGCATGGGCTTCACCGACGACCAGCTCGAAAAACTCTTTGAGCCGTTCCAATCGGGTTTCGCCAACGGCACCGGTCTGGGTCTGGCCATTGTCTATCAGATCCTGGAAGCCCATCATGGAAGCATTCAGGTCGGCTCGACGCCCGGAAAAGGATCGCGCTTTCTGATCGAGTTGCCGCGCGACCCGCGGGCAGGCTAGGATTTAGGAGTGAGGATTTAGGATTCAGGAATTCCGCCCTAATTGCCTAAATCCTAAATCCTGTTCTTCTATGACTCGATTGCTGATTGTTGATGACGAAAAGTCGCTCTGCCAGATGCTCGAGATTGCTTTCCGCAAGGAAGGCATGTCCGTGGAGACCGTCACCAGTGGAGCGCTCGCGCAGAAAAAGATTGAGTCGCAGGCCTACGACGTGATCATCTCGGACATTCGGATGCCGGACCTCACCGGCATCGAACTGCTCGAACATGCGCGCGCCACTCGTAGCCGCGCGCCTTTTATTCTTATCACCGCGGTGCCCACCGTATCGACGGCCATTGAGGGATTGAATCTGGGCGCCTACCGGTATGTCATCAAAACCGACAAGTTGGTGGAGGAGCTGAAGGTGGTTGTGGCACGGGCGCTGGAGGACACGGCGCTGCGCGAGGACAACATTCGCCTGCGCCGCGAGATGCTTCGCGTGTTTGCGCACAACAACATCGTGCGGCGCAGCCGGAAGATCGAAGACATCCTGGAGTTGGTGCGGACCGTTGCTCCGACTACCAGCACCGTGCTCGTCACCGGCGACAGCGGAACGGGGAAGGAGCTGATCGCGAGAGCCATCCATGAGGGCAGCGCCCGCCGGGACAAACCATTTATTTCGATCAATTGCGGGGCATTTCCCGAAACGCTCCTGGAAAGCGAGCTGTTCGGGTACCTGAAGGGCGCATTCACGGGGGCGGACACCAACCGAAAGGGCATTATCGAATCATCGGATGGCGGAACGCTGTTTCTGGATGAGATTGGCGAGACCAGTTTGAGCATGCAAGTGAAGCTGTTGCGCGTCCTTCAAGAACGAGTTGTGCGTCCGCTGGGAAGCAGCACGGACGTGCCGGTGGATGTTCGGATTATCGCTTCCACGAATCGCGATCTGAAAAGTATGGTGGCGGCCGGCCAGTTCCGGGAGGATTTCTTTTATCGCGTCAGTGTGATCCCTATTCACGTTCCGCCCTTGCGCGATCGCCCCGAGGACATCGAGCCGCTGGCGCGTCACTTCCTGCTCAAGTTTGCCAACCAGATGCAGAAGCCCGCGCACGACTTTGACAGCACGGCACTGGATGCTTTGAAGAAATATTCCTGGACTGGCAACGTGCGCGAGCTTGAGAACGCTGTCGAGCGAGCCGTGGCGGTGGCCAGCGGCGAGGATCGTGTGATTCGTCTCGGACATCTGCCAGAGACGATTGTGGGCGAGACGATGTTCCAATCAACGACAATGGCATTCCCCAAGGAAGGGCTGGACTTCGAAGCCCAGTTGGGGGAAATCGAGAAAAAATACCTCCGTGCAGCTTTGGACGTGGCGGGCGGCGTCGGCACGCACGCCGCGGACCTCTTGAAAATGTCCTATCGTTCGTTCCGTCACTACGCCAAGAAACACGGAATTCACCTGGTCAGAACTGACGGGACTGGGTGAGGGCCGCATCGATTGCGCCGATCCTGCCGAACTCTGCGTCCCAGAAATCCTGCGACTTCATGCTGGCGAGATAGGCATCGGAGTAGCCGAACGTCGACCACACTTCCTGCTTGTAGCCGAAGAGACGGTCTTTTTCTTCTTGAGGCCGCACATCCAGGACATCCGCGGCATCTCCGCCCCGAAAAATTCGCTCGAAGCAGTTCTCAATTTCGCGATCACTTAGCGGCCCGCGGCGTTTTTCGAGATCGGCCAGCACGGACGGATAACGGTCAAATCCATCGGTGGCGATGGTCACCACATTATCTCCCGCGCCGAGCTTGAGAAACTGCGCCATGCGGATGGCGCCGAGGATATTGCAGACGCCGGAGACGCCCAAAAGATCTTGGAAGCTTTTGAGCGATCCGTCCGGCAGACGGAGGATTCGCTCGAGCAACCGTTGGCGGCGTTCCAGGAGTTCCAGGCCCATCAGGCAATCTTCGTCGTGGATCAAGGCCACATAATCAGTTGTCAGGACGTTGTGGATGAGCGTCACCATCTTGTCGCCGATGCCTTCAATGCGATGCGTGCCGCGGCCGTTGTTGAAAAGCGTCGAGCATTCCCGCGGTTCCAGCGCGCCAACGGCACACTCCGGGAAACGCGCTTTGATTTCGTCTCCCGCCGCCAGCGTCCCTGCCGAACCCGGCGCCGCCACGAACGCCGCGACGCGGCCGTTTCCGTACGGCTGTGCTGCTTCCAAGGCGCTGCGCCCGGTGACATACCGGTGAAAGCGATAGTTCGGAAGCAGCTCGAACTGGGCCAGAACTTTGTTGCGAGGGTCCTTGCGGTATTCTCGCGTGCGCTCCAGCACCAGGATCACGTCACTCTCCGATCCGGGCGTCAAGTCCAATTGGCCGCCGTAGTGGCGAATGCGCTGGTAGCGCTCGGCGCTCATTCGCTCCGGCATGATGACGATGGCCGGATAGCCTTTGAGCCTTGATATGTACGCTACACCGATGCCGAAATTGCCGGTGGATGGGCCGATCATCGTGCTCTCGCCGGGCACAATCTCACCGGCCAGCTCACCTTCCATCAGGGTGGCGTATGCAGGTCCGACCTTATGGCTGCCGGAAGGGAAGTAGCGCCCAACCAGAACCAAGATGTTCGCTTCCACGCCCGTCAGTTCTTTGGGCAGAACTACGTGTCGAATGCGGTTGTCCGGTCCTCGCCAAGTGATATTGAAAAGATTGGCCGGGTCGAGTTCATCAGCCCGCGCAGCCACGGCTTGGCTACGGACGGCCCCCGGCAACTTCGCGGGGTAGAGCATTTCGTCGTAAGTTGGACCGGGAACAAAAGTCTTCATGAGTAAATGCGCTCGCTTTTCTGCCTACTGCTTGCCGCCTTCTGCTTTCTGCCTTCTGTCCTAGAACCTCGCCCACATAGCGCGTGCTTGCACCGAAGCCTTCTCCGCCACCTCACGTTCGTCAACCGTGACGCACATTTTATCGCGCAAAACGTATTGCCCTTTCACAATCAACGAATCCACTGGAGCATTCGCAATGCCGAAGAGAATATGGCCAAACAAATTGTCGCCATCGAGCGGCGTAGGGGGGAAATAGTCCACCAGAACGAGGTCGGCCTCGGCGCCCGTTTCGATGCGGCCGATGTCGATTCCCCAAGCCTTCTTGGCGATGGCGCGATTGTTGAGGAGGGCGGCAGCGTAAGCCTCGGCGTAAGCCACGCGGGGATCGCCGACGCGCAGCTTTTGGACGTGAAACGCGGCCTTGAATTCCTCCCACATTCGAGGCGTATAGCCGTCGGACCCTAGCCCGACGAGCACTCCGGCGCCAACCATCTCCAGCAATTTTGCCACGCCGACAGCATTGTTGCAGTTCGATTGCGGGTTATGCACCACGTTGATTTTGTGACGGGCCAGAACGGAGATGTCCGCGGCCGTGACGTGAACGCAATGCGCGGCCAAGGAACGATCGTCGAGAATACCAAGTTCCCGGAGGCGTCGGACCGGTGACTTCCCGTAGCGCGTGCGGGCATCCTCAACATCGCAGCGATCTTCGGCAACATGAATGTGGAATCCGGCGCCCAGCGACTGATTGGCTTCAACGCATTGGCCGAGGGTTCGATCGCTGAGAGTGAAGGAGGCGTGCAGGCCGAAAGAGGCGGCAATCAAATCGTCGCCGGCGCGGCTCCGCACGCGCTCAATGAAACGGACATTCTCGCGAATTCCGTCGAGCGATTGTTGCCGGCCGTTCCGATCTGAAGTCTCATAGCAGAGCATGCCGCGCAGGCCGACTTCACGGAATGCTTGCTCGATCCGATCCAGGCTGCCGATGCAAGCGTTGGGACTGGAATGATGGTCGACGAGCGTTCCCACGCCGCACTTGGCCGAGTCGATCAAGCCCACCAGAGCGCTGTAGTACACGGCATCTTCGTTGAGGGCACGATCCAGCCGCCACCACAATTTCTTGAGAATCTCGGTGAAATTCTTCGGCGGACGCCCGGGGACCGACATTCCGCGAGCCAGCGTACTGTAAAGGTGCGTGTGGCAGTTGATCAAGGCCGGCATCAAGAGCTTGCCTTGCGCATCGATGATTTCGAAGCCCGAGAAGTCGCCGGGATTTGGCGGCACATCGTGATCGGCCTTCACCCACCCGATCGTCCCGTCCGAACGGATTTCCACCGCGCCGGAATCAAAGACGCGATTCGCGGAATCGAAGGTCAGCAGGCGCGCATTGCGGATGATCTTGAACGGTTTGCGTTCGTTCTTCATGATGGTGCCTGCGGGAAAACCATGCTGGGGTGGCTCCAGGAGGCGACAATGTGTGTGCCGCCCTCGCCCATCACCGCGCGGGCGACGTTCTCGGTGGAAGTGATAATGCACTCCTCGCCGCCTTGTGCGACAAAGTCGATGCCCGCTTCGATCTTCGGCCCCATCGAGCCCGGCGGAAATTCTCCTGCGGCCAGGAATTTGGCGGCTTCCTCCCGGCTGAGCGTTCCAAGCCATTGCTGTCCGCTCTTCCCAAACCGGATGGCCACTTGTTCGACCGTGGTAGCGATGATCAATTTTTCCGCTCGGATGTGGGTCGCTAATAGGCTGGACGAGAAATCCTTATCGATGACGCCCTCGATGCCCACTAATTGATCGCCCTCCCAGGCCACGGGGATTCCTCCGCCGCCGCAGGCGATCACCACTACTCCTGCATCCAGCAGCCCGGCAATGGCATTAGCTTCCAGAATCTGCTTCGGCCGTGGCGAAGGAACGACACGGCGAAAGCGGCCGCCCTCAACTTCCCGAAGCTGCCACTGGGGTTTCTCGCGCCGAATTCGCTCTGCTTCCTCCGTGTTGTAAAACCGCCCGACCGGCTTCGAGGGATGAGCGAAATCCGGGTCGCTTTTGTCCACGAGCACTTGCGTGATCACAGTAGCGACTTCGCGATCGATGCCCTCACGACGAAAGAGCTCATAGGCAATCCGCTGAATCATGTAGCCCATGCCGCCTTGCGAGTCGGAGACACAGGTGTCGAGCGGAAGCCGCGGCACCTTCCGTTCGCCTTCTTCAACACGAATCAGGATATTCCCGATTTGCGGACCGTTGCCGTGCGTTAGCACCACCCGATAGTCGCTTCGGAAGAGAGGTTTGAGCTGCTCCAGCGTTTCGGCAGTGTGCGCAAACTGCTGGGGAATTGTGCCCGGTTCGTTCGAGCGCGTGATGGCGTTGCCCCCGAGGGCGATCACCAGAGTCTCAGGCATGGGAGAATTATGAATTATGAATGATGAATTATGAATGATAATTACGAAAACGAAGTTCGATCGCCCATAGCCTTCAATGCCCTCTTGATTGTGGACAGCTCGCTCTCGCCAGCTAATAGCGGCCGGGAATGTCTTTCATTCATAACTCATCATTCATAATTCGTATTCGATTTCATTGTCCGCCATCGTCAGCGCCATAATCGCCTTGGCGGTGTGCAGGCGATTTTCCGCTTCGTCGAAGACCACCGACTGCGGGCCGTAGAGCACATCGTCCGTCACTTCGTTGCCTCGATCGGCCGGAAGCGGATGCATGTAGAGCGCGTTGGGCCGCCCCAGTTTTAATTTCTCCGCGTCACAGATCCAGTGGCGATACTGTTCGGCGATGCGCAGCGATTCCTCCGGCTTCGTGCCCATTGTATCCAGGCAACCCCAGCTCTTGGGAATCACCACGTCGGCGTTCGCAAAGGCTTCGTCCATGGAGTTCGCGACTTCGAACTTCACTCCGGCCTGGCGCGCATTGGCGCGCGCTGCCTCCATCGTCTCGGGCATCAGGAAATACTCGGGCGGGCGGGCCAGCGTCACGTCCATGCCAAATCGCGGCATCAGCATAATCAGTCCCTGGGGCACGGAAAGCGGCTTGGCGTAGCTGGGAGCATAGGCCCAGGTGACGGCCAGCTTGCGCCCGCGCAAATCGAGGCCAAGCTTCTCGCGAATGGTCATGAGGTCCGCCAGCGTTTGGCAGGGATGGTCCACGTCGCACTGCATGTTGATGACGGGCACGTCGGCCCAACGCGCCACCTCGCGCATGTAAGTGTTGCCCTCGCCGGGAATCAGGTCATGACGGATGGCGATGCCGTGCCCGTAGCGCGACAGGATGATGCCAGTGTCACGCGGGCCCTCGCCATGCGACACTTGCATCACGTCGGCGGTGAGGAAATGAGCGTGGCCGCCGAGCTGCGTCATTCCTGCTTCAAAGGAATTTCGGGTGCGCGTCGACTTGTCAAAAAACATCAGGAAGATGGTCTGGTCCGGCAGGTAACGATGCGGAATGCGGTGTTTGAATTTCCGCTTGAGATCGGCCGCGACGTCCAGCAGAGTTTCGATCTCTGGGACCGCCCACTCCTGGGTTGTGATGTAGTCTTTACCTTTGAAGAGCGCTTTCTTCGTGGCCACCGATAGGCTCCTTCTCTAGCCCTGCGACATTGGCATAATGAATGTGCTGAGTGTCGGCGATTGACTCAACAAGCGATTTCAATTGCACGTAGGGTAGCATGTTGAGCGTTCGAGTGATACGGGTGATCCCGGGCTTTGGTTTCCAACTTACAATGTCGCCACTGCTCAGCCGGATTTCAGCCTCGCCGTTTCCGTCGTCGAACCAGGCGCGATCTTCGAGCGAATTCACCCTTAGAGTGTAGGCCGCGCCAGCGATGGTCCCATAGATGGTTGTGTGGCCGTCCTCAAATGCGAGATGGAAGCCATTCCGGCCCGCGTATTTCTTGTAGGTTTCGAGGCTGCCGAAAAATCGGGGCTTCTCGATGTAAGGGCCGCCATCCTCGGGGCAGAAGACGTCACAATTGCCGCAATCGTTGCAGGCATCAGCGTAGTTGGCCAGTTGATGCGTCTTAGCCACTTTGAATACGCCTCCCGGCAGCCGTCGCGCTGGCCCTTCGGGCGTTAACTCAAAATTGTCGTACGCAATTTCGGCAGGCGAAGTCTCGTAAACGAAATTGGCGTCATTCGGGCAGACAGGAACGCACTTATCGCAGTTGATGCAATCATAGAGCCACAGCTTGGATCCGATCTTGCGCGGCACGCTCTTGTTGCGCTCCCAAGAATAGCGCGGGTTCGCCGTGGCCTCTTCAACCAATCGCGGCGTGTTGAGCAGGCCAGCGGCGTCAACGAGGGCGCGCTCAAGCCCGGCGATCCTGTCGCGCACGGCGGCTGCCACGGCAGGCGAAAGTGTGGATGCCTGTTCCCCCTCGAACGTCTGCGCGATCTGGCCACAGACAGAACTGAGTGAGATCGTGGAATTCTGGAGCCATGACTTCAACCGTGGCGAAATTTCCTTTTCCAGCCACGATTGGGCCGCAGCAAGTTCTTCCGCCCCGGCGCCTGAGAACTGCGCGCGCAGCGAGTCGCGAAGCTCGTGCGCGACGTGATCGATCGCCGTTTCGGCCTGTCCCGCGTAAAGCACCACAAAATCTGGAATGCGCGTCGCGCCCACTGCATTCATTTTCTCGCCGAGCTTTTCCATGTAGCGTATCAGGCGCGCGTAGCCGCCCGGGCGAAGCAAATCAGTGCAAGTGGTGACGGGAACGAAATTCATGGCCACGGCGTTTGCCATGTTTTGAGCGTCCAGCCCCGCAGAGAATGAGATAGGAATGCTCGCGCCCACGTGCTCGCGGAATTTTTTCACGAGATTCAAGGTGATGACGTGCAGCGGCGGGCCGGACATGTACATTACTTCGTCGGTGAAAAATGTGCGATGGTTCTTCACCACCAGGGTATTGCTGAACTTCACCGCCAGGCGTTTGCCGAGCGACCGCGCCAGGCGATCGAGCCGGGGAATCATCTCCAGCGCCTCGGGGAATTGCAGGTCCTTGTCGAACGCTTCCTGAGTCACCAGGATATCGCGATACCCGAGCACATCGTGCAGCAAGTGCTCGACCGCGGGTTTGCCGAGCAAGGTGGGATTCAACTTAATGCAAACGTGGACGTCCATCTCCGTCAGCAAGAAGCTGACGATGCCCTCGATTTCGTCGGCGGGGCAGCCATGAAATGTTGAGAGCGTGATCGTGTCGCTGATTCGTGTGGGGAAGGGAAGGTCTCGATAACCAGCCCACGGGCCAGTGAGGCCGGCGCGCAATTCGTCCACGATGCGCGTGGTGTCTTTCATCGACTCGATCCACATGCGGACGCGCGGCGAGCGAATTCCGTCCAGGCTGTAGCCTACGCTCATGTCATAGATCGTGTCCGTGCAGTCAGCGGCAAAGTCTTCGCCCAGCAGCTTTGAAGCTTTCAGAATCTCGACAAACATCGCCGCGCCGACGTATTCGCGAAGCGATTGTTCAAGCTTCAGCTCCTGCGACCATTCCACGTTGTAGCCTACGTTCGCCATGTCGATGCACGGGCGAGGAATCTTCAGCTCATCGAGGATCTGCACCGTCTTCAGCTCGATGATGCGCGAGCCGCCAAGCCACGAGAGCACGATGTTTTGCACCAGTTGATCGTGCGGGCCCGCGGCGGGTCCGAGAGGAGTCGAAGCGCCATGGCCGTGAAAGTGAACGGAAGTGTCGAGGCCGGGAAGCCCTCGAAAGAATTTGGCTTTCGGCAGATCGAAGATTTTGCCTTCCCGCTCGTATTCGAGGAAAGCGCGCCGCAAAAGGAGAGGAAGCGGAATGGGAACCAGCTCAGCCATATGTAAGACAGTGACTAACGGTAAGTAATTGACCAAAGACCACTAGACCAAGTAGTCGTCAACGGGGCGACTCAACTGTCCTCCAGTGGCAGGGGTGGCATAATTCGCTCGAGCTGGCTAATCAGCTCGGGGATTCGGGCAGTCACCACCCTCCAAATCAGTGCGTCGTCGATTTCGCCATATTCGTGCGTCAGAACGTTGCGCTGTGCGATGATTCGCAGCCAGGGAATTTCAGGGTGAGCGGAGCGAAAGCCCCGGGAAACCCGATTCGCAGCTTCGCCGATGATCTCGAGGTGTCTTTCGACCGCCCCGCGAAGCATTCTGTCGGATCCGTAATCCTCAAAGGAGCGAGACACGACAAATTTCTGAATCGCGCGCGCAGCGTCCAACATGTCCCACAAGTAGGCAGCGTCCTTCGAATCAGGCTGCATACAGTGTCTCGCGAGTCTTGAGGATTTCGTGCCGGCGGAAGGGATTGCGGATTGACTGGCTTGAGAGGAGGTCCACGTCACGACCGAATATCTCGCGAAGCTCAGCAATCATGTCCACCCAATCGTAAAGGGTCCATTGGGCATCCACAGCGAAGGTGACCAAAACGTCCACATCGCTGTCGGGCCGGAAGTCCTCCCGAAGGACCGAGCCGAACACTGACAGTTCAGCGATTTTCCACTTTCGACAGAAATCGCGGATGCGCCCATCTGGAATCGGAATGTTGACCTGACCCATATCCACACTCGCCGCGCTGATAACCGAGGGTAGCACTAACACAATAAAATGAAAACGGACTCGTGAATGCGCTGATCAACCGGCTTCTGTTATGTGGCAATAGGTTAGCGGGAAGGCGGCGTAGAACCGGGCCGCTTCCACCAGGTGGCGAATGGGCACGCGCTCCTGAACGCTGTGCGCGACGTCTTCTTCGCCCGGCCCGAAGCCGATGGTCGGCACGCCCATGATGCCCATCGAGCCGACGCCGTTGGTGCTGAACGTCCATTTATCGACGACGGGCGGCGCTCCATGCAATGCCACGTATGTGTTCACCGCAGCCTGCACCAGTGGATGACTTTCTTCCAGCACCCAAGTCGGATAGTACTTCTCCATCGAGTAGGCCAGGCCTGTATAGCTGGGCTGCTCGTAGCGCGGCACTTCTAATTCGGCGCCCCTCGCGCCGGGCAACGCTTTGACTTCGGCCACCGCGCTTTCGCGAGTTTCGCCGGCAGTCAATCGCCGGTCGATATGGATGGTGCAGGCGCCGGGCACGGCGCAAAGGGAAGGCGAGATGGCGCGAATGTCTGTAACCGCCACCGTTCCCTTGCCCAGGAACGCGTCCGACGGCAGACGAGCGTTCAGCACTTCAACTTCCCTTACCAGCGCGGTCATTTTGTAAATGGGATTGTCGCCGCGTTCGGGCGCGCTGGCGTGGCACGAGCGGCCGCGAATGTGGACTTCAATTTCCATCCGCCCGCGATGTCCGCGATACACGCGGAGATTTGTCGGCTCGGTCAGCACCACGCAATCGGCGCGGATGCCGTCCTCTTTCAGAATGTAGACCCAGGCCAGACCATCGCAGTCTTCCTCTTGTACCGAGCCCACGACGTAGAGCGTGTAATCACCCAGGAGCCCAAGCTGCTTGATGATTTTGCCCGCGTAGACCAGGCTGGCCATGCCGCCGCGCTGGTCTGAGGCGCCTCGCCCGTAGACAAAGCCTTCCTCAACTTTGCCCTGGTAAGGGTCCCACGCCCACTCGTGCGGGTCGCCAACGCCCACCGTATCGGTGTGCGAGTCCATCATGATGATCTTTTTGCCCGAGCCGATTCGGCCCAGCAGGTTGCCCATCGGGTCGACCTTGATTTCATCGAAGCCGGCTTTCTCCATCTCGCGGCGGACGCGCTCGATCACCGGACCTTCATGGGCGCTCTCGGCGGGGATGGCAATCAATTCGCGCAGGAAGCGCACCATGTCCGCTTCATAGGATTGGGCAGCGGCAGCGAGGCGCTGGCGATCGAGCTGGACCGGTTGGGTGTTATTGATCATGGGTGTCAACGGCCCTCGTGGCGCGCTGCTCGGCGCAGAGCAGTCAGCAGACGCCGCGCGTTTTTGGGAGACCGAAGCAGGTGCGCAGTTTCCTTCAACCCAGCCGATTCGTCGCCAGGAGCCTGTCCCGCTTTCACACGCAACGCGCGCAGCACATCTTCGGGCCGAATCGGAAGCTTTCGGAAGCGAACCCCGATGGCGTGGAAGATGGCATTGGCGACGGCCGGCGCGGGAGCGTTAATGCCAACCTCGGCGATCGACTTGGCGCCGTAAGGCCCGAGTGGCTCGTTGGTCTCCACAAGAATGGTGGTGAGCTTGGGCATGTCTTTCGCCGAGAACATTTTGTAGTCGAGGAAGTTGGGGTTCAGCATGCGGCCGGAGGCGTCGATCATCATTTCCTCGGAGAGCGCGTAGCCTAGGCTCTGGGCTACTGCTCCTTCCGCTTGGCCCTCCGCCTGCATCGGATTGATGGCCACGCCGAGATCGACGGCCGTCACCAGATGCACGACTCGCACATGACCCGTTTCCGTGTCGACTTCGACTTCGGCAAACTGAGCGCAGAAGGGCGGCGGGCTGTCGGTATTGAAATGCGACGCGCCCTCCATGATCTGCACCTTGTCCTTGTACATGGCGTGGAGGGCGACCTCAGCCATGGTCGCGGATTTCTTGCACTCGCACTTCGTCACCACCTGGTTGTCGCGGCACATCAGGTTTTCGGCGGATACCTCGAGCATCCGAGACGCCGTGGCCAGGATTTGGTCGCGCACTTTCTCCGCCGCCTTCTTCACCGCGCCGCCGGAGATGATGGTGGTGCTGGAAGCGTAGGCGCCAACGTCGAAGGGAGTGAAATCGGTGTCTGAAGAACGAACGATCAACTTGTCGGGAGTGATGCCCAGCGTCTCCGCCGCGATCTGCGCCAGCACCGTGTCGCTTCCCGTGCCGAGATCGGAGGCGCCGACTTGGAGGTTGAACGAGCCATCTTCGTTCATCTTCAGCAGCGCCGAGGCCCAATCGATGCCTGCAATCGCGCTGCCTTGCATCGAGCAGGCCACGCCCACGCCGCGCCGAAGATGGCTGCTGCGGCGAGGCAGCTCTTTGCGCTTGCGTTCCCACTCAATCGCCGCCGCTCCACGGTCCAGGCACTCCGGCAGCGCGCAGGTGCGGATGTGGCGAGGCAAACCCTTTTTGCCCTCGCCTAGTTGGGCGGAGAGTTCATCGATGTCGCCGGTGCGGATGATATTCTTCTTGCGAAATTCGATGGGGTCCATGCCCAGCTCGTGCGCGATTTCATCCACCAGGCATTCCTGCGCGAAGTAGCCTTGAGGGCAGCCGTAGCCGCGAAACGCGCCGGCCACGGGCATATTGGTGTAAACCACGTGGCACTCAAACCGCATGTGCGGCGCGCGATAAAGCGGCAGAACTTTGCTGCCGGTATTCCCCTGCACGGTGGCGGCGTGGCTGCCATAGGCGCCGGTGGTGGCGAGCACCGTCAACTGATTGGCCAGGAGCGTCCCGTCGCGCTTCACGCCCATCTTGATGCGCAGGATTTGCGGATGCCGGCTGCGGGCCATGTAGAACTCTTCCGCGCGCGTGTATTCCATTTTCACTGGGCGGCGCGTGGCCAGGGCCAGCGCGCCGCAAATGTCCTCGAGCAGCATTTCCTGCTTGCCGCCGAATCCTCCGCCAATGCGCGGCTTGATCACGTGAATCCGCTGCACCGGGATTTGAAGAATCATGGCCACTTGCCGCCGAGTGTGGTAAGGCACTTGCGTGCTGCTGCGAATGACCAGGCGATTGTCTTCGTCGAGCCAACAGATAGTGATGTGCGGTTCGAGCGGGCAATGTTGCACGCGGTGGGTGCGGAACTCGCGCTCGAGAACGAGGTCCGCCTCGCGGAAGCCTTCTTCGACGTTTCCGATTTCCTTCAGAATGTGCCCGGCGAGATTGCGCGAGGCGTCGTGAATGCCCGTCGATTCCGGCTCGTCGTGAATCACGGGGGCGCCTTCGTCCATGGCGTGCTCCATGTCGAGGACGGCCGGAAGTATTTCATATTCCACTTTGATCAGCCGCAGCGCCTCTTCGGCGATGGCGCGAGTTTCGGCAGCGACGGCGGCCACGCGGTCGCCCACGAAGCGCACCTTGGAGTCCAGCAAGTAGGTGTCGTAGGGTGACGGCTCCGGCCAACTCTGACCGGCGGTGGTATGGGGCACGCGAGGCACGTCTTCATAAGTCAGCACCGCATGCACGCCGACGAGCGCCTTGGCCTGGCGAGCGTCAATCCGCTTAATGCGAGCGTGCGGGTGCGGGCTGGGCAGGATTTTGCCACAGAGCATTCCGGGGATCTGGATATCGTCGGTGAAGGCCGGGCGGCCCGTCACCAGCTTGACGCCGTCCACCTTCTTGATGTTCTTGCCGACGATGGAGCGCTCGGAGTTCATCGCGATTTTGCTCCTGCTCGGCGGGCTGACTTCTTCCGCGCGCACCGCCCCGGCCGTTGGCGGCGGTAGCGCCGGGCTTTAGCCCGGCACGTGCCGCCCCTTCGCTGCGCTCAGGGCGGGCTCTGAAGGGCGGCGCTACGGGGACGTTCGGCCTCTCGACGTTGGCTGCGGCGGCAAGCACCGCCTCCACCACTTTGTGGTAGCCCGTGCAGCGGCAATAATTCCCGGCTAGCATGTCGCGCACTTCTTCCTCAGTGGGATTGGGCCGCCGCGCGAGCAGCGCCTTGGTATTCAAAATCATTCCCGGCGTGCAGAACCCGCACTGCACTGCACCATGCTCCAGGAAAGCTTCTTGCACAGGATCGAGGGCATCGCCCTGCGCCACGCCTTCAATGGTCAGGATTTCGCAGCCGTCGGCCTGAGCCGCAAACATCAAGCAGGAATTGATGGGTTTGCCGTTGGCGAGCACCGTGCAGGCGCCGCACTCGCCCGTCTCGCAGCCGCGCTTTACGCCCCAATAGGCTTCGCGGCGCAAAACGTCGAGCAAAAGATCGCCGGGCGCGATGGTCCACTGTTTGGATTCGCCGTTCACTCGGAGGCGGATCTTTAATTGCCGATTTTCGATTGTCGATTGCCGATTGCTTTCCATTGCCGATCCGTTCGCTGCGCTCAGGACATGTTTTCGATTGTCGATTTTCGATTGCCTCAAGGTCGATCGCCGGATGGCCAATCGGCAATCGACAATCGGCAATCGAAAATTAGCCGGCCCGCTCCACACACTCAACGAGCGCTCGCCGCGCCAGCACCCGGCTCATTTCGCGTCGATATTCCGCCGAAGCTCGAATATCGGTAATGGGGTGCGCCTCGAGCGCCACCTCGTCGCACGCGCGGTCCAGCAGAGTGTCATCCAACTTGCGTCGAAGCAGCAAGCTTTCAGCGTATCGTGCGCGCAGCGGCCTGGGGGCCACAGCTCCTAGAGCGATGTGCGCCCACTGGCAGCGCCCTTGGCGGTCAACCTGCAAGCCGGCGGCCACGCTGACCACCGAAATGTCGGGCTCCGCGCGCCCGAGCTTTTGAAAGGAGAATCCGATCCGCCCGCCGCGCGGCGGCTCCGGGATTTCGATTTCGGTAAGCAGTGCTCCGTTCAACACGGTTTTGTGTGGCCCCAAAAAGAATTCGCTCAGCCGAATTCTGTTTCGTCCCCGCGACGCCGCGAGCACCACCACCGCGTCAAGCGCCAAAAGCGGTGTCGCCGTATCCGCCGCCGGTGAAGCGTTGGCGAGGTTGCCGCCCACGGTGGCCATGTTGCGATTCTGCACTGACCCGCAGGTGGCGGCAGCCTTGGCCAGGATGCCGTCGGCCAACGCCTGCATGGCGGGCGAGTTCTCAATCGCGGCCATCGTCGTGGTGGCGCCGATATGCCAAGTGTCGCCTTTTCGGCGAATGTAATCGAGACCCAGTTGGGTGATGTCCACCAGGACTCGGATCGACCGGTCCGCCTGCACCGCAACGTCGGTCGAGCCCGCGACGAATCGGCCTCCCCGGCCTGCGCCGCGAAGCAAGCGCAGCGCCTCCTGGACGCTGGACGGCCGATAAAAGGCTTCAACGTGATCGAACATTTCACGAAACTTTACCAAAGCGTGGGATGGCTTGCAACGAGTTTGGGGATTTGCGCGGTGGGTCAGTTTGGCGCCGTGGCGGCGAATTGCGGGGACCCCAGGTTGTGCTTTGGGGCTCGCCAAGGGGCGGCGTAAAGCCGCCGCTACCTCAATCTGACCTACTGCCGCGACTTGTAGCGCAAGCGGGCAGCGCGAACTCGCCTCGGCGAGTCGGCCGCTCTTGTGCCGAGTCCACGGGAGAGAAAGGCCGCGGAGTTCGGAAGGCATGAACTTCGCGCTACCCCCTAATAGGAACGCACAAAATGATGTGACAACGTTGGTTGTAGCGGCGGTCTCCGACCGCCGATTTCCGCTCCCCGCCCAGCGGGGCAGGTGCCGAGCGCCGCTCCAGGGGGCGTCAAGAATCCTAACCCGGCGAAGCCGGAAGCAGACAGGAAGAAGGCAGTCGGCAGTAACCAGTAGGCAGTCCGTGCGAGCAGAGTTGGGCGCCTTCAGGGTCGGCCGCGGCGCCGCATCAATAAAGGCCGCACCCGAGGCGAAGCGAGATATCCTGCCGGAAATGGTCACAATCCTACATTGAAGGTCCCAATGCGTTCGTATCAGTTGGTTCTCGCCAGGCGCAGGTACTCGGTGTCTCCGCCTTCGGGAACCAGCACCCAGAGCGTGTAGACGCCGAGCGCCGTTCCGAAGGGGAAGTGGATCAGGCTGATGCAGCCGAGGATTATGGCGAGCATGCGCGCCCAAGGCCGGCGGTCCATCAATCCCCATCCCGCGACCACTCCGGCGATGGCGTAGGCTGAAAGGAGCAAGCCGACCGCGCCCATGAAGGGAAACAGGAACGAGCGCATGTGCTCGGAAAGCGGCATCAGCATGAAGGGGAACCGCATCCGGCCCATGGCCAGAATGGCTATGCCGGGGATCAGGCGCAATATCGAGAAGACGATCCAGAGGACGCTGAGCGCGCTGAGGTGCCGCGCCACGCGCGAGGGTCGAGCGACTAGGGCGGGAACGGTCGGCCGAGTCGCCGACATCGTTATCCTGGTTGGGGCCTCCGAGAAACCGGGCGGCGACGCCGCGCCGGCCGTCGAGTCCGGAACGGAGATAGGCTGGCCGCATTTGCTGCAAAAGCTCTGCCCAAGGTTGACGTGGGTGCCGCATTGAGTGCAGTACATAAGATTCTCCTGGCGTGCCTGCAACATCATACGCCCGAGCGCGACAAAAGTTCCACAGGGACGAGCGGCCGGGTGTCCGCGTTGCCCGGCAACTGGGGTTCACGTAATTTTTGTGGGTCCGACAATCTGGCGAGCTACACGAAAGCCGTTCGGCGCTTCCTCGACGCCCTCAACCGCCCCCAGCCGCAGTAGCACAGGCACTCTTGCCTGTGCGCATTGCTTTTTTCTTGAACACAGCCAAGAGTGGCTGTGCTACCGGCTAATTCGGGCGTGTAGCGGCGAGTTCACCTCGCCATTTTGGGTCCCTCGGCAGCCGCAGCCTCAAGGTTGGCGGAGTAAAGCCGCCGCTACGCCAACCCGCAAGCAGGGCGGCAGCTTCGCTGCCGCACTCCAAGGCGCTTCGCGCAACTGACGACGGACAACGGGCAATTGAACGCTGACCGCTGACAACTGGCACCTGACAACTGACGGCTGTCGATGCGGAGCGCCCGGCCCCTAACCCCGAATCCCTAATCCCTAATCCCTAATCCCTAATCCCTAATCCCTAATCCCTGCCTCACCGTCCGGGCGAACTTGTGGGCCGCTGAGTTTCGAAAGTGGGTAGCGCGGACCACCGCTGTTGTGGTCCGCGCCCTTTCCGTGTCGTCGGTCTGCGGTCCGATGCCAATAGGCTACAACGCTAGCCTCTGTCAACGAAGAGCCGCAGACCTCAACTCCGGCGGTCTGCGCTACGGCTGCGCTGCCCGCGCTACTTGCTCTTGTGTGGGGTTTTCCCAGATATTGGATGGGGTTTCACGTTAAGGCTGATTCCGGCAAGGGTGTGGGCAACAGACGCCGTAGTAACCTTTGTGGGCCTGGTCATAGCAACCCTGCTCGGGGCCTGGGTCTATAAGGAGCAAGCGCCCTAGCGCCGGATGGGCGTATACTCGGAGCCGCTGGTAGGCCAAATGGAAATTCCAATTTAGAATGGAATCGGCAACTGTTTGCACATGAGACCGAGGCAAAAAATCGGCGCAATTACGCTGGTGCTCCTCCTGGGCGCTGCGGTTTACGGCTTGAACCGCACCGCGCGGGCCCCGAGCGCGCCGCGAACCACC
>Ga0187877_1000779_pt1 | contig 37667 bp, 34 predicted proteins | sample June2016WEW_17_1_3_FD_132430 | JGI IMG/M metagenome (GOLD analysis project Ga0187877, IMG submission 132430) | Peatland microbial communities from SPRUCE experiment site at the Marcell Experimental Forest, Minnesota, USA - June2016WEW_17_100 | ecosystem: Environmental > Terrestrial > Soil >...
CCCCGAACTCGGCGAGGGCGATCACGGCGAACGTGACAGCGGCGATCCGCAGCCCGGAATGCCCGTGCCGTCGGGGTCGCGCCGAGCGGTCGTCACCGCCTGCGAGGAGGTGATCTTCGCCGGCGGCGACGGCGGCCTGTGTGACCAGTCCCGCCGCCGCGCCAGCCCAGACCGGGAGCGGCCGGTGCCGTGAGGAGAGCACAACGGCGGAGAGGAACGTCTTGTCGGGGAGTTCGGCCGGGATCACGACGGCGAAGGTCGCCGCCGCGAGTCCGAGGTTCACCGGTCCCTAGCGGCGCGAGAGAATCGTGCCGAGTGACGGGCGGATCCTCGCCGCGAAGCGGACGTTCACCTCGAGGTGCTCGACGGTCTGGTCGAGGAGCCGCTTGCGGCCCCCGGAGAACCTCTCGTCGACGAAGGCGGCAACGACCCGCAGATAGACAGGCTCGCCGCTTGCGTCGATCTCGACGAGGCCCGCCATTCCCTCGAGCATCCGGTGGATCGAGTTGTCCGGATAGCGGCTGGCGAGTTCGTCGAAGTGTGTCGAGATGAACTCCCACGTGACTGGGCCAATCGCCCGCTGGCCGAGCATCACGGCGAGCAGGTACGGCGCGTCCTGGCTGCGGATCGCGCTGCGGCAGAGCTCGTGGACCTCGGCTGCGTAGCCGACGTCGGTGAGGAAGCCGAGGGCGTCGCGGTGACGGCGTTCGTCGAGGGGGGAGCGCGGTGCGCGGACGCGCCCGACGATCGCCTCGAAGTCCGCCCGGCGGGCGTTCCAGGCGACGGTCGCAAGGACGCCGCCGACGATATCGGCGGCGATCTCGCCCTTGCCACGCCTGTCGGCCTCGAACAGTTGCCGCGCCCGGGCGAGCACGTGCTTGTCGCCGCCGAAGGTGCCGAGAACCGCGATGAGCGCCTGCCGCAGTACGGGCGTCTGTTCGCTCTCGCCGGCCGCCGCCTCCCATCCGACGCGGTCGAGCTCCGGTTGCAGGACGGACCGCGCATAACGGGCCACGAGTTCGCGCTGATGCTCCGGCGCGACGAGGTCGATCAACCGCAGCGCCGACGCGACGACCGACCAGATGTAGGGGTCTTCCTCGCCGGCAAGATGGGAAACGGCATCGAGGAAGTCGTCGAGCTCGGCGAGACCGGCGAGGACCGAAGCCCAGAGGTCGCCGATCAGCCCGAGACGTTCGATCGGGTCGAGCGCCTCGAGATGGGCGAGCAGTTCTTGTCCTAAGGCCCGGTCGTTCTGGACGCGGTAGAAGCCGGTGCCGCCGGCGTTGACGACGACTGGCGAGGTGGCGAACTCCAGTCGTGCCGGCTGCGCGGCGAGGATCAGCCGGGTCGCCTCGTCGCGCCTCCCGGCCGGTGCGGCGAGGATCGGCACGAGCCAGCGGCCACCGGGCGTGGCGTCGGCCGGCTCCTTCTCGGCCGGAAGATAGGAGAACGGCTCCTGGCTCAGCTCGACGACGGTGGGATCGGAACCCGGGAGCTGGGTGGCGCCGACGATCGGATAGCCGCCCTGGAAAACCCAGGAGTCCATCGCGGCGCGCATCGGCACGTCGGGGTTCTCCGCTTCGATCGCGTCCCACAGGTCCGTCGTCTCGGCGTTCCCGAAGGCGTTCGTCGCGAGGTAACGGCGCACGCCGGCGCGGAACCGGTCGTGGCCGATGAACTGCTCGATCATCCAGAGCACCGCCGGGCCCTTGATGTAGGTGATCGGGACGTCGAACATCGCCGCGGCCTCTTCGGGGGTGTGGACCGGGAACTCGATCGGGCGCGTCGAGTGCAGACCGTCGACGAAACGTGCGTGCTCGCGCAGGCGGGCGAAGCCGACGAAGCACTGCCAGTCCGGGTGGAAGTTGTCCTGGCAGCGCAACGCCATGAACGTCGCGAAGGCCTCGTTCAGCCAGATCCCGTTCCACCAGCGCATCGTGACGAGGTCCCCGAACCACATGTGGGCGAGCTCGTGCTCGATGACCTCGGCGATACGGCGCATCTCGGGTCGCGACGTGTCGGCGGGGTCGGCGAGGAGCTCGGCTTCGCGGAACGTGACGCAGCCGAGGTTCTCCATCGCCCCCGCCGCGAAGTCCGGGATCGCGACGAGGTCGAGCTTGTCGCCCGGGTACGGGATCGAGAAGTACTCGCGGTAGTAGCGGAGAGCGTGCGTGGCGACCGCGATCGCGGCGGACGTGAGATGGCCTTTCCCCGGCACGGTGACGACGCGCAGGGCGATGCCGTCGACGTCCACGGCATCAGTCGCCTCCAGGGGGCCGACGACCATGGCGACGAGGTAGGTCGACATCGGGATCGTGTCGGCGAACCTGACGCGGTGCGCGCCGGAGGCGAGGGCCTCGACCTCGGTCTCGGCTCCGTTTGACACGGCCAGCATCCCCGGGGGGGCGACGAGCGTCACCCCGAAGACCGCCTTCAGGTCAGGCTCGTCGAAGCAGGGGAACGCCTTGCGGGCGTCGGTTTCCTCGAACTGCGTCGTGGCGATCGTTCGCTCGCGGCCCTCGTCGTCGCGGAACTGGCTGCGATAGAAGCCACAGAGCTGGTCGTTGAGGGTGCCGGCGAACCGGCAGGCAAGCGTGTAACGACCGGGAGGCAGTGGCGAGGCGAGTCCGAAGGACACCTCGGTGCGCGCGGCTTCGAGCGCGACCGCGAGGGCGACAGGTGTCGCCGACGTGTCGTTCGTCCAGCCCGGCGCGATCGTCGCGTCGCTGATCGCGAGACCGTCGGCGTTGAGGACGATCTCGGTAAGCGCGTCGAGCACCTCGAGCTGGATTCGTTCTCTGCCCCGGAAACTCAACGAGGTGAGGTCGGGAGCGAGCTCGAGGTCGTAGCGCCGCGGGACGGCGTTGCGGGGAAGCCGGTATCTCGGCGTGTTCTCGGACGTCGTCATCGGACGTCGAGGCTAGTCAACGGTGGCGTACCGACCGCCCCGGTGGGCGAACCGGTCGGCACTAGGGTGTCGGCGTGACGGGGGAGAACCGCGTCGGGCGGGCTCGCCCGCCCGACGGGCCGAAGCGCTTCGACGTCGTCTGTGTGGGCAACGCCTTGATGGACCATCTCGTGTTCGCGCCGGCCGCGGTCGTCGAGTCGCTCGGCTTGCCTCTTGGCGCGATGACGCTCGTTGACGTCGCCACGACCGAACGGATCCGGGCGGTCGTCGGCGAAGGCCGGCAGGTTTCCGGTGGGTCGGTGACGAACAGCGCCGTCGGTGTGGCCTCGCTCGGGGGCCGACCCGCCTTCGTCGGCGCGGTGGCGACCGACGACCTCGGCGACCGTTACGCCGCCGATCTCGAGGCCGCGGGCGTGCACGCCGTCCTGCAGCGCTTTGCAGCCGATCCAGCGGGTGGGGAGGCGGCGACCGGACGCTGCTACGTGATCGTCACACCCGACGCCGAGCGGACGATGGCGACGGCACTCGGTGTCGCCGGCCGGCTCGATGCGAGCGGCATCGACGTCGGGGTCGTCGGCGCCGCCGAGCTCGTCTACTTCGAAGGCTACGTCCTCGACCTTCCCGACGCCTCGGCGCTCGTCGATCGCCTTCTCGGCGCGGCACGCGGCGCGGGCACCGAGGTCGCCCTCGGGCTGTCGGACGCGGCACTCGTCGAGCGGCACCGTGGCGTCCTCGAAGAGCTCACCCGTGGGCTCGTCGACATCGTCTTCGCCAACGAATCCGAACTCCTCACGCTGACCGGTGGGAAGAGCGCGCCGGAGGCGCTGGGCGCGATCGCGCGACCGGGGCTGATGGTGGTGCTGACCCGCGGCGAGCGAGGGGCGATGGTCGGGACGCCGGAGGGAATCATCGAAGTGCCTGCCTTCGCGATCGACAAGGTCGTCGACCTGACCGGTGCCGGGGACCTGTTCGCGGCCGGATTCTGCTTCGGGGTCACCCACGGTTGCGGCCTCGCCGGGGCGGCGCGCCTCGGCGCACTGGCGGCGAGCGAGGTGATCGGTCATCTCGGTGCCCGCCCGGAATCGTCGCTCGCCGACCTCGCCCGGGCCCGGCGGGTCGTCGATCCCCTCTGACCGCGGGGCGGCAGGCTACGTGCTCGCCTCGGAGTCGTCGACCGGAGCCGAGGGGAGTTCTAAGTCGGCGAGGCGCACGAGCGCCGAGGCGATCCAGCGGGCAAGCGGCGCCACCTGGCCGTCGAGTCTCTCGGGTTCTTCCAGGACGGACTCGCTCAGTCGGTACGTGCCCTGGTAGGTGATCTCGATCGCCGACGTCGCGGCCCCGGGCGCTGCGCCGAGGGCCTGTTCGACGGTGATGCCACTGCGCTCGAGCGGTTCGCCCGCCAGTTCCGGGCGGCTCTCGCCGAGCGCGGCGAGCACCGCCGCGGCGTCGGGGGCTGCAGCAAGGCGCTGGAGGCGAAGCGTGAGTTCGACGACGAGTTCGGGACGTTCCGGGATCGGTTCTCCGATCGACCAGGACCGGTAGGCGCTCTGGCTCCACGTCGGCCATTCGAGTCCGAGGTCGGCGCGCACCCTCGGCGGATTCTGCTCACCGGGGAGCGAATAGGAGGTCTCGAAGGCGATATCGCCGAGGAAAACGTCGACCTGGAAGCGTTCCTCGACGGCCAGCTGCTCGAGGAGTGCCCCCTCGAGGGCCTCGCGGATCGCCCCGATGATGTCGAGCAGGATGTGGTCGATCACCGTTCGAGAGGCTATCTGTGCTGGCCGGGTGGTCGCGGATATCTCGCGTTGGGCCTGTTGCGCCTTCTCTCCGCTGCCGGCGGCGACAGGCGAAGTGGTAGCGTCGCCGTCGTCAATCGACGAAGCGGTTCGGTAGCGACGTTGGGGCGACGAAATCCCGGCCGGGAGGCTGATCGGGGCGTGGGGTCGTCGGCGAGTCGCGGCCGGGGGCTGTGGGCGCGGGCAGCGTCCCCGGGGCCTTGATGGCGACGCCAGGTCGGCAGGGCTCGCTCGACACCGTGGGTCGTCAGCGGCCGAAGGTGGGGTTGTCCGCCCTCGCCATAGGATCCGCGCTCGCGCTCGTCGCCGGCGTGGCCTCGATCGGCCTTACCCCGGCAAACCCGGCCGTGCGAGGGCGCCTGACGCAGCGGGGCGGCGCGGGCTCGTTCCGCGCCTGCGAGCTGATCGGCTCCGGGGGGATAAAGGGCGAATTCGCCGCTTCCTCGATCCGGGCCGGACTGAGGATGGCGCAGCTGGCGGATCCGTCGATGAGGATCAGCCTCGTCGAGGCGACGAGCGAGGCCTCGTACGGCCCGGACATCGCGAAGTTGATCGGCGAGGACTGCGGCATCGTCGTCACGGCCGGCCAAGCGATGGCCGGCGCGACGCAGGACGCCGCGCAGGCGCATCCCGGGCGGTTGTTCGCGATCGTCGACGACGAGGATGCGAGGTCGATGAGGAACGTCCGGGCCCTTTCCTACGCCACGAACCAGGGCGCCTTTCTCGCGGGATTCCTCGCGGCCGCGATGAGCAGGACGGGGAAGGTCGGGACCTTCGGCGGGGAGGAGATCCCGGCGGTCATCACGTACATGGACGGTTGGGTCGCCGGAGTCCGGTACTTTGACAAGGCTGCCCACAAGCGCGTCGCCGCGGTGGGTTGGACCCCGCGCAAGAACCGGCCGGCTGGCAGCTACGCCGGGAGCGGCTACTTCCTCGGCTCTTTCTCGAACACGGTCGACGGCCAGACCGAGGCGACGACCCTGATGCAGCAGGGCGTGGACGTCATCTTCCCGGTCGCGGGGGCCGCCGGTCTCGGCGCCGCGGCCGCGGTGAAGCTCTACGGCCACGGTGTCGCCATGGAATGGTCAGGCAGCGACGGTTGTGTCACATTGCCCCGCGACTGTGGCCTGTTCCTGACGAGCGTGACCGACGGAATCGCCGCTGCCGTGCGCTCGACGGTGCTCGCTGCAGCCCACTCCAGGTTCGTCGGCGGCAACTACCTCGGGGATCTTGCGGACAACGGGGTCGGACTCGCCCGCTACCACCACTTCGCGAAGGCGGTCCCGAAATGGTTGCAGGCGAAAGTCGAGGCGATCAGGTCGTTGGTCATCTCGGGAGGCATCTCGATCGACCCCGACTCCTACCGGTCGGGTTAGCGGGTTGTTCGGACCGGTCCCGATCCCATCGCCGGGCCGGGATCGGCTCCCAGGCCTTCGGACGACTCGGCGACGCGTCGTTTGACTACGGGCCTCGTGGCAGGGTCGTCCTTGGGCTCAGCGGGGCGCACGATCGAGGGATCGGACGAGATCCTGCGCAGCCCACTCTGCGAGCGCGAAGGGTGCGGGTCATCGTCGCTCCTCCACCGCCCGTGACGCCACCGTTTCGGGGTTTACGCCGATCGGCGGTCGCGCCGGCGTGATCCGGACCCATCGTCCCGCCCGGCAGCGGCAGCGGCGCCCTGGCGACAAGCATCCGGCGGTGCCGACGTCCGGCGTCGGTGTGAAGCTCGCGGCTCGGCGAGGGCGGGCATCCCCGGCTAGAACTCCGTTGTGGCGAATCCGTGGCTCGAACGGCGGGTGATCGGCTACGCGCACCAGGCGGGCGAGAAGGAGGCCCCGTCGTCGACCCTCTACGCGATCGAACGCGCTCTCGCGGTCGGGATGACCGGGATCGAGCTCGACGTCCACGCCACGCGTGACGGCGCCCTCGTCGTCGGTCACGACGCGACGCTCGAGCGGACAACGAACGGCGCGGGGACGATCTCCGGGTGCGTGCTCGACGAGATCCGACAGCTCGACAACGCCTACTGGTTCGTCCCCGGTGAGGCGACGGTGCACGACCGCCCCGCCGATCAGTACGTCTTTCGCGGCAAGGCTCCATCTGACCGGCGTTTTGCGGTGGCGACGCTCGACGAGGTACTGGAGATGACCACCGGTGTCGTCGTGAACCTCGACATCAAGCGGACGGCGCCGACCGTCGCCCCCTACGAGGAGGCGCTCGCCCGCGCCCTCGTCTCCCATGGGAGGCGTGACGACGTCATCGTGGCGTCGTTCTTTGACTCGGCGACGGAGGCGTTCTCGAGCTTCGCGCCCCAAATCGCGACGTCGGCCGGCCAGAACGCCATCGCCCGCTTCGCCCTGGCGGTCGCGCGTAGCGAAGCGCCGGAACCCTCACTGTCAAGGCATGCCGCCATCCAGGTGCCTCCGAGTTTTCTCGGGATCGAACTTGTCACCGAGCGCTTCGTCGAGGCGGCGCACTCTGCCGGCCTCGCGGTTCACGTGTGGACGATCGACGAACCCGCGGAGATGACGCGTCTGTGCGCGCTCGGTGTCGATGGGATCATGACGGACCGCCCGAGCGTGCTCGCCGCGGTCCTCAGCTCCCTCGGCGCCGCCTGGCGGCCGTAGCAAGGGGGAGCAGGCTTCGATTGTCGAGGGACGAACGCGGCGCCGGCTGTCAGCCGTGACCGCAGTTCGGCTTCTTGCCGTGATTCGCCTTCTTCCTCTTCCGCAGCTTCCGCTTGTTCGTCCTTTTCGACATGGTCCCGGCAGTGTAGCCGAGGCCTGCGAGTAGCCTCGACGTCCGTGGAACGGGTCGGTCTCGTCGGGTTGGCGAACTCCGGGAAATCGTCGTTGTTCAATGCCTTGACTGGCGCGAACGTTCCGGTTGCCCCGCACCCGTTCACGACGACCGAGACCTCGGTCGGCGTCGCCCACGTCGCCGACCATCGGCTCCGCGCCCTCGCGGCGATGAGCGCCAGCCGCAAGGTCGTCGAGGCGGCAGTCGAGGTGGTCGACATCGCTGGCCTCGTCGCCGGCGCCGGCTCCGGCGAGGGCCTCGGGAACCGTTTCCTCGCCGGGATCCGCGAGGTCGACGCGCTCTGCCTGGTTCTGCGGAGCTTTGCCGACGACTCGGTCCCTGGGGAGCACGACCCACTCTCGGCGCTTGGCGTGCTCGAGCTGGAGCTCGTGCTCGCCGACCTCGCCTCGCTGGAGAGCCAGCTCACGAAGCAGCAGAAGGCGGCGCGTTCGAATCCCGCCCTCGCCGGCGAATCGCGTGCGATGGAGGCGGCGCGGGACGCACTCTCCGCAGGTGTGCCCCTGTACCGCTCGACGCTGTCCGAAGGTGACAGGGCCTCGCTCGCTCCTTTGTTCTTGCTCACGAACAAGCCCTTCTTCTGCGTCGTCAACCTCGCGGAGGACGAGGTCGCCCGGGCCGACGACGTGCTCGGTCCGGTCGTGGCCGAGCTCGGCGGTCACGCGACGGTCCTCGGCGTGAGCGTCGAGCTCGAAGCGGAGGCCCGCGAGCTCGAACCCGACGAGCGGGGTGAACTCCTCGCGGGCCTGGGGCTCGGGGAAGGGGCGCTGCCGCGGGTCGCGCGGGCGCTGTTCGACGCCGTCGGACGCTGGACTTTTCTCACGACGGGGGAGAAAGAGTCGCGTGCCTGGACGTTCCGCCGAGGCGCCAAGGCGCCGGAATGCGCCGGGGTGATCCACTCCGACCTCCAGCGCGGCTTCATTCGCGCCGAGGTGATCCGTTGGGACGAACTCCTCGAGATCGGCTCGTGGTCGGCGGCGAGAGCTGCAGGGCGCCTCCGCCTCGAGGGCAAGGACTACGAGGTCCAGGACGGTGACACCCTCGAGATTCGCTTCAACGTCTGATCGACGGCCCGGGGTGGCGAGATAGGGGACCGGTGTCGGGCTACCCTCCGGCGCAGGGGTAGGCGCGGGAGGTTGGGGTGGCCTGGCTGTTGCGGCGAGGTGAAGTGCTCGCGAGCATCGAGCTGGCGCGCTCCCCGGGGCGTCGCGCCGTCGGCCTGATCGGCCGGAAGCGACTCGAAGGGGGTTTCGTCATCGAGCCCTGTCGGACGATCCACTCGATCGGGGTGCGGTTCCCGATCGACGTCGCCTATCTCGACCGTTCCGGCGTCGTGATCGGCATCGCCAGGTTCCGTCCCCATCGGATCGGCCGACCGCGCCGACACGCCCATTCGGTTCTCGCGGCCGAGGCGGGAGCGTTCGAGCGATGGCGGCTCGCGATCGGGGACACCCTGGAGATCCGGGAGTGACGGGCGCCGAGTCCCGCCGCGCCCGGGTGGTGCGGCGGGGCGCGCTCAGTGTCGTAGCGACGCCGATCGGCAACCTCGCCGATCTCTCCCGCCGAGCCGCCGAGGTGCTCAGCTCGGCCGGCGCGGTCTGCTGCGAGGACACGCGCCACACGGGGAGGCTGCTCGAGCTCGCCGGCGTGCCGGCGCCGAGGCTCCTCGCCCTCCACGCCCACAACGAGGTCGAGCAGATCGGCGTCGTGCTCCGCCTGCTCGCCGCAGGCACCCCGGTCGCGCTCGTCTGCGACGCCGGGACGCCGGTCATCTCGGACCCCGGGGGGCGGCTCGTCGCCGCCGTGATCGACGCCGGGTTCGACGTCACCGCCGTGCCGGGACCGTCGGCCGCGCTCAGCGCCCTCGTCGTCAGCGGCTTCGACGTCAACCGTTTCCGCTTCGAGGGGTTCCTGCCGCGCCGCGGTGGGGAACGCCGGTCTCGCCTCGGCCAGATCGCCGCGTCGCCTTGTCCGACGGTCGTCTTCGAGGCGCCGGGACGGGTCGCGAAGACCCTCGCCGACCTGGCCGAGGCCGCCGGGCCGGATCGTCGCGTCGTCGTCGCCCGCGAGCTCACCAAGCTGCACGAGGAGGTGTACCGCGGCCGGGTCGACGAGGCGGTGGCCCGGGCGAGCGAGCGAGAGCCCCGCGGCGAGCACGTCCTCGTCGTCGACGCGGCGCCCAACCGCCGACCGCCTTCGGCGGTCGAGACCCGCCTCGCGATCGGCCGCCTCGTCGCCGCCGGCGTCGGCCTGCGGGACGCGACGACGGCGGTCGAGGTGCTGCTCGACGTTGCCCACCGCGACGCCTACGAGGCGGCGCTGGAGATACGCGCCGCGGACGCCGATTCAAAGGCCTTGTGAGCCGTGCGGGACGTCGATCGCGTCTTCGAGGCGAGCCGCGGCCGGCCGGTACGCTGAGGCCGTGGCCAAGCCGTTCTTCGTCACCACGCCGATCTACTACGTCACCGACCGGCCCCACCTCGGCACCGCCTACACGACGATCGTCGCCGACGCGATGGCGCGCTGGCACCGGCTCATCGGCGACGACGTGTTCTTCTTGACCGGCGTCGACGAGCACGGCCTGAAAGTCGCCCGGGCTGCCGAGTCCCAGGAGATGGACCCGCAGGCGTTCGTCGACGCAATGAGCGCCCATTTCGAGACGGCATGGCGCGCCCTCGACATCTCCAACGACGACTTCATCCGCACGACCGAGCCGCGCCACGCCAAGGCCGTGCAACGCTTCGTCCAGGCGATCTACGACAACGGGTTCATCCACAAGGGCAACTACACCGGCTGGTACTGCGTTGCCTGCGAGGCGTACTACGCTGCCGGCGGGCTCGCGCCCGGAGAGCTCTGCCCGGTCCACGGCAAGCCCGTGGAGTGGCTGACCGAGGAGAACTACTTCTTCGAGCTGTCTTCCTTCGCCGGGCGTCTTACCGACTGGTACGCGTCCGCTCCCGCCGCGGTCATCCCCGAGACGCGTCGCAACGAGGCGCTCGGGATCATCAGGCAAGGGCTCGAGGACATCTCGATCACGAGGACGGCTTTCGACTGGGGCATCCCGGTTCCCTGGGACGAGGCGCATGTCGTCTACGTCTGGTTCGACGCGCTCGTCAACTACGCCACGGCGATCGGCTACGGCGAGGACGGGGAGCGGTTCTCCCGCTGGTGGCCCGCGGTGCACCACCTGATGGCCAAGGAGATCGTGCGGTTCCACTGCGTGTGGTGGCCGGCGATGTGCATGGCCGCGGGTATCGACCCCCCGCTCCAGGTCATCGCCCACGGTTGGCTCCTCGTCGGCGGCGAGAAGATGGCGAAGTCGAGGGCGAACCAGATCGACCCGGTCGCGCTCGCGGCCGATGTCGGTGTCGACGCCCTGCGCTACCACCTGTTGCGGGACGTCGTGCTTGGTCTCGACGGCGATATCACCTACGAGGGGCTTGTCGGCCGCTACAACGCCGACCTCGCGAACAACCTCGGCAACCTCCTCCAGAGGGTGACGGCCGTCGTGCAGTCGAAGTGCGGTGGCCTCGGGCCCGCCCCTCGCCCGGCGGGAGCGGGAAACCGTCTGGCGGGGCTGGCCGCCACGACCGTGGGGGCGGTCCGCCGCGCCTGGGAGCAGATGGACCCCCACGAGGCGCTCGAGGTGACGTGGCAGCTCATCCACGAGACGAACGTCGAGCTCGAGCGGCGCGAACCGTGGAAGCTCCCCCCGGGTGACGAGGTCGACGGCATCCTCGGCGATGCCCTCGAGGTCCTCCGGATCGTCGCGGTCCTCGCCTCGCCGGCGATTCCGCAGACCGCCGAGACGATCTGGGGAAGGCTCGGCCTCGAGGGCGACGCCGCCACGCCGGGCCGGGCCTCGGCCACCGGCGGTGCGCTCAGCTGGGGTGGTTACCCCGGCGGACGGCCGGTCGCAAGGGCGGCTCCGCTGTTTCCGCGCCGCGAACGCAACGGCGCCCCCGCGCCGGGCGGCGCCGGGTGAGCGGCGGGTCGGTGCCCCGCTGGACCGACAGCCACTGCCATATCCAGGGCACCTACCTCGACGATCCCGGTGGCGTGGACGCCGTGATCACCCGGGCAGCCGAGGCCGGTGTCGATCGCCTCGTCTGCATCGGCACCGGTGACGCCGAGTCGCGCCAGGCGGCGGAACTCGCCAGCAGCGTCGTGGCGACCCACCCCACCGTTGCCGTCTGGGCGACGGTCGGGCTCCACCCGCACGAGGCGTCGCACGGCGTCGCCCCGATCGCGGCCCTGCTGGAAGAGCTGGCGCCGGCCCCCGGCCAAAAGCTCCCGGGGACGGTCGTCGCGGTCGGTGAGTGCGGGCTCGACTACCACTACGAGCACTCTCCCCGGGAGGCGCAGCGCGCGGCATTCGCCGCCCAGATCGCCCTCGCCAAGCGTCACGGTCTCGCCCTCGTCGTCCACACCCGGGAGGCGTGGGACGACACCTTCGACATCCTCGATGCTTGTGGCCAACCCGAGAGGACCGTCATCCACTGCTTCACCGGGGGTGCGGCGGAGGCTCGTCGCTGCCTCGACCTCGGCGCTTACCTCTCGTTCAGCGGGATCATCACGTTCAAGAACGCGAGCGCCGTCCGGGAGGCAGCAGCCCTCTGCCCGGGCGACCGCCTGCTCGTCGAGACCGACGCGCCCTTTCTCGCGCCGGTCCCCTTCCGCGGGCAGCGGAACGAACCGGCGTATGTCGCCATCGTCGGCGCGGCGCTCGCCGCGATCCGCGGCGAGGCGGTCAGCGAGCTTGCCGAAGAGACGAACGCCAACGTCGCGGCCGTCTTCTCGCTCGGCCCCTGATGCGCCCGGCGGAGTACCGGCCGCTCGGACGCGGCGAGCTGCGCGCCCTGATGAGGTCGCGAGGCATCAGCCCGAAAAAGGCTCTCGGGCAGAACTTCGTCGTCGACCCGAACACCGTGGAACGCGTCGCGCGCCTCGCCCGGGTCGGGGCGGGGGACCGGGTCGTCGAGGTGGGAGCCGGCTTCGGCGCTCTGACGGTCGCGCTCGCCCGGACCGGTGCCGAGGTGACCGCCATCGAGGTCGACCACCGCCTGGTCGGCGAGGCGGCGTCGCTCGTCCCGGACACGGTCCGCCTCGTCGAGGCCGACGCGCTGAGCTGCGACTGGGGCGCGATCCTCGGGACCCGGGCTGAGCCGGCGGCGAGATGGGTGCTCGTCGCCAACCTGCCGTATTACGTGGCGACCCCGCTCGTCGTCGAGCTCCTAAAGACGGTGCCCGCCATCTTCCGGATGCTCGTCATGGTCCAGGCCGAGGTCGGGGCGCGCTTCGCCGCTTCGCCGGGGAGCCGCACCTACGGGGCGGTCAGCGTGCGCGTCGCCTACTTCGCGACGGCGCGTCTCGTCGGGCGGGTCCCGCCCGACGTCTTCTACCCGCGCGCCCGGGTCGATTCGGTCCTCGTCGCGATCGAGCGACGGGCCGAGCCCGCAGTCCGGCCCGACGTCGCCGGCTACGGCGAGGTCGACGAGCTCGTCCGCGCCGGGTTCGGTGGCCGGCGGAAGATGCTCCGCCGCTCGCTCGCCGGGCTCGTCGCGCCCGAGGCCTTCGACGCCGCGGGCATCGACGCGCGCCTGCGCGCGGAGCAGCTCGGCGTCGTGGATTGGGGCAAGCTGGCGGGATGCCGAAGGTCGCACGCCTGCTCGCGCCCGCCAAGCTGACCCGGTCGTTCCGCGTCACCGGGCGACGCGCCGACGGGTACCACCTCGTCGAGGCGGAGATGATCGTCCTCGATTTCGCCGACGAGCTGGAATTCAGCGACGGCGAGGGCCTCGACGTCGTCGACGCCATCGCCTGGGTCGGTCCGGGCGAGTCGCCGGTGGCGCTCGCCGACGTGCCGGTCGCCGAGAACCTCGTCGTGCGGGCCCTCCGGCTCGCCGGCCGCACCAGCCACGTCCGGCTCGTGAAGCGGATCCCCCCGGGCGCGGGTCTCGGCGGGGGCTCGTCGGACGCCGCGGCGGTGCTCCGTTGGGCGGGCGTCAGGGATGCAGCTGCGGGCGCGCCGCTCGGCGCGGACGTCCCGTTCTGTCTGCAGGGTGGTCGCGCCATTGTGCGCGGCATCGGTGAGATCATCGAACCGCTCGTCCCGGTGGAGGTGACGGTCGTCCTGGTGGCGCCGGAATTCGGGGTGTCGACGAAAGCGGTCTACGCGGCCTTTGACGAGGTAGGAGCGCCTTTGCCCGGGTCCTCGAGCAACGACCTCGAAAAGGCGGCGATCGCAGTCGAGCCGCGGCTGGCCGGGATTCGGGATCTGCTCGCCAAGGTCTCCCGGCGGCGATCGTCGCTGGCGGGCAGCGGGGCGACCTGGTTCGTGGAATGCGAGCCGCAGGAGGCGCGGCGGATCGCGGGCGATCTGCGCGAGGCGGTCGTCGCCGAAGGGCTGCGCGCCGTGATCGAGGTCGCACACGCCGGCGCTTGAGCGCACGCCGACCCCGACGGCCACGGCCGGGCCGGGAGCGCTTGTCTTGGCGAAGGGGTGAGACGACCTACTTCGCGCGCCGCTGCCAACGCGTGCGCTTCAGCATCTTCTTGTGCTTCTTCTTGCGCATGCGCTTCCGACGCTTCTTGATGAGCGATCCCATGGCTTCGCAGACGTTAGCTGATGGCGACCGGCCGGCGTCCACTGCAGACCCCCTGACCGGTCTCGGGGCGTGGGATCGGTGGGGCCGACGGGTCCTCCTGGGGCGCACGGCATCGAGGGGGGTAAGTGTCGTGGGCTCGACGGCCTTCCGTGGTCGCCTCTAGCGACCGCGCCGGCGCGGCGATCGTGTTCGCCAGACCTGACGGCCACCATCCGGTCGGTGACCCGACCGCGAGAGCGTCCCGGGGCGCGATCTGAGAAAAGTGGCGGCCGTCCAGGCGGGAATCGTCGGCGGGACGAGGGTCTGGCTGGCGGTCTGCCCGGAAGGGGGCTTCGCCGACGAGGCGTCGTCACGCTGACCGTACGAAGCCCGGCGGTCTCGCCTTCCCCGCGTCCGTGGCACGGGCGGAAGTACCCGCCCGTGGCGCGCCGTCCCCTCACGGGCGCTCTGGCCGGCTTGGCCATGGGTCTCGGCGACACCTTGGACACGGGTGTGACCACCCACCCGGGTCCCGACTCGTCCTGAGGCGAGCCTGCGCAATCGCCGAAGTGGACGCCGGGAATTCCCCACCGTGCTTTTCAGGTGGTGAGCGACGGCCAGATATAGAGGGATTCACCCGGGGTCGGCCTTTTCTGCGCGACCTAAGGTCCCGTCGCCTCCCACTTGTCCGTGAAGCCTTCGCCGGTGGAATCGAGCGATCCGGGGGCCGCCAACACCGTTGCTACGCTGCTGCTCACCATCTCCATCGCCGATGGAGAAAACGCCGAGATCGGCCCACTGGCCCCGTCTTCCGTCGTGGTCCCACCGGTAAAGGTCACTGACCCGAAACTGGCGAGCGAGGTGAGCGAACAACCACTGCGGTAGCAGATCTCCGGTCGCTCGACGATCCACTCCGCCGAGGACTGGACGGCGCCGGAGAAGGTGATGTCAGTGGAGAAAATCCAGCCGTGGCTGGAGGACAGGTCGGTGATGGCGAGCGTCCACTCGTCCCCAGTCACGCTCACCGTTGCGCTCATCTGGTCGCCCGGGGATACCGGGTCTGGCAACTCGACCTCATCACCGTCGCTCTCGGCCGAATCCCCGTACATCTCGTACCAGGCGTAGTACGAGGGTGTGCCGTTGTCACAGTCGGACTCTGTATCGTCCTGTTCGACCGTCGAACTGCTGTCGCCGTCGATGCCGATCCACGCCGCAGAGTACTCGGTCTGTCTCGTCGCGCAGGTCACGGTGGGAACGGTCCAGTCGCCGCTCACAGAGCTGAACGTGCCTCCGGTGTCAACGTAACCCGACCAGTTCGAGGACTGCGAAGGCTCGACCGTAAGCGTCGCGGGATTCGTCGTCGCGTTGCCCACCGAGTTAGTAAAGGCCGCCTGATACTCGTAGCCGTTCTGCGAGCTCCACGCCGTGAACGAGTAGGTGGTCGAGGTCGCGCCGGTGACGTCCTGCCAAGTATTGCCCCTGTTGCTTGAGACCTGCCACTGAACGGTCGGGGTCGGGGTTCCCGAGGCCGCGGCGGAGAAGCTCGCTTGGTTACCTGTGGCGACCGTGTCGTTCGTTGGCTGCTCGGTGACCACCGGCTGGGCGGTGACGCCGGTGACGGTGACGGTGAGGGTGTAGCTCCAGGTGCCGGTGTCGCCGAGGGTGTCGGAGTCGGTGCCCGAGACGGTGGAGCTACCTGCCGCCAGCGGGCCGCCGGAGGTGGTGACCGCACCGGTGGCCGAGACCTGGAGGTGGGCATTCGCCGTAGTGGTGACGAAGGTGACCGGCGTGCCGTTCTCGGTGGTGGGCTCCAGCTGGTCAGTGAAGGACGATGTGGCGGTGGTGGTGCTGCCGGTCGTCGGCGGGATCTGGTTGATGGTGACGCCGGTGACGGTGAGGGTGTAGCTCCAGGGGCCGGTGTCGCCGAGGGTGTCGAAGTCGGTGCCCGAGACGGTGGAGCTACCTGCCGCCAGCGGGCCGCCGGAGGTGGTGACCGCACCGGTGGCCGAGACCTGGAGGTGGGCATTCGACGTAGTGGTGACGAAGGTGACCGACGTGCCGTTCTCGGTGGTGGGCTCCAGCTGGTCGGTGAAGGACGCTGAGCCGGTGGTGGTGGTGCCGCCGGTCGTCGGCGTGGTCTGGTTGATGGTGACGCCGGTGACGGTGAGGGAGGCCGGGGTTGTGGTCGTCGATCCAGCAGAGTTGTTGAAGACAGCGCGGTACTCATCGCCGTTGTCGGAGGCCGAGGCCCTGAACGAGTAGCTGGTCGAGGTCGCGTCGGCGGTGTTTGCCCAGGTCAGGCCACGATCTGTCGAGATCTGCCAATGCACGGCGGGCGTCGGGCTACCCGAAGCCGAGGCCCTGAAGGTCGCCGTGTCACCCCGCGTGACCGTTTGACTCGCCGGTTGTCGGGTGACAACGGGGGCAGCCGTGTTCGAACTGTTGTTCGGCCGTGGGGCCGTGGCCAACTTGACCGTCAAGGTTGCCGCGTGCGTCGCTGCGGTGCCCACGGAATTCCTAAAGATCGCCCGGTACTCGTAGTGGTTCTTCGAGCGCGACGCGGTGAAGGAGTAGGTCTTGGCGATCGCACCCCTAATCTTCTTCCACGATCCCGTTGAGCCATGTCGATCCTGCCATCTCACGGTTGGAACCGGAGTGCCGGACGCGTGCGCGGTGAACCTCGCCACCTGACCGGCATAGACGGTTTCGCTGCGCGGTTGGGCATTCACGGTCGGGCGCTTGAGGCGCGATCTGGTCGAGCCGCTATGCAGGCGGGGATCCAGGTTGGCGCGGATGGCCCGGAAATCCTTGCCCGAAACATCCGTCAGGTGGTCGGCGCCAGGAGCGATCGAGGACATTCCCCCGACGGAGGTCGCTCGAGGAATCATCGTGATCGCCGCAGATCCAGCTCCGTTGCACAGAGACAGGTTGGTCCCGATCGTGAGCGTGCCGAGGGCAAAGATGCCAAGCAGGCGACCGCGTCGCCTCGTAGCGCCCGGATGGCGCCAGAGCGGCTTCCCAATTGGCGATGGGGTCATGAAGGAGATTTCTGGACTCCTGACGATGAATTCCTGGGCAGCTCAAGTCGGAGACTCGATCGCTGCCACATAAGACCTGACCATACCAATCCTATGGAGATGAAGGACTCCTCAATACGTCACCGTGTTTCCTCTTTGGTCACTCGTCCTTCGCGATCGCGCGCGGCGATGCTGGTGCTGTGCGAGGCTTGAACATCACGGGCGTGCGCGTATCGGGTTGCGCGGACGGACAGACGAGAGCGCAACGTCGTGACCCGGTGGCGGGTAGTTCAAGAGGCAGAACGCCTGACTTTGGATCAGGAGGTTGGAGGTTCGAATCCTCCCCCGCCAGCTGCATTCGACGTGCCGACGTGTCCAGCGCGTGACTGCCGGGGAAAGGCACGGGCCACGCAGGTCACCGGCGCGGCGCCGCCCGTGTTGCAGGGCGAGCCGGCCGCTCGCGCCTCGGGGCTGGTGCGCGATGACGCATTTGCCATGCTCCGACCCCGGACGTGTCACGCGAAGGCATCTATTGATCAAAGGCGCGATGATTATTCTGGAGCAGAGGAAGGGGCGGCGATGCGTGTTGCAACCTGGTTGATCGTGCTTTCCCTGTTCGCGGCCAGTCTCGCGGCCGTTGGCTTCGCCTTCGACCGAGCCGTCACGCCGCACACTCTTGGTGGACCCCCGCTTGCGCCAGCGGGAAACGTCGTCGCGTCCGTATGCGGCACCGCTTGTTCGGCCTTGCCGGCCGTCGCAGCTGGCTATAGGGCGGTCGCCGCCTTTGGCCCCCGCTCCCGGTCTGGCGTGGTCGATTTCGCCAATCGCCCGCTCGAGATCTGCTTCGCCGTCGGCTCCCTTGCGGTGGGGAAACTCGTCTACGCAATCGGTTCACCAATCGGGGGCCCCATGACGCTGTTCGACGTCGTCGACCCAGACGCCACAGCCACGCAAGGCTGCGTGCCCGACCCGGGCAACGATTCCGGACCGAAGTCCGTGTCGATCACCGCCGGTGGTTCGGGATCCTGGGTCGTCCGCATCGACCAACAGGATTAGAGGACGCTGCAGAGCGCCCAAAGGTGCCGCGCCCGGCACGGCGGTCGGTCACGTTCTCGCGTCTGCTCCGCTTCGGCACAGAGGTCCGACGCGAAAGCGAGGGGAGGGGAGATCTGAGCATGGGGGCGCCTGGTCGCGTCGGCCTGTGGCGGACGCGAGCTGTCGAGCGGTCGCTCGCGGGATTCGCTTCCCTGTTCGCAGCCTTCGTGTTCGCAGCGTGCGGGACGACCGCCCCAAAGACCACGACCACGACCACGACCACGATCCCGCTGCAGAGCCCTGCGGCTGCGTACGTCTACATGTTCCCCAAGCGGTCGCATCACCTCGACCACCCTTACCTCGAGGGAAAGGTCGTCATCGTCGACAAGGGCGCCCCCGAGGCGGGCTTCTATACGGGAGATTTTGACCAGTCATTGGTGCGGGACCTCCGTTCCGACGGATACGGCAGGATCCTCGCTCGCGTTGCCTACGAGCACGAGAGCCTCATCCAACCCAATGAGGTCGGCACCATAATCTGGATCTTCTGTCAGAACTTTGATGCCGGATGGTCATACACGAATGGGCTAGAAGCGTACGACACCACCTGCACAGGGACCGTGATCGACAAGGCCAAGAACCTTGTTGTCGGCGTGACGACCTCTCGCACCGTGCCAGCAAACCGCATCATGTGCCCCGCCGTCGGGACCTGCGAGCAGGTCAGGCGCGATGGCGGCGTGGATTACGAGTACTTCGCGCGCTGGATCGAACATATGCCGAGAAAGTAGGGGCGAATCACCGCCTGGCGAGAGAGGCGCGCCGAGTGTTAGGTCAGGGTCGCGCCGAAGACGCGGTGCTCGGACCGGCGCCGCATCCCGGCACTCGGGGGTTGGTTCGTGCTTGCGATCACGGAGGCGATCCGCCCGAGCTGACTGAGGGAACGGAAGCTGCCGCTTTTCTCGTCCCGCCGGTGCGGCTCGGGCGAAGCACATCGGTCCGTGGGCTGCGCTCCCCGTCGCACGCAGGCGGCCGCCGACGCTTCCCTGCGAGCGCCTGGCTTGGATGCTTGTGCTTGCCCGATGAGGCATTTCCGGCGAGGAGCGCAGGCAGGAACACTCGGCCGCCGTCGGCTGCCGAGAGCTGCGCAGCCAGCGCGAGACTTGATTCCCGCAAGACCCGAACAAGGAGTTAAGGATCATGGCGATCGTGCTCGTGACTCGACACCTGCCCGAAGGGGCGCTCGATCCGCTCTCCACGCACGAAGTACGGGTGAGAACCGATGATTCCCCTTACAGCCACTCGGAGCTTGTCCAAGCCGTGGCCGACGTCGACGGCATCGTGTGCGTGTTGACCGACCGCGTCGACGCCGAGGTCTTCGCTGCGGCGCCACGGCTTCGGATCGTCGGCAACGTCGCCGTCGGGCTCGACAACGTGGACATGGTCGCGGCAAGGGCCGCTGATGTTCGGGTGGTCAACACACCCGGCATCCTCGACGAGACCACGGCCGACCTCGCCTTCGCCTTGATCCTCGCGGCGAGTCGCCGCTGTTCAGAAGCCGAGCGCGACCTACGGGCGGGCCGATGGCGCGGCTGGGGCCTGCTTGACCACCTCGGTCTCGACGTCCATGGCGCGACGCTCGGACTCGCGGGATACGGGCGGATTGCGCACGCCGTCGCGCGCCGCGCCTCCGGGTTCGACATGACCGTGTTGCACTGGTCGCGTCGCGACACCGGCGAGCCGGGTTATGTGGACAGTCTCGACGACCTGCTCGTGCGCAGCGACGTCGTGAGCCTCCACGTGCCGCTGACCGAATCGACCCGCCATCTGATCGGCGCACGTGAACTCGCATTGCTCGGGCCGGATTCCGTGCTCGTGAACACCGCTCGCGGTGCCGTCGTCGACGAGGCGGCGCTCGCCGACGCCCTCGAGCGGGGGCTGATCTTTGCGGCCGGAGTCGACGTGTACTCCGACGAGCCCCGGGTGTCACCGGCCCTGCTGCACGCCCCGCATCTAATGCTTCTGCCGCACATCGGCAGCGCCTCGCTCGCGACGAGGCGCCGCATGGCCCTCACGGTGACGAGTGCCATGGCGAAAGCGCTCGCCGGGACCTGAGCGAAGACGCGCCTTCTCATCGCGCCCGACAAGTTCCGCGGCACGCTCAGTGCCCGTGACGCGGCTCGCGCCCTTTCCGGGGGCCTCGTCGTCGCCGGCTCGCAGGCGGACTGCCTTCCGCTGTCCGACGGCGGTGAAGGATTCCTCGAGGCGTTGGGCGGCCCGAACCGGACCTGCGAGGTCGCAAACGCCTTCGGAGCAGCGGTGGTTGCACCGTGGCGACTGTGCGACGAGCAGGCGATCATCGAGTCGGCAGTCGTGATCGGCTACGTGCCGGGCATCGCTCCGGATCCGGCGCGAGCCGAATCAGCGACGAGCTATGGCCTCGGTGAGTTGATCGCCGAGGCCCTGCGGGCGGGTGCCCGTCAGGTATATGTCGGGTTGGGCGGGTCGGCGACGACCGACGGCGGGGCGGGCGCCCTCGCGGCCCTCGAAGGGCTCGTCCCGTTCGATCCCGGATGCGAGATCGTGCTCGGAGCTGACGTCACGACGGGCTTTCTTGACGCAGCCCGGGTCTTCGGCCCGCAAAAGGGTGCCGACCCGGCGGCAACGGTCCGTTTGGAGCGCCGTCTGGAGGCGCAGGCCGAACAGCTCCGGGCCCGGTTTGGGCGCGACGTCGGCGTTGTTGCCGGGGCCGGCGCGGCAGGAGGCCTGGCCGGCGCGCTGTGGGCGGCCGGAGCACGGATCGTGCCCGGCTTCGAACTCGTGGCGGGGCATGTCGACCTGGCCACGCGCGTCGCAGCTAGCGATCTCGTCGTCACGGCCGAGGGTCATCTCGACGCCACATCGTTCGCGGGCAAGGTGGTCGGCGGGGTGCTCGCCGCAGCAGCGCGCGCCGGCGTCCGCGCCGTGGTGGTGGCCGGTAAGGCCGACGGCGACGCTGTCCGCCTCGCGTCGGCACCGGTGATCGACCTGTCCGAGCGATTCGGCATCGAACGATCGATGCTGGCGACCGCCGACTGCCTGCGGCGGGCTGCCCCCCTCATCCTCGCGGCGGGTTCGTGAACCGAGCGCTTGGCTGGACGCCGAGCGCTCGGGGCGGGTCGCCTCGCCGGGGCGATCGGCCGAGCTGGACCCGCGGCCCCTGCCCGTCGGATCGCGTCGGCGCCGGTGCCAGGGCCGGGTCGGGCTACTCGAGGTCTGATCGATAGAGGTGGCAGGCGACGTCGACGCGCCCTTCCCCGTCGGCGACTGGCCGGAGGGTGGGATCGACGCCCGTGTGGAAACGGATGACGACGCCTTCCGGGCGCTGCTCGGTCCCGGCGATGCCCCGCCAGAAAGGTTCGTCAGGGCTCGCGAGGCGGTGTTCCTCGAGCAAGGAGATGACATCAGCCGCCGGGCTTCGAGAGGCGCAGGGGAGCAAGGCGACGGACGACGGTGCATCGAGTCCGTCGAGAGCGCCGATGATCGTCCGCTCGCGCTGGAACTCCTCGGGGCCGAGTTTCGCCCAGCGTTCCTCGAGCAGGGCGCGCAGGTCGCGACTTTCCCACCCACAGGGTTCGAACGCCCGCGGGCAGCGAGGATGGAACGAGCAGCCGATCGGCGGCACGGCGGCGTCGGGCACCTCGCCGCGAGGGAGATCACGCGGCACGCGGTGACTCGGGTCCGGTTCGGGGATCGCCTCCAAGAGGGCCTTCGTGTACGGATGGCGCGGGTTGGCATAGACGTCGGCGGCGGAGCCGATCTCGATGATCCGCCCGAGGTACATGATCGCGATGCGGTCGCAGAAGTAGCGCGCCGTCGCAAGGTCGTGCGTCACGTAGAGATAGGTGAGGCCGAGGTCCTTCTTCAGTTCGCTCATGAGCTGAAGGACCTTGGCCCGAACGCTCATGTCGAGCATGGACACGGGTTCGTCGGCGATGACGAGCTCGGGACCGAGGATGATCGCCCGGGCGAGGACGGCGCGTTGCTTCTGACCGCCGGAGAGATCGCTTGGATACTTGCGCAGGAATCGGTCGACGGGCACGAGCCCGACGCGTTCGAGCACCTCGCAGACGAGCCGCGTCACCTCGCGGTGGTCGCGGGCGATGCCGTGGATGCGCAACGGGTGGCCAACGGCCTCGAGGATGGTCATCGCCGGGTTGAGCGAGGCGTGCGGATCCTGGAAGATGAGCTGCATCCGCTTGCGCAGTGGCCGGAAGTGCCGCTCCGACAGCCCGGAGATCTGCTCCCCGTCGAGAGAGATCGACCCTCCGGTGACGTTGACGAGCGACAGCACCGCTCGGGAGAGCGTCGTCTTGCCGCTCCCCGACTCTCCGACCAGCCCGAGCACCTCGCCGCGGTGCAGCCGGAAGCTGACGCCGTCGACGGCCTTGACCGATCCGGTGTCGTGCCCGAGCATGCGCTGCAAGAAATTCCCCCGCAGTGCGAAGTGGACCTTCAGGTCCTCGACGTCGAGCAGGACCGGAGCGTCCGAAAAGTCAGGCTTCGTCGGCAATGCCGATCTCCTCGCGCTCGAGCGGGACGCGGCCGGCGGGTGTCAGGTTCTCGAAAGGACCGTGGAGCCAGCACTCCGCGAGGTGCCCCGGCCGCACCTCGGTGCCGATCGGCGCGTCGTCAGCGCAGACGCGCATCGCCCACGGGCAGCGTGGGTGGAACCGGCATCCCGTCGGCGGCTCGACGAGATCGGGCGGTGCACCGGGGATGAAGTGGAGTTCGCGCGTCGACAACGAGATCGTCGAACGCAAGAGCTCCTGGGTGTACGGGTGCTCCGGGCGGTTGAAGATCTCCTCGACGGTGCCTTGTTCGACTAATCGCCCGGCGTACATCACGGCGACTCGGTCACAGGACTCGGCGACGATGCCGAGGTTGTGGGTGATGAGCAGCAGCGAGGCGTCGAAGTTCCGCTTGAGGTCGGCGATGATCGACAGGATCTGCGCCTCGACGAGGACGTCGAGGGCCGTTGTCGGCTCGTCGGCGACGATGAATCTCGGGCGGAAGACGAGGGCGAGCGCGATCATGATCCGTTGCCGCATGCCGCCCGAGAACTCGTAGGGATAGTTACGAAAACGCGTCGGGGGGATGCCTACGCCGCCGAGGGCCTCGAGGGAGAGCCGCCGCACCTCGGCGTCCGTGATGTCGGGCTGGTGGGTCCGCAACGCCTCGGCGAAGTGGTCCGAGATCCGCATGAGCGGGTCGAGGCGGGTCATCGGCTCCTGGAACACGAGGCCGATCCCGGGTCCGCGCAGTTTGCGCATCTCCGCCGGGGAGGCCGTCACGAGGTTGCGTCCCGCGAACTCGACGACGCCGTCGCGGCTCGCGCCCGTTGGCAACAGGCCGAGCAAGCCGCGCCCGAGCGTCGACTTGCCACAACCGGACTCGCCGACCAGTCCGAGCGTCTCGCGTTCGCCGATCTCGAAGCTCACGCCGTCGACGGCGCGCACCGGGCCCCGGTCGGTTGCGTACCAGACCCGCAGGTCGCGCACCCGGATCACCGGATTGGCGGCGGTCTCGGCCGTCGTCGCCTCGCGCTGGCCCCCGGGCATGGCGTAGCTGCGGTGGTTCGGCCGGCGCAACAGGGGGTTGTAGCTGTCGTTCAGCCCCTCACCGACGAGGGTGAGCCCCGTGACGAGCATGATGACGGCGATTCCCGGGAACAGCCCGGTCCACCAGAACCCGGCCTGGGCGTCCGAGATCCCGCGTGAGATGTCGTATCCCCATTCGGCGGCGACCGAGGGGTCCATGCCGATGCCGAGGAAGGACAGGCCCGCGAGGGTGAGGATCGCGTCGGCGGCGTTGAGCGAGGCGACGACCGGGACGGACTGGATCACGTTCGCGAAGACGTAGCGGCGGATGACCGTGCGCGGCCTCGCACCGAGGGCGCGACCCGCCTCCACGTACGACTCCTCGCGCACCGAAAGCACGCTGTTGCGGACGACGCGGAAGTACTGCGGGATGTAGACGACGGTGATCGCGATCGCCGCGGTCATCACGCCGCCACCGACCGAGTTCTGCAGAAGGAAGGCGATGACGATGGCGAGCAACAGGTACGGGAAGGCGAAGATCGAGTCGTTGAACAGAACGAGCGCCCGGTCGAGCCAGCCGCCGAAGTAGCCGGAGACGAGCCCGAGGGGGACGCCGATGATAACGGAGAACGCCAGGGCGAGCAGGACGACCTCGATCGATGTGCGCGCCCCGAAGACGACCCGGGAGAACACGTCCTCGGAGACGACCGTCGTACCCATCCAGTGCGCCGCCGACGGCGCGGCCTGCTGGGGGAACCGCAGCCCGTTCGCTGCGTACTGGTTGAACCCGTAGGGCGCGATCTGCGGGGCGAAGACGGCGAGCACGACGAAGAGCAAGGTGATCGCGGCACCGGTCCAGAAGATCCAACGCGGCAGCCCGCGGGCCGCAAGGAGCGGGGCGATCGCGTGGTGAATCCCGCGCGTCCGTCCGGTGTCGGGAGCGCGCGGTTCGTCCGGGATGCCTTCGGTCGCCACCACCTCCCACGTCGTCGCCATCAGTAGCGCACCCGGGGATCGATCCAGGCGTTCAGGAGGTCGATGACGAGGCTGATCGCGACGACCGCAAGCGCGAACACCGTGATGATCCCCTGCACCGCGATGTAGTCACGGGCCTCGAGGTAGTAGATGAGCTGATTGCCGATTCCCGGCCAGTTGAAGGTCTCCTCGGTCAAGACCGCGCCCGAGAGGAGGAGCGCCGCCTGGAGGCCGGTCACGGTGATGATCGGGACGAGGGCGTTGCGGAAGGCGTGGCGCACGACGACGGTGCGCTCTTTGAGCCCGCGAGCACGGGCCGCCTCCACGTAGTCTCCTTTCATCGTCTGGATGACGTTCACGCGTACGAGGCGGAGCACGACTCCCGAGATCACGAGTCCGAGGGTCATCGCCGGGAGGACGAGGTGGGCGAAGAGGTCCGGCAGATCCCCCCATTGCCCGTCGATCATCGCGTCGATGATCGGGATGTTCGTATGCGGCGTGAGGTTGGCTTGAATGATGACGCTCGACTCGCTCGACGTCGGCAGCCAGTTGAGGATGTGCCCGAAGAGCAGCTGTGCGAGCAGCCCCAGGAAGAAGACCGGCGCGGCGTAGATCACGATGCCGAAAAGGCGCGCCGAGGCGTCCACCCACGTGTCCCGCATCCGTCCGGCGAGCATGCCGAGCGGAATGCCGACGACGAGCGCGATGAACATTGCCGCGACGGTTAGCTCGAGTGTGGCAGCGCCGTTCTGGGCGATGATCTGTGTGACCGGCCGTTGGTCGGTGAGTGTCGTGCCGAGGTTGCCGGTGAACACCTGTCTCAGGTACGCGCCGTACTGGACGATGAGCGGCCTGTCGTAGCCCGCGGCGCGCTCTCTGGCGGCGAGCTGAGCTGGAGAGAGGTGCCCGCCGAGCGCCGCGAGGATCGGGTTCCCCGGGGCGACCCTCATCAGCATGAAGACGAGCGTTAGCAGGATCAGCACCATCGGCAGCACGAGCAGGAGCCGCGTGATGAGGTAACGACGCAGCGAGCCCGTCGACGAAGACAACGTGCAGGTTCCTTTCGGGGGCCGGGGCCCAAAGGAGGCCGGGTTCCCGGCCTCCTTTGGGCTATCCGGTTACGACTTGCCGACCAGCCAGAAGCGGAACGTGTAGGAAGCGTCGAGCGTGGACTTGACGCCAGTCACGCCGTCGCGCACCCCCGCGACCTGGCCACCCTGCCAGATGGGGATGAGCGGCGCGTCCTTGGCCGTCAGGATCTGGAGCTTCGCGAACGCCGTGTCCCGAACCGACTGGACCGTCGAGGCCTCTTCCTGCGCGATGTAAGCGTTCACCTTCATGTTGCAGTAGTGGTTGCTCATCCACTCCTGGTCGCAGAGGTAGAAGGGGCCCGTGTAGTCGTCAGCGTCGGGGTAGTCCGGGAACCATCCGAACAGGGACACCCCGTACTGGTTCGTCGTCCCCGCGGTCACGTACGTGGACCATTCGGCGGTGTTCAACGACACGTCGAACAGACCCGAGCCATTGAGCTGGCGTTGCAGCTCGGTTGCAAGGTCGGTGTCCCCGTAGTGGTCGGTGTTGTACCAGAGTGTGAACTTCAGCGGGGTCTTGACGCCGGCAGCCTGGAGGACGCTTTTCGCCTTCGCGACGCTCGGAGACGGGCCGTATACCTCGGCGAAGGAGTTGATGTGCCCCGTGAGGGCGTCGGCGATGATCGAGTAGAGCGGCTTGCGCGTTCCCCGGTAGACGTGCGTCACGATGTCCTGTCGGTTGACGAGGTAGGCGACCGCCTGACGGATCGCGAGCTTTTGCGCCGGCGTCGAGCCGGGCTGGACCCTCAGGTTGAACACGATGTACCGAATCTCGATTCCCTCGCCTTGCTGGACGGTGATGTGCTTCGACTTCGAAAGGGCGACGAGCTGCGTCGGGTTCAGCTCCCGGTAGGCGATGTCGACCGCACCGGACTGGATGTCCGAGACGAGCGTCGAGGCGGTCTCCTCGTAGCGGATGATGAACTCGCTGTTGTGCAGAACGTCGTTCCCGCCGTAGTGCGCGTTCGGCTTGAACACGGCGAGCTGGTTCGGCGTGTAGGACGAGAGGTAGTACGGGCCGGACCCGATGATCTTCCCGGCTGCCGACGGTTGCAGCTTCTTAAACGAGTAGACCTTGGCGTCGACGATGGCGCCGGCACCGGTCGTAAGCACGTCTGGCCAGGCCGCGTCGGCGCTCTTCAGCTTGAACGTGACGGTGTTGCCGGAGTAGCTGACGCTCTTCATCGGCGCGATCAGGCTCTGGGGGCCGTCGGAGTTGGCAATCTTGTTGATCCGGTTGAACGAGTACGCCACGTCGGCGGCGGTCACCGGGTCGCCGTTCGAGAAGAACTGCTTCGGCTTGACCGTGCAGACATAGGTGGTCGCCCCCGTGCCTTTCCATGCACAGGTTCCGGCGTCAGGGACGATCGTCGTCGTGCCGGGCACGTACTTGAGGAGCGTCTGATAAACGTTCCAGATGATCGTCCAGGACGGCAGGTCGTAGGAGCCGGCTGGGTCCGCGGACACGATGCGGTCGGTGGTTCCCAGGGTCACCGTGACGTTCGGCGGAGCGTGGTGCGCGGCATGCTGGGCCGCGGCCCCGCTTGTCGTCGCCCAAGCCGTGACCGGAACGATCAGCGCAACGCCAACCGCCACGCCCGCCAAGCGGCTGAGGGTCGATCGGGTCAGTCGTCTGTCTTGTTGCATCAATCCTCCCTCATTTGGATTGTGACCTGCCCCGAAAGGGGTCGAGGTTCGTTGGCTCGCTGGAGATCCCCGGAGTTGACCTGCAGAAAGGCAACAGGAGAATGTTCGCACACGCCGTCAATTCGAGCCAGATGAGCGTCCGCCGGTCGCGAGCGCATCGGCCGTGCGCCTGTCGCCTCTCTGGCCGGGCTGCGCGTCGGACGGGCGCGATCCACTCGGTTCCGGGGCGGGGTCGCCAGCGACAGGGGGCCGGGCGGCGGTGGAGGCCTGTTCGCGATCGCGGACGCCCGCGGACTCAAGATCGCGGTGAACCGCCGGGTGCCGTCGGACTCCGAGGGACGTGGCGGGGCTGTGGCCGTGGCCCTGGCAAGAGGGAGAGGGAAAGATCAGCCGACGTGTGTCGCGGCTGATTTCGTAGCCTCCTTGGACTTCTTCGCGGCACGCTTTTCCTTCACGCTCCGTCCCGGTTTCTTCGTGCTCGTCTTCTTCGGTGACTTGTCCGCCATCGTCTGGTCCTTTCAAGACGGCCGTTTCATCCCGATTGTCGCGTCGTGCGCGCCTGACCGCTGGGCGCACCTGTCCGCGATGATACGGCCTCGCCACGGCGGAGTACTTGATAAGAACCCGCAACCGTGGAACTTGCCTTGCCCCAGGTGGCGAGCGAGGATCATCTGTCCAAATGACCGCGCCCCGCCGACCGCCCAGGAACGTCCCACCGCTTGTTGCCACCGCGGCGGGGATCCTCCTTGTCGTCGGACTCTGGCCACTCGTGGTGAGCGCCGCGCCGGGGCGGGCGACCGGAACCGGCCACGGACGACCCCAGGCCTGTTTGACCCGGGGTGACCTCGGCTCCTGGAGCCTTGCCCGTCTCGCGGCTCAGACGCTCGCTGCGTCGGTGGATGAGGGCGATGTCGGGTCGCTGTCCCACGAGGTTTCGATAGGTATCGGTGGGATCATCCTTTTCGGTTCCGCCGCGCCGAGCGGCCTTGGCCGTCAGCTCAGGGCGCTTGAGGCAGGGGCCCTCGGGGGGGTGAAGCCGCTAGTCATGACCGACGAGGAGGGGGGCCTCGTCCAGCGGATGGCGAACCTCGTCGGATCGATTCCGGCGCCTCGGACGATGGGCGCGACGATGACCCCGGCCGAGATCGAGCTTCTTGCCACCCGGGTCGGCCGGCGCATGGCCTCTGCCGGGGTGACGATGGATCTCGCGCCGGTGCTCGACGTCGACGGCGGTGCCGGGCCGAACGCCCGGGACCCCGACGGGAGCCGGTCGTTCAGCGCGGTCGTCGACGTCGCGGCGAAAGACGGCCTCGCCTTCGCCGCGGGTCTCGAGCACGCCGGGGTGGTCCCCGTCGTGAAACATCTCCCCGGCCTCGGCGGCGTGAGCGAGAACACCGATGTCGGTCCGGCGAGGACGATGACTTGGAGCCGGCTCGCAACGACGGGGCTCGTCCCGTTCGTGGACGCGATCGAGGCGGGTGTCCCCGCCGTGATGGTCGCCAACGCTTCGATCCCCGGTCTCACCTCGCGTCCGGCGAGCCTGTCGGCGGTCGTTGAGACGTCGCTGCTGCGGGGACGCCTCCATTTCAAGGGGTTGATCGTCACGGATTCGTTAGCCGCCAAGGCGATCGCCGCGACGGGGCTGACGCTGCCCCAGGCGGCGGTCGCGGCGCTTGGCGCCGGAGCCGACTTGCTCTTGTACCAGGCGCCCGGGGTGAGGATCGACGTCACGACCAACGAGATCGTGCACGCCATCGTCGAGGCGGTCGCGAGTGGCGAGTTGTCAAGAGCCCAGCTCGTCGGGGCGGTCAGCCACGTCCTCGCAGTAAAGGTCGAAGCCTGCCCACGCGGCTGAGGACATCGACAGGACAACGGTTCGCGCTTGCCCCCACATCTGCTCCCGCTTGGCGCGCCGTTATCGTCGCTTCGACGCAGCCATGCGGCAGGCGGTCGGGTGTTCGTGCCTCGCCCAGTTGAGGCTCTCAGTAGACCTTGGCGTAGACGAGGATGGCGAGCACGACGATGATGAGGCCGACCACCGGCGCGACGATGGCGCGCGACGCCCGCATCGCGACCCGGATGCTACCGACGACGACGAGCAGGGCGCCGACGACGATGCCGACGATCCCTGCGAGGTGGTGCTTGCTGAGCGTTCCAAGCACTGGTGACAGCGTGCCGATGGCATGCATCGGTCTCTCCCCCGACTAGGCGCGGACCGCGAGACTCTAGCCATCCCCCGGTCGGCCGGACGTGGACGCTGGCCCGGTTCGAGAGCGGTGGGACGGCCGGGGCAGGCGGATCGAGGGCCAGCGTCTCTTCGCCAAGTTGTCCTTTCGGGACTGATCGGGCTTCTCTCGTGGAGCCCAGCGTGCGTTCGGCGCGGGGAGGTCGATTGTCCCGTAGGCTGCTAGCAGCACGAGGTCAATGGGACCGCGCGCGCTGTTGAGAGAGAGAATGCGAAGTGGCAACTGGGACTGTGAAGTTTTTCAACTCCGAAAAGGGTTATGGCTTTATCTCACGTGAGCAGGGTGATGACGTGTTCGTTCATTACTCGAGCATTCAGGGATCCGGCTTCAAGACCCTGGAGGAGGGCCAGCGCGTCGAATTCGACGTCGTTCCGGGCCGCAAAGGTGAGGAAGCCCAGAACGTACGGGTGGTCTAGACCTTTCTGAGTTCGTACGGAGGAGCCCGCCGGCATCTGCCGGCGGGCTCTTGCCATCTTGGGACACGAAGCGGGCCTGCGGCGTGGTTCGCTCCCGACGTCGTAGCATCCGTCGAGCCGACGGGGAAGGAGGGGTGGTGGGCGGATCGACACCGCGGGCGAACGGTCGGGAGGAAAAGGCGCGGAACCGACTCGACGACGATCGTGAGACCGGCGCGTCGACGCAGGTGGTCTTGCGGTTCCGGCCGGTCCGGCGCGGGCTCGCGACGGGAAGAATGGCGCGATGACGGGCGCGGGGGTTCTTGCCGCGGCTCGGTTTTTGCAGTCCGCAGCCCACGTCACGCAGTCCCACGCCGGCGGGATGCACTACTGGCAGGCGATCATCCTCGGGGTCCTCCAGGGGGTCACCGAGCTCTTCCCGGTCTCGAGCCTCGGGCACACGGTCGTCTTCCCGGCACTTTTCGGGTGGCACAACGTTGTCGCTGCCCAGTCGGCCTCGGAGTCGTTCTGGCTGGCCTTCCTTGTCGGTCTTCACGTCGGAACCGCCATCGGCCTCGTGGTCTTCTATCGGAGGGACTGGGTGAGGATCGTCGGGGCGCTCTTCGGATCGGCGCGGCGCCGGGTGATCGCGACACCGACGGAGCGCCTCGGCTGGCTGCTCGTCGTGGCGACGATTCCCGCCGGGATCACCGGGGTCGCACTCGAACATCCGCTGCGGGTGCTTTTCTCCAAACCGGTACCGGCGTCTGCCTTCTTGGTCGTCAACGGTTTCCTGCTTGCTGGTGGTGAGCTGCTGCGGCGGAGGCGTTCCAATCGGCAGCCCGCGCCGGCAGGCGCGAAGGACGCCGACCCCGGTTTTCGCCGGCCGTATCGCGCCCTCGCAACGCTGAGCATGAAAGAGGGATTCGTCATCGGCGTCGCCCAGGTGTTCGCGCTCGTGGCGGGAATCAGCCGTTCCGGGATCACGATGGTCGCGGGCCTCGTGCGCGGTCTCGATCACGAGGACGCGGCCCGTTTCTCGTTCTTGCTTGCCACGCCGATCATCCTCGCGGCCGGTGTCTACAAGCTGCCGGACCTGCTCGGGGCGACCGGCGACGGCGTTCGGGGCCAGACGGTCGCCGCGGCCGTCTGTGCGGGCGTCGCCGCCTGGCTCTCGGTGCGCTTCCTCACGCGCTGGTTCACGACCCGGACGCTCACGCCGTTCGCCATCTACTGCGTCGCCTTCGGCTCGGCGCTGCTCATCTATTTCAACTGACCGGTCGCGGGCCGCATCGTGGGCGGCGCGCCTCGGCTCGCCAAGAAACCCTGCGGAAAGGGACCCCGAGATTCGGGCGTCGTCGGTGCCCGCCGCCGTCGGTTTGGCGCCGTGCCGCCGTGCCGCCTACGGGGGCGCGGTCACGACCCGGAAGAGCTCGGCCAGACGCCCGTCGGGGAGCCCGGCGCGGCGCGCTCCTGTGGCGAGCCAGGTGCCGACGCGATCGGCGAGCCACTCGCCACGGCCGACCTGGCTTGTGTGGCAGCGCAAGGCGGCGATCTTGCGGTCGAAAGAGGCGGTGACGTCGACGGCCCGGTTCGCCTGCGGATGAGCCGTGAGCCACAACTCGCGCACGACGTGGGGTTCGAGTCCTTCGGCGAGGAGCTCTGGGTGGGCGAAGGGGTTGCGCGCGTCGGGGTAGAAGACGCAGACCGTGGCGTCCCCCGCCGCGAGGTGGTCCGGGTGGGATGCCCCGAGACTCTCCCAGTTCCGTTCGGGCGACTGGCACACGAGGCGATCGGGACGCAGCTCGCGCACCACGCGGCTGAGGTCGCGTCGCAGATCGCTCGACGCGACCAGCCCGCCGTCGGGGTAGCCGAGGAAGTGCACATCATGGACGCCGACGACCGCCGCCGCGGCGCGCTGTTCTTCCCGCCGGAGCTCGGCCATCTCCGAGCGCGCGATCGAGCGGTCCGAACCTCCGGCGTCGCCGTCGGTGACGACGCAGTAGGCGACGTCGATCCCGGCGTCGGTCCAGAGCGCCACCGACCCGGCGACGCCGAAGTCCACGTCGTCGGGGTGGGCGGCGACGACGAGCACGTGGCCGATGCCCGGCTCGATGCCGTCCGCGACGGTCGGCTGCGTGCTATCTGGCATCGGGGCCACGGTGGGTCATCTCGGGAGGCTAGCTCCGCGGAGGTGGGCGAGCGTCCCGAGGAGGGCGCATGACCCAGGAAGGGGTCGGATCCCTTCCTCGCCGGGCCGTCCGCTACGCTCTCGCTGTGTTCGGGCGTCGGACCCGGACTGAGGCGACGATCGATGGTCGTCGAGACGCCCTCGGGGGTCGAGTTGTCAAGCGATCGCGGTGCGAAAAAGGCGGCGCCGCCGCCTGAGTCGGCCCTCGACGAAGCACGGGTTCTCGTTGCCGAAGTCGAAGCCGAGCTGGGCGCGATCGAACAGGCGATCGAGCGTCTCGAGAAGGGGACGTACTCGACGTGCGAGCTGTGTGGCTCGCCGATCGAGCCGGAACGGCTCGTCGCGGCGCCGACGGAGCGGCGCTGCGGGGAGCACGGCGCGTCCCGCTGAGGGGGGCGTCGGACGCAGGCGCTCCGCCGGCGACCGGCTCAGGCCTTCTTCGTCTCCTGGAAGATCCGGTCGATCTCGGCGATTCCCTCGAGCAGCCGGTTCGCCACCGCGACGTCGCAGGTCTTCTTGGCCTCACCGGCGGCCTTGGTCGTCGTCCAGACCAGCTCGTGGAGCTCGGGGAAGCGCTTGGCGTGCTCGGGCCGGAAGTAGTCCGTCCACAGCACCCAGAGGTGGTGCTTCACGAGTTCGGCCCGCTCTTCTTTGATCATGATGGCGCGCTGGCGGAACACCGGATCGTCGGACGCGTTGAATTTCTCCATGCAGGCTCTTACCGACTCCGCCTCGATGCGGGCCTGTGCGGGGTCGTAGACGCCGCACGGCAGGTCGCAGTGGGCGTGCGCGGTGCGCGGCGGCGCGACCCGGTCGGCAAGCGAGAGCAGATATGAGGTGAACGGCATGCCACGACTCCTTCGATCGCTGTCCATGGCCCGCCGGGGCGGGCGAGATGCCGGCGCCGAGGCGGGCGGCGCGGTCAACACTAACGAGCTGCGGCCCGTCCGATACCGTCCGCGCCCCCTCCTCACCTCCTGGGCGCGGATTCTGCGGATCCCGGGGCGCGTCGTCGTGGCCGGGCCGAGCATGCTGCCGACGCTGCGCGACGGGGACCGCTGCCTGGTTCGCAGGACTCGGCGCGTCGGGCCGGGGGATCTCGTCGTGATGTTCGACCCCGAGAGGTCGAGCCGCCTGATCGTGAAGCGGGTGGTGGCCGTCGACGCCGACGGCATCGTCGTCGCTGGCGACAATCCCGGCGCAAGCCGTGACAGCCGGGACTTCGGTGCAGCGTCACCCGAGAGGCTCGTCGGCGTGGCGTGGTACCGCTACGGGCCGGCAGATCGGATCGGCCGGGTTCGCTGAGCCGATTGCTGCAGCTGAGCGGGGCCGCACCGTTACGCTTGGCAGGAATGCGCAAGCTCGCGGTGCTCTCGATGCACACCTCACCCCTCGCGCAACCCGGCAGTGGCGACGGCGGGGGGATGAACGTCTATGTGCGCGAGCTATCCGCCTCGCTCGCCCGTGCCGGCGTCGCCTGCGACGTCTACACCCGGGCCTCGTCCGAGGACCTCCCGCCGCTTGTCGAGGTCGAGCCGGGACTGACGATCCACCACATCGCCGCTGGACCGCGGCGACCGGTGGCGAAGAGTCTCCTGCACGAGTTCGTCGGCGCCTTCACGCAAGGCGTCGCCGATCGCATGGCCGCTCTCGAGTCGCTCGGCGCTCCCCGGACCGACGCGATCCACGTCAACTACTGGCTCTCGGGGATCGCGGGCCACGCCCTGAAGCACCGGTTCGGTGTCCCTCTCGTCTCGACGTTCCACACCCTCGACCGCGTGAAGGCCGAGTCGAGCCCAGAGGAGCTCGACCGGGTCGACCCCGACAGGCGCGCCCGCGCCGAGGCGGAGATCGTCGGCTGCTCCGACGCGATCCTCGCGTCCTGTTCGGTGGAGCTCGACCAGCTCGTCGAGCTCTACGGCGCCGAGCCGTCTCGCGTCGAGATCGTCGCCCCGGGTGTCGACCACGCCTTGTTCTCGCCGGGCGACAAGGTCGAGGCGCGTCGGGCGCTCGGGCTCGCCGGGGCCGACCCGCTCTTGGTGTTCGTCGGCCGCCTCCAACCGCTCAAGGGCGCGGAGGTCGCGGTGCGGACGGTCGCCGCGCTCGACGGCATCGGCGTCCCCGCCGCCCGGCTTGCCGTCGTCGGCGGCCCGAGCGGTCCGAGTGGGGAAGCCGAGGTCGTGATGCTGCATGCCCTCGTGCGAGACCTCGGGATCGGTGACCGGGTCGCGTTCGTCCCGCCGCAGCCGCACGAGCGGCTCGCGGCGTACTACAGGGCGGCCGACGTCTGTCTCGTGCCGAGCCGCTCGGAGTCCTTCGGTCTCGTCGCCCTCGAGGCGGCGGCCTGCGGCACGCCGGTCGTCGCTTCCGCCGTCGGCGGCCTTGCCACCCTCGTCGATCGCGGCGAGACGGGTTTCCTCGTCGAGGACGGAGGTGTCGAGGAGTTCGCCAGCCGCGTCGCCGCAATCGTCTGTGACCCTGAGCTCGCGGCACGCCTCGGGGGCGCTGCGGCACGGCGCGCCCGGGCCTACACCTGGTCGCTTGCCGCTGCCCGCCTGCGCCGCCTTTACAACGACCTGACGGCGCGCAGCCTCGTCGAGTGCAGCTGAGGTGTCGGCGAGCGTCGACGTCCGGCTCTGCGTCGTCGGTGGCGGCCGGATGGGGTCCGCCCTGGTCGCGGGGCTGCTCTCCGGTGGCTGGGGGGTGCCAGGCGAGATCGCGGTCGCCGAGCGTGCCGCGGAGGCGCGCGAGGTGCTGCGGGGCCGCTTCCCTGGGCTCGTCGTCGGCGAGCCGGTCGCCGCCGACGGACTTCTCGTGGCGGTGAAGCCTCAGGACGCCGAGGCGGTCTGCCGGCAACTCGGCGGATTGCGTTACCGTCACGCTTTGTCGATTGCCGCAGGGATCACGACGGCGAGCCTGAGTGAGTGGTTTGGCGGGAACGTCGCGGTGGTGCGGGCGATGCCGAACACCCCGGCGCAGCTCGGGGCGGGGGTGTCGGTCATCGCCGGCGGCGCGGACGCGACCGAGGCCGACCTCGTCTGGGCGGAAGGGATCCTTGCGGTCGTCGGCACCGTCGTCCGGCTCCCCGAGGAGCTCATCGACGCGGCGACGGGGATCTCCGGCTGTGGACCAGCCTACCTTTACTATCTCGCCGAGGCGCTGATCGCTGCCGGCGTCGCCGCCGGGCTCGATGGCGCCGTCGCCCGCCAGCTCGTCGATCAGACGCTCTACGGCGCGGCGCGAATGATTGTCGACACCGGACGACCTGCTGACGTGCTGCGCGCCGAGGTCGCGTCCCCCGGGGGGTCGACCGAGGCGGCGATCAACGTCCTCGAGACCCGCCAGGTGGGCGCGGCCTTCGTGGCTGCCGTTGCCGCGGCGGTCAGGCGGACCGGCGAGCTCGGGGGTGGAAGGAGAACGCCGCGCCAGACGCCCGGCTGAGCCGGGCGCGAGGAAAACTGTTTTCCCCTCTTTCCACACGAGCCCCGCTGGCCTACAGTCGTGTCGGCGGAGAGGGGTGATTGCGCTGTCCATCCAGTACACGAAGTCGCATTTCCTCACGGTGGGTGAGGTCGCGCAGATGCTGCGGATCTCGAACATGACCGTCTACCGGCTCATCAGCTCCGGGCAGCTGCCGGCAGTCCGCGTCGGCAAGTCCTACCGGCTGCGCGACGAAGACGTCGACGGCTACCTCGCCGCACGGTTCACCGAGGCGGGCTAGGCACCTTCTCGTCGCCGTGTGGCCGACGGCGGTCCCGCCGTCGGCGTGGTGAGGGATCCGGGGGGAAAGGGCTCGGCCTTGATGGGCCGCGCGACCTCTCACCGGCGGGGACCCGGGGACCCCAACCATCGGTGACCGACGCGGTGGGCGGTCGAGCCGCGAGAGACGTCCTCCGCCCGATAGCTCGTCGTTAGCCTGCAAGGCGTGGCAGGAAAAGGTGGGTCGCGGGCGAACAACCGGGTTCCCGGGCCGACCGTCGCCCGCCTGCCGCTTTACCACCGCGCCCTTTCGGTGATGATCGAGCGAGGCATCAGGCGGGTCTCATCTGCCGAGCTCGCCGAAGTCGTCGACGTGAATCCGGCGACGCTGCGCCGGGACCTTTCGCGCTTCGGCACGTACGGGACCCGGGGTACCGGCTACGAGGTGGGGCGCCTGCTCGACCGGGTTGACGAGGCGCTGGCGCTCGATCGCGACTGGTCGGTCGCGATCGTCGGCATCGGTAATCTCGGACGCGCGCTCGCCCGGTCGCGCGGATTTCGCACCGGCGGGTTCCGGGTGGCCGTGCTCGTCGACGTCGACCCTTCGGTCGTCGGGACGACGCTCGACGGGATCGTCGTCGAACACCTCGATCGCCTCGGCGAGGCCTGCGCCCGGGAGGAGGTGGGGATCGGCGTCGTGACAGCGCCGGCGAGCGTGAGCCAGGCGGTCGCCGAACGGCTCGTCGCCGCCGGCGTGAAGTCGATCCTCAACTTTGCCCCGGTCGTCCTTGCCGTCCCGGACGAAGTGACCGTCCGCCAGGTCGACCTCGCCGCTGAGCTCCAGGTGCTCGCCTTCTACCTTTCCCGTCGGCCGGGCGCTCCCGACGCGGCCGGTGAGCCGCGCGCCGCAGCTCCGGGAGATCCCACCGCCGGCCGGAGCGACGCGGGCCCGTAGAGTCCTTCTGCGGCGCCCTTCGTCGTGCCGGCCGCGGATCTACCGTGGTCGCGGCGAGGTGCAGCCGCGAGCATGAGGAGGTGAGCGTGCCGGTCGTCGTGGTCGGCCTGCACGAGCGGGACGCGCCGCTCGAGCTATCGGAGCAGGTGGCGCTGTCAGAGGAGGAGCTGCCGAAAGCACTCGCCGGGCTCGGCGACAGCCCACACCTGTCCGAGGTCGTGATCCTGTCGACGTGCATGCGCACCGAGGTCTACGCGGTCGCTGAGCGGTTCCACGACGGCGTCGCGGACATCCGCCGCTTCTTCGCTGACCGCCTCGGCGCCGGCACCGCCGCGGCTACCCTCGCCGAGGCGCTCGTCGTCGACCACGACGAGGCGGCGGTGCAGCACCTGTTCGCCGTGTCGTCGGGCATCGACTCGCCGGTGCTCGGGGAGGGCGAGGTCCTGCGCCAGGTGCGCGCCGCTCACGAGCGCGCCCGGCACGAGCGAGCCTCGGGCCCGGTCCTCGACGGCCTGTTCCGTCACGCGGTCGAGGTCGGCAAGCGCGCCCGGGCCGAGACCGGGATCGCCCGGGGCATAACCTCGCTCGCCCACGTCGCCGTGGCGCTGGCGACCGAGCACCTCGGCGGGTCGCTGGCGGGGAAGCGGATCGTCGTCGTCGGTGCTGGCGAGATGGGCAAAGGCTTCATCGGCGCGGTGCCATCGTTCGGGGAGCTTGCCGATCTCGTGGTCATCA
>Ga0187877_1000783_pt1 | contig 37538 bp, 36 predicted proteins | sample June2016WEW_17_1_3_FD_132430 | JGI IMG/M metagenome (GOLD analysis project Ga0187877, IMG submission 132430) | Peatland microbial communities from SPRUCE experiment site at the Marcell Experimental Forest, Minnesota, USA - June2016WEW_17_100 | ecosystem: Environmental > Terrestrial > Soil >...
TCCGAGTCAGCCTGCCAACTGGCAAACTGTAGCCAGACGCATTCAGTCGCAGTTCGTCAGATAACCGAATTCAAATCAGGAAGATACCAGGAGAAAAACGCACCCAGCCAAGAGGAAGATCCGACTGAGGCCCCGAAAACCGCGCCTTTATCGTCCGGCTCCGCGGCCGCCGCCCGTTGGCTCCGGCCTCCCGGCCCTGATCCGATTTTCCAGCGCCGCGATACGCGTGGCCTGGAGATCCGGCTGCACGGCCTTCGCAATCGTTAGCGCCTTTTGGTAATACTGCGTGCCTTGGTCGATCTGGCCGTTAGCGTCGAGCATCTGCCCCAGCGCCTGGTTCACGGCGGCTGAGTCCGGCGCCAGCGCTACGGCCTGTCGCGCCAAGGCAAGGGCACCCGGGGCGTCTCGCTGGCGGAGGAGCGCCTGTGCTTTCACATCGAGGCTGAGCGCGCCGGCTAGAAGGATGTCGAAATGCCCGTCATACACGAAGACGCCGTAGTCGATGATCGCGCTCGGCTTGATGCTCTGAAACTGGTGGTACGGATTGAGGGGGCCCACGCCGGTCTCAAAGCCGGAAAGAACGCCGGAACTGATGAGCACGGGCCCGTCGACGGCGGGCGGCGTCTCCGGGGACCGAACCTCGGCCGTGTACAGCGGCGTGCAAGGAACACCGTAAGAGGCATGGTCGACGGGGGACTGGTTGAAATAGGCGAACCAGCAGTTCTTGACGCCGCGCGCATCGAGATAGCGCTTGACGGAGATAAGTTGCTGGCCCCAATCGGCGCTCGAGTCGCTGACGTACTTGTAGGTGTAGGCGGGTCCCCCGAAGGCCTCGTTGGAATACGAAATGTAAGCCGGGAATGCATGCAGGACCGACACGGCCTGAAATACCAGCAGCCCAACCACGGCATAACGCCAGCGGCGATTGCGCTCAGCCAAAGCCCAGGCTGCGCCGGCGATCGGGATCGCGAGGAAGATGTAGACGGGCAGGATATGCCGCACGCCAATGTTCATGCCTCCGGTCATGGAGAAGGCCATGTAGAGCACGGCGGGAATCGCCGTGTAGAGAACCTCGCGCGAAAGCCGGAGTTTACCGGCGGCAACCGCCCACGCGCTGATGGCCAGCAGGATGAGAAACGTGAGGCTCGACTTGATGAGCATCGAGACAGGGAAGTAGAACCAGACCGCGTGAGGATGGACGACGCCCAGGATGTAGCTCGTATACGACTTGGCCTGAGACAGAATGTACGCGAAGGCATACGTATAAGGCGCGGGCAACAGGTGGAGCTTATCCACCTCGCCGAGCACCTTGGCATTCAGGGCGCTGGGGATGCGTTGGAGTTGCACGTCCATCGGGGGATTGAACGGCACGGCGTCGGCTTGGGGGTAACGGAAGCCGTAGGCAGCCCAAAGCATCGTGATGGAAACTACGCCAATCGCCGCCAGGGCGAGCCCCAGGCGCAAAGCGTGGCGCGCGGTTGGGACGGCCGGAGCCTCGGGCGAGAGCTTCTTCGGCCACAGAAGCTCGATCGCGGCGAGGATGACCAGCGTCGGAAACAGCAGGATGGCGCTGTGCTTGGCCGTGAGCGCGAGCCCCACGATGAGGCTGGTCCCGATGAGGCGCCACGCCGCCGGGGATTTCACATAACGGTAGAAGGCGTAGACGGCCCATAACATGAAGAAGGCGTTACCCGCATCCAGAGTAGCCAGCGCGGAGTGGCCCATCAGCGTGGGGTCGAAGGCGATGAGGCTGAGCGCGACGAATCCGGCGCCCAGACCGAACATCCTCCGTGCGGCGGCGAAGACCAGGATCGCCAGCAGGAGCGTGAAAACCGAAGCCGCCATGCGGGCGCGGAACATGATGGTTTTCGCGTCGTTCTGAAAGACGAGCGCTTTGCCGGCTTGAAACCCCAACGGCTCGTAGGGGCGCCTTGGGATGGGCGGCTCCGGCAAATTCATACCGATCAAGGGCAAGGTTATCAGGCGCGTGATCAGCGGTGGATTCAGAAGGACGTAGCCGTGCTTCCATTGCAGGTAGCCGGAGTAAATATGGGAGGGCTCATCATAGGTCGCCGAGTTGTCACGGGCCATCAGGAACATCTGGAGAAAGATAACCAGGAGAAAGGCGCCGACGACGCCGAAAACGACAGGTTTGCGATTTGCTAGTTTCATGGCGTCTCCAGAGATCCCGAGCGCGGCGGCTAAGGCGGGAAGGTCCAAGCGGGACCGTTGCGATTCGAAGCGCGAGTGTATCACGGGGCGCCCCTGTTGGGTCCGAAAACTGGATCCGCTTGAATTTGCGACAGTTCGGGCCGTGCGCCTCCGCCGGCAACAATCGGCAATCCGACGCTGAAGCCTCTGGACCCGTTCCTGTTCCTGCTGATCGCGATCGCCGGCTGCATGAGTCAACGCCAAGTGCAGGTCATCGATTCACCTCGCGCTACCATGCACCAGCCGAGGTATTCTGCGGGGCGCTCGAAGTCCTGCTCAACAAGGCAGCGGAGACCGAACCAATTCAGATAAACCGCCTCGGCCAATCAGTGGCATTTGATCGCTTGCTGGCGCGGTTGTTCCGAATCGATCGCCCACCTTGGGCCCTGGAGGTGGCTCCGCTTTCCAACATCGAGAGGGAAAGCCTACCGCCAAGTACGGGGGTGCAGGCTCGCGCGAACTGCGCTGGGAAGTGGTTCTCTCGCAGCCGTTGGGGGGGCCGGCCTGTGCCGCCGGCTCGCTTTGAGATCTCCGGACGCAAATCCGAAACTTCCCTCTCTGGTTAACACGCAGGAGAAAGTGGTCTCGTCGGTTTTCTCCATTTGCAGTTCCGTATCTGTGTATCACTTGGGGAGCCAATTCCCTGTTCTCCCGGCGATTTCCCTCCATATTATTGACGCCACAGGTGCTTCCGCAACTCCCCAACTGGCCGACGTTTCGCGCATTCTCCGTCTCTCCGTTTGTCTCCGCGTTCTTCATGGTGGACCAACTTTGCACGCCTGCGGCGTTACCGGAGGCCGTTTCTCCACGTCTCACCTGCCGATTATAGGAATTGGTTAACGGCTGGCCAAAGATGTCCAGCCTCAGGCCGGACATCTCGAACCCGCGCGACCCAGACACTTAGCGGCAATCCGCCATACGATGAAGGTTGGACCAGCCTCCCACGATGTTCCCCTCGGGGACCAGTTCGTGAATCATGCCTGGCAGCAAGTCAGATGGAATCCGCTGAACAGTGTTCAAGTATCGCCACTGGTCCGGATACGCTTCGATCGCCTCGTCGACGAACACGCTATTGCCCAACTTCCTCGGGCCTTTCTGAAGAGGCAGAGCGATCAGGTTTCCGAATCCACCTTTGGGCATTGTGTCCTGGTTGGGGAAGAACCGGTCATAGGAATCGAGCCCGATTTCATGCCGCGACTCCGCAGTCCTCGTGAGAAGTGCGGCGCCCAGCCGGCGCGCATCCACCGCCGGTACCGGGCGGTCGAAGAAGAGCCAGACGTGGCCGCCGTTGCCCGACCTGGAACGCTCCAGCGAGGCCGGCACTCCGAAACGGCGGCAGGTTTCCAGGAAGGCGGCGGCGTCCTGTCGCCATGCCGATTTGTCAAAGTCGGCGGCGAGGAACCAACAGGTCTCGTCCGGCAGCAATGGGTAGATCCCGACCGTGGACTTCCCCTCGAGGTGCTCGCGAATCGCTTGGCCGGTCAGCACTGACAACGATCTCGTCTGCCGAGCAACCTTCTTGCGATCGGCGGGTTTCGCATTAAGAATGGCGCGCTAGTCCATGATGCCCGCCGGGGAATAGCCGGACATGCCGCCCTTCTCCCATCGCACCGCATAGACATCTTCGCGACCGCGGAACAGGCTTCTGAACAGCGCCAACTTCTTCTCCGGCGGAGAGGAATTCGTGACAACGCCGGCTTCCTCCGGGACCGGCTGCGACACCTCAACGGCAGGTTTCGGCAGAAGATCGTGCGAGGCCAATACCGCGCGCAGTTGTGCGTTCTCCTCGCTAAGCCGTACGCATTCGTCCAGCAGACGCCTGACTTGTTCCGAGTGCTCACTCACGTCCGATAGTCACCTGCAGCATGGCCGAGATCCGCTTCGCCAACGCGCGCCTGCGTCTACGGCTGACGATTGATCTCCTCTTCCAATCGCGCCACAGTCTCGATGATGCGATCAAACGGCGGGACTTCTCCGAAGATCATCACCCGCATGCCATCGTAGTCCTTCTCCAATTCGAGGCGGTGCGGCTCATCTGGTCTCAACTTGAACGTTCCAGGCCGGGCCCGTTCGTAGTTCGCCCACCGGCAGGGGTAAAACCTCGTCTTGAACGCCACTACATCCTTCAGCAGTTCCAATCCCCGTAAGGCTGCATCCTTCACCGGACTGTGCGCGAGTTGGTGGAGATCGTAATAGTGTCGCGAGTAACGCGCAGGCATTACGCCAACGCGATGTGCCTGTTGATGGAGAATCGTGGCTTTCTCCCAAAAAGTTCGTTCGGCGGCAATCGCCACCACGGGGCAGGCCGATTCCGCAAAGACTCCCGGAAAAACGTCTGCCGCATAGGGCCTGATCACGTGCGATGCGGACGGAACCCAGGACGCCAGCGGGCCGATCTCCAGACGCACGTTGGGCCGCAGGTATGTTTCCGAGAAGGCCGCAGGGTATGTGACCTCGACGGCTTGAGCGTCGTCCGGATCGACAGTAGCGGTGACCTGCGGGCACACAGCGAAGATCGAGCAGAAACGCGGCAACAGATCACCGGCAATGTACCGGGCGGCCTTCTCATTGAAACGCTTATTAAACTGGTCCCGCTTGGTTCTTGAGCCAAACTCCTGGTACGGGTCTTCCAGGCCTTCGCCGAAGCCCAGAAGGCGCCAGTCGAGCACGAGATCCACGTCTTCCGAGAAACGCTCGATGATGCCAAAGACCTTCGAGAGGGTTGTGCCTCCTTTGAAGACGATGTGGTCTTTGACGGCAGAGTCGGCGACAAGCCTCTTGAGCACCCAGCAAACCCAGAAGTCTTTCTCGGTCACGGCTGAACCGGTGCCGCGACGGGACCCAGCCTCTCGGAATAGCTCCGCCCGTTGTTTAGCGGGCAGATTCGCGACTCGATCCATCGGTGTCCTTCCCGGCGATCTGCCTCAGTGCTGCGTACACCCATCCAGTTGCAGTGGCCGTGTCGGCCAGCACCCGAGCTCGCAGACTAGCCGGCAACCATGCCCGGATCTTCGAAATGGCGTCCGGGGTGACGTGTTCTTGTCCCAGAGACTTGAGCGCCTGGACAATGAGTCCGCTCTCAGGAAGTCTGAAGCCGGCCTCCTTTAAGGCGGTGTGATCGAAAACAAGAGCCGAACGTCCAACTTGGTACGAGCGGTTTGGGCCATCTGAAAGGTAGACCGCACGCGCGGCAACCTGCGTGGAGAGGCGGAGCAGGTTCTGGGCGACGGCTCCGCTTGGTTGGATTCTCCAGCCGAACTTGCGCGCGAGCGCCCGCGCCACCTGGTCGAGGTCGGGGCTCAGTTCCGTCGAGAGCGCCGCACTGAATTGGGGGCGATCATAGACCCCACGAATAATCCGCCGAATCGAACCCTTGCGCTCCAACCGGTGGAGCGCAGAGTCGATAGTAGGGCGGCTCCCCAGATCGGCGAAATCCCGGGCAGAAAATGCCCAGCCCTCTCCGTTGGAGTGAATCCTGCGAAGAGCCTTTTCTTCGGTTGATCGGTCCGTCACCGCCTGCCTCGACTGCAAGAAAAAATAGCATATTTTTCTTGCAATGGCAAGGTTTCCGTCTGCATTCTTCCAGGTTCCCGTGATCGAATTGAGGTTTGATGCGAGATTCTTGGCCGCCCAACCTCGCACGAAATAAAACAGACTCCAGTCGGGCGCGTCCTGCATGATGCCTGTTTTGAATCACTTACGTGGGTCGCCTGCTAACCAATGGGTGGGCGGCAGGTCAGGGCAAACTTGAGCCAATTCACAAGCGCATCGATTCGGCGCTATCCATTACCAACCGCTACCAACGAACGCTAACCACTGCCGATCATCCGGCTTGGGCGCCCAAGCCAATATCTGCTGTTAACCATGGATCGCCGCACTGGCGTAGCCGGCCGTGGTCGCGAGGCTGAAGGCATTTGCGTTGAGCCACCATCAGGCGCATAATAGGTCCAGAAAGTTGACCTTTTATGTACACGACTGCTTCGCCCAGCGAACGCCAGAAAGAACTCTACCAACTCGCCGAATCGCAAAGCGGTTATTTCACTACGAAGCAGGCGGCCACCCTCGGGTACGCGAGCAATAAGAGGATCTACCACATCCGAGCGCGTAACTGGGTTCGCGAGCACCGCGGAATTTACCGGCTGGCACTCTTCCCGGAACCCGAGCGCTCGGACCTGATGCTCTGGTGGCTCTGGTCGCGTGACCGAAGCGACAGGCCGACTGGCGTCTTCAGTCACCAGACCGCGCTCAGCCTCCACGATCTCACGGATGCTAATCCAGCCAAGCTGGACCTCACCGTCCCCACGAACTTCCGCCGCGGGGTTCCCATTCCAAACGTTCTGCGCCTACATCGCGACGACGTCCGGGCTGAGGACCGGGAAATCCTCTATGGTGTCCCTGTGACGAATGCAATGCGAACGATTCTGGATGTCTGGCAGGAAGGATCGCTCCCCAAGCCTGTTCTTCGCGCGGCCTTTCGCGAGGCGATGAAACGCGGCAACATCACTAAGTCGCAGGTCGGCATGCCTCAGCAGGATGCTGAACGGACCCGGGTGCTGGCTGAGATTCGGAAAGGAACGAAGTGATCCCTGAACGAAAGTACGCTTCAGGCATCGCGCTCCGCACCGCATTGGAGAAACGCCTCAAGCGGGTGTCCCGTGAAGAAGGGATCGATCTGCAGCGTCTTCGCCGGCAAGTAGCCTTCGATAGGTTCCTTGCCAGGCTTTTTTGAGTGCCGAACAAGAACTGGGTCCTGAAAGGCGGCTACGCGATGGAACTCCGGTTCCAAACCGCGCGCACCACCAAGGATCTCGATTTCACCGTGCGCTTCACCCCGGCAGGGCCCGACGCCGCACTGCTCAAGCAGCTCCAGGATGTGGGAGCCGTAGACGCTGGGGACTTCTTCACTTTCCGCATCGGCGAGGCGATGATGGACCTGGACGGAGCACCGTATGGTGGAGCGCGGTACCCAGTGGAGTCCATCATGGGCGGGCGCACTTTCGTGAGATTCCATTCGGACGTAGGAATCGGCGACGTCGTACTTGACCCACTGGAACAGGCCAAGATGCGTGACTGGCTTGGGTTCGCGGGCATCTCGCCGCCATCCGTTCCGATGATCCAGCGTGAGCAGCAGTTCGCAGAGAAGCTGCACGCATACACGCTGCCGCGGACAGCGGCGCCCAACAGCCGGGTGCGCGATCTGGTCGATATGATTCTTCTGATTCGGTCCCGCACGCTTGAATCGAGCCGTGTCGTCCAGGCTCTTCATGCGACCTTCGATCTTCGGGCGACGCACCCGGTTCCCAAGGCTCTCGATCCACCTCCAGAGGAGTGGAGCGCACCATTTGCGAGGCTGGCGGCGGAGTGCCGCCTCGGTCTCTCCGCCAGCGAGGCATTCCGGATCCTGGCGGAATTCTACGCGGATCTCTGATGCCGGCCACGCGAACTCTCCAGTTAACCGCCACCGCCCGAACCTGACGATTTTGAGTAGCCCATTTAGAATCGATCGTTTTACCAGTGTCTCTGCCCCGTGAAATACCCTTTGTTTCACCTGAGGAGCCAATTTGTTTCCAATCACTTGCACGCACTCCCTGCATCGTTCCGCCAGGCTCTCCCATTGAAATTAAGCCTCTAAGTTACTGATTCTTCGTAGAATGCCGGTAGTTTCCACGAGCAACCGAAGGGTTGTACATCTGATATTTCTTAAACTTCATCAAAATGAATGACTTGTGCGATCAGGGGTGAGAAGTAGACGTGCGGCTGTGGGGACTTTTGTGGGTACTGGTGCTAGCCTGTCGGTGTACTTCACAAACCCCACCGTCGATCATGAAAGGAGGCGGGCATGGACAGAGATCGCCAGGGAAAGGTCACGCCTGGCAAACGGGGTCCTCGCTTGAGCAAGGCGCGGCTCGATGAGCTTGTCAAAGAAGCGCTCGTGGACGCGTACGGCGAATCGGAGCAAGCGGCGGGATTCTACACAATGATCGAGAACGACCTTCGCCTGCCTTTTGAAACCGAAATGCTTGGCGTGACGGTTACGGTGGAGAGCATCGACATCACCGAAGACGACCAACTCGCTGCCGTTTGCCGGAGAGGCAAGGATCGTCAGCGGATCTCACTCGCCGACTTGCCATTGCCCTCGACACCTCCAACGGGGAGCGAGTGGATCGTCGCGTATCGGTACTGGCGGACCGGAGCCATGTAAACGCACGGGCGCGACCGGCAGTGTAGCGCGCTGGGAGCGCTACCGATCCCGGCGCTTCTCCCACGCCACCTGCGCACGAACGTCGCCGATCAAGAACCGCACACCCTGGTTGTCGGACGGATTCAGCCAGAGCATGCGGTCAAAGATCCGGTCAGCCTCTCGGAACCTGCCAAGTCGCCAGAGGCACAGCCCGAATCCTTGCATGCAGCGGAGAAACGGCCGATTGTCTAGCCATCCCCAGGGCAGCAGGCCCGCGAAGCCTTCGCCGAGAGACAACTCGCCGATCCGCACCCCCGCCTCATAGTGACGGATCGCGTCCTTGGGCAACTGGTTGAAAACCAAGTTGCCGAGATGTGCGTGGGCGTCCAGGCAGCGGAGGTCGGCCTGACAGAGATCCATCAGGATCTTGTTCGCGCCCTTGCTGTCCCCGGAGCCCTTGCGATCATTGGATTCGGTGATCGGGTCGGAGAACGGATCGTCAGCGTCCGCGCCGGGCAACACTTGTTCCATCTCGAATTCCGGCCGCGGCCCGCGCGCGATCATCGGCTTGGCCCATTCCTCAATCGGTTCGTCTTCCTCGCCCCAGTAGTGCTCCGACGGATCCCATATACCTCGCTCTTCGAGGCGGAGCGGGACCAGACCCAGTGCGGCCACGTCGAGCCGCGTGGACTCGATCACGCCGGAGAGATAAGGATTGCGGGCATAATTCCACTGCTTGCCCGGCCTGACCACGGCGATCTCGCCGGGAACCACGGTCCAGAGGCAGCCGGCGCGGAGCGTGACGCTCTGGTCACCACCCAGCACCGGCAACGAGCGGCCTTCTGCTTTACCGACAACACGACCAACTCGACGGGACCGCGCAGGTCGAGGGCGGCCGCCGGCGATTCGCGGCTTGTTCCGGATCGAGTTTCGGGTGGGTACGGTACAACTCCCATCCACTTCCGGTACGCGGCCAGATAATGCGACCCTGGCGTACTCGGAAGGAGCGCCACCTCTGAAGCCGCCACCTCTTATTCACGTCCGTCCACGCGGTGGCACGTCGCGGTCAGCCCGCGCCGCTGGTTCCCCTGATAGTCGAACTCAACTACCGAGACCGGCTCGCCGATGACGAAGCCGTCGCAGGGTAGGGTAACGTGCTCCTCCAACGCCTGCAGAAAAGCCAAGATCCGTTCGTCCTCGCCGCCTGCCTCGACCGTGAACTCATCGATGAGTTCGTCCAAGGAGGCCGCATCCCACCGGCGCCCTCCTTGAGCCAGGTTTTTCTTCTTCATGAAACGTCTCTCCCGTGCCGCACGCCCCAGCGTGTCTTGGCGCGCTCCAGAAACGAAGGCTCGCCTTCCTGGCCGCGGTCCGCGGCCAGCGCCTCAAACCCGGGCATGAAGCCGGTCTTGCGGTGGTGCGCGGCGCGAATATGGCGCACCGTGTCCGCCCATTCGGCGCCGAGGCCCGCCCGCTCATAGCAGCGCCGGGCGCGCTCGAAGTTCGTGAGCGCCGCTTCGTAATACTTGCTCTTCGACTTGTTCACGATGCGCATTCCTTGGGCACGCCAGAGGCGGGCGGCGAGGCCCGGCTCAGCCTTCTCCAGCTTCTTCGCCGCCGGCTCCGTGGCGTGGTGGCTCGTCTGCTCGAGGGCTTCGTCCGTGGCGCCGCGCACCAATTCCGCCAGACGTTTCATCTCCTTGGTCTCGCGGAACAACCCGATGAGGGAGTGGAGATCGTCGCCCTTGGCTGCGTCCATGGCCCTCTCGTGCCAGGCCGTGCGCTCACTCTTAGGCACGAACTTCATGAGTTCGTCGTAGCTGTACTTGCCGGGATGTTTTCGAAAGTCCGCCCAGGCGGCCGCGATCGCCTCATTTCCACGGCCAAGCCTGGCCAACAACTCGCGGTGAAGCGCGGTGAGATGGTAGCCGGCTGTAGTGCACGCATGTGGGTGCTCCCGGTCGATTGCAATCCCGCGCTCCACCCAAACCAGCGCCTCATCCGGCTCGCGGCGCGCGACCAGCATAGTGGCGACGGCATGGCAGTCCCCCGCGGTCACCCCGGTCCGAGAGGTGAGGGCGATGTAGGCCGCGAGGTTTTTCTGCGCAAGGTAGACGGTGCGCAGAAGCTCGCTCCAATGCCGGAGAAGATACTCGGGTTCGTGGCCCAGCGCTTTACCCGGCGCCGGCTTGGCCGTGGTGGCAGCCTCGAAGCGCGCTTGGATCTGTCTCTCGAATGCGGCCAACCCGGCCTTGTCGAACGCCTGGGCCGCGTCCTTCTCGATTTGGCAACAGAATCCGTAGGGGTCGTCGTCCATCCGCGCGAGCAGTATCGCAGCCGTCTCGTCCGCCTCGGCCCCCGACGCCTGCCTGGCTTTGATCCATCCGCAAATGAGTTCGCCGACGAACTGTCCAAAAGAGCCGCTCGAATCGTCGACTTCCTCGGCCTTCTCATAGCATCCGGCGAGGAAAGTCTCGTAAAGTGCGGTAGCGCGGACCGGGTCGGCGCCGGCGAGTTTCCCGATCCCGGCGGCGACCTCTTCCAACTCGCGCACGAACGAGTAGCAGGCCCGATCGGGAACGAACGCCCCTGGGTTGAGTGCCACTTCCATCTGGCCCTCCATCGGATCCGCACCGAGCCGAGGCTTTCGTTTCATCCGCCGTTCCCGTCCTTCTCGTCAGCTATCTCTCCGTCAGTTTACCCCGGTGCGGGCTTCGCCCCGCGCATCGACCAAATCGGCTACAGTCATCCGGATAAGGCCAAGGTAAGACCGATGGCTAAGAAGAACGCAGAATCCAAGCCGGATCGTAAAGAGGAAAGCTGCGCCAATGTGCTCGATAAGCTGGACAGTGCGGAAGCCGCCTCGGCCCTTGGGAAGCTTCTGGACCGCCACAGCGAACTCCGTTCCGAGGCCGAAGCAATCGCCTGCGACATGTTGACCGAAATCTCGCCAGATTCCGTCGCGGACGAGATCGAAGAGGCCTTGCTCCAATTCGACTATGACGACTTGAATGGCCGCGCTGGCAGTCACTCCTGGGGCTATGTCGAACCGTCGGAGGCGGCAGGAGAGCTACTGGAGGAAGCGCTGGAGCCATTCGTCAACGATATGAAACGGCACCTGGAAATGGGACTTGAGGATCAGGCCTCGCAGTTCTGCCGGCGAATCCTCCTCGGCCTTTACCGGTTGCGCGACGGGCGTGAAAACGACATCCTGAATTGGGTGCCGGACTTTCCAGGCGAGGCGGCAGCCAACGCATTAAAGGTGTGGAGCGGGACAGGCGGCGCCGAACGGGGATCTGCGCGAGTAAAGAAGATACGACGCCGGCTTTCACCGGATTTTGTACGTGGACATCTGCCGGATTGGGACTGGCTTCTCAAGCCCGGTCCCTGAGGCTGATGGGCGGGTCGGTGTCTGGCCGTGCGATCATGCTGTCATTTGATCGGGATTATGATGCTTTTAGACCGTGAATGTGGTACGCTGGAAGCGGGAGGATCAGGATGAGCGTCATTTCGCCAGCCCGGCCGGACTTGGCGGCTCACCGCGAAGCCACCACCGCGCCTTTTCCCAAACTCGTACGAGAATTGGTCGCGGTGATCGGCAAGAAGCTGACGGCTTATATCGCGGGAGTCAAAGACGTTCGTGCAATCGATCGATGGATGGATGAAGGTGCGCCGTACAAGAGCGCAGAGGAACGGTTGCGGTTTGCCTTCCGAGTGGTGAAGACCCTTGAGAATCACGAGGACGGATCAGTAGTCCAGTCCTGGCTTACGGGACTCAACCCCGAGTTGAACGATCGCGTTCCGATCCGCCTGTTACGCGAGGGCGACCTCGAAATTGTGGGCCCTGAGATTCTGGGCGCTGTCCGCGCATTCGTGGCCGGAGGATAGCCCATTCCACTCAGCATTGAATCGCAGGGCACGATTTTTCGGATCGGTCGCCGCCCCAACCCGTGGCAGCCACCCGACTGGTCCCTTGCAGGTCCCGATGGAACGTTCGGCAATCGCTTCGACGATCCCGATGGCACTTATCGGGTGCTCTATGCCTCGTCCCAACGGCTGGGATGCTATCTGGAAACGCTGGCGCGATTCCGTGTCGATCTGACCTTGTACGCTGAGCTTTCCGAGATTGAGGGCGAAGACGACTTCGCACCCCTTGGTCGCGTGCCGATTGCCTGGGCAAAACCTAGGATGCTCGGATCGGCAGAACACGACGGAAAGTACGCCGATCTCTATGGAAGCGACTGGATCGGTCTTCTACGCCGGGACTTGGCAGCCGATTGTCTGGAATTGGGCATCACTGAACTCGACGCTTCCGTGCTCCAGGGGTCCACTGCCCGAGCGCTCACTCAACGCGCATCGCGCCTCGTGTTCCGGAACGCCTTCGACGGAATTTACTACCGTTCGAAGTTCGGCCATGACATCCAGAACTGGGCCTTGTTCGAACCGTTCAAACTTTTTCCGAAGCACCCCAGGCCGATCAATCTCGCCGATCCGGAACTTCTGAGGGCGCTCGCCATCCATCATCTGGAGATTGACTCCCGTTAGATTCTTGTTACCCGGCGGCTTGGGCGGATCTTTGTCGCGAATACCCCCGACCCGAAGTCTTTGCCCCGGACGTTCATTGGATGTCCGGACCGCTACCAAGCCTCGACCCCACCGGGGTACGCGCGCGGCGCGCGCAGCCGGCTCGATTGAGGCCGACTTGGGGAGACGCCCAATCCAGATCCCCGTCGCTCGCTGCTTGCGCGCAGGTGCCCGCCGCTGACATCAGTCAACACAGCAAGATGTCCGAGAATGTTTACCCCCCACTCTGAATCTAAACGAGCCTCCGATTCCGGATGCGGTCGTTGCGCAATCGTCGCAGTCTTTGCCGAGTTGGCAATTTCAGGCGAAAATGCGTTTGGGCGCTAACCCCTGGAAGCAGCTTTTGGTGCGAGGGTTCGGTGGCCAACACAGGGGTAAAGAGGTGAGCAACCCTTGCCGGGAAAGGAAGGAGTGTTTGGACTGTGGGGACTTTTGTGGGTACTGTGCATCAAAATGGCGACAAATGGCGAGCACTCCTGCTGTCGACAAAGATTCGAGCACCGTCCGTAAACGTTTGATAACGAGCAGCTAAGCGCACTGCCGAGCAATCCTGCAAGGGACTCGCTTTCTAGCTGTTAACCGAAGGGTTGTAGGTTCGAGTCCTACCTGAGGAGCCAAAACAAGTCCTTTAGTTTCAACGCACCCCATACAAAACACGCCAGTTGCCGCGCCACGCCCAAGCTGGGGCTGTTCTGTAAATTTACCCATCCTTACCCGAATTTACCCATCCGTGGACGCCGGGGTCCCCCCAGAATCCCCCCAGTGCTTTGCAGAGGTCCCCGGCGCCAGAGTGACGCATGTACTGCGCGTGCCGACCGCCAAGGAGATGCAGGACCACGAGAGGGCGTCGACCAGCGTGGTCGCCGCGCGGCGCTCGGTCGAGACCCGGGCTTTTCTGGAGCCGAGTGGCACGCTCTACGACAAGCTGCATGTCTCGCACGATGGGTATGCCGGCCCGGTGCCAATCGTGCACAAGTCGGCGGCGGTGTCCGAGGTGATCGGGTACCTGGCGATTGAGGGAGACGACGACCCGGAATAGCGACGCCCGATTCCCCCGAGGGACCGGGCGTGCAGTTCCTGATCCGGTCGGTGTTGCGCCAGGGAACGCTCTGCGGGCCAGAGCAAGAGTGCCCGGACCGGGTGTTCCGCTGCCGGGAGTGCGGCTACTCGGCGCAGACGGAATTGGACGGATGCCCGGCATGCGGCGCCGGCTGGAAGGCCATCGATGTCAGCCACGGTCCAGCCTGCCCCAGGAACCTGCTCGATGAGGCCATGGACACGCCCAATGGTGTCCTGGTGCGCCGGTGCTTCCGGATCATGGGCGCCAAGTCCATGCCTGACCATCACCCTTTCCGATATTACGGAGGAAGAGTTCCGCGCGATGGAGATGATCGAAGCCGCGCGCCAGGAGCAGATCTCAGCCGAGGACAGCGGCATACAAAGCTTCCAGGAGCTTCCGATCCGTAAGCTCTCTCGCCGGTAGCCGGCGGGGCATGTAAGCTACACGAACAGATCGACGGGCACGCGGAGGAGTTCCGCGAGCTGCTTGGCCTGCGTCTTACTGATGCTGCGCTTGCCGTTCAGGATTTCGGATACGCGGCTCTTGGGCAGTATGGTCCAGAGGTCGCTCGGCTTCATGTTCTTCTCTTTGAGCAGATAAGCGAGCATCTTGGGCGGTTCGGACTTTGGAAGTGGGTGCGCCCGATTTTCGTATTCCTCGATCAGGATGCTGAGCAGTTCCAGGAGCCGGCCCTCCTCCTCGGAAATCTCGTCTTCCGGTTTTTCCATGAGGTCGGCAGCGGCACCGAGCAGACGATGGTATTCCTCCTCCGTGCGAATGGCGACGGGCAGAGCTCCCTCGAGAAGCTTCCGATATTGACGTTCATCGAGTAGCGTAGCGTTCATAGCTTCCATTTCCCCTCATCGTATTCGGCATGCGTGAGGATCTGGCGGATGTAGACGATCCGCCATCGGTACTTGATCACCGAGACGAGCCGGTACTTGTTTCCGCTGATGTTGAAAACCGTGAAAATGTCCACTGCATCTGCGTGCGGAAAGTCGGCGCGGACATCGACCAAATGTCGCCAGGCGGCTCGCTTGGTTACGCCGTACCAGTGCAACAGCGACTCCACCGCGTCCTTGTGCGTTTTGCTGAATTCGGTGATTGCCGCTTTACTGATGATCCTCAAGTCTTAGGTTACCAAAACGGTAACCACTGCGCAAGAGGGTTCGATCATGCCCCGATTCCAGACCGTCATCCGAACCAGCGCGAGCGGCAGTGGGGCGTGTTGCCGCGTGACCGCCAGGCAGTGTTGACCGTGATGCTCAAGTACCGCCCCATGGTCACGCTTCAAGACCTCCAGCAGGGTGCATATTTCCGCGGCATGCGGCAGTTCGGGTTTGGGCAGTACATCAACAGCATTCCAATGGCGGCGTGATGGCGGATCAGGCGGAACGCGTAATTCTCGAAGCCGAGGACCAGGCCACCCGTGTCGTCGACCAGGCCAACGCCGGCCTGGACAGCTTCGAGAGAAAAAAGCGGAATCGGCGCACGGCAAGGTCATCCGCATCACCGACCAGACCGTATTCACGAGATCGCGGAGAAGGAGGCGGGGGCCGAGGAAACGCGGGAGTTCCGCATCTTCGGCCCCCCGTAGCCGGGCACTGGCAAAACCACCAATCTCACCCGCCAGATCCGCCGCGCGGCGGACCGCTACGGCCCGCAATCGATTCTGGTCACGTCCTTCTCCCGCGCGGCCGCCGCGGAGCTGGCCGGCCGCGATCTACCGATCTCGCGCGACCGGGTGGGCACGCTGCACTCCCACTGCTGGCACGCGTTGGGCGGCCCGGAGCTCGCCGAAGCAAACGTGGACGACTAGAACCGGGACAACCCTGAGATTGCCATCACGCCCGCCAGGAAACAGGGCCGGCTCGATGGCGAGAAGGCGGCCGGAGAAGATTCCGATATGGAGAAGGGCGGCGACGAGCTGCTCCAACGGCTAAGCCGGTACCGCGGGCTCATCCTGCCCCGCCAATCCTGGCCGGAGACGCTGATCGGCTTCGACAAAAAGTGGGGGCAGTATAAGCGGGAAAACGGGCTGCTCGACTTCACCGACCTGATTGAGACGTGCCTCCGCGACGTTGCACTGGCGCCCCATGCTCCATCCGTCATCTTCGCGGACGAAGCGCGGGACCTGAACCGGATGCAGTTGTCCCTGGTCCGCAAGTGGGGCGAGCGCGCCAATTACTTCATCGTGGCCGGCGACGACGACCAGACCGTCTATTCCTTTACGGGCGCGACGCCCGAGGCGTTCCTCGATCCCGATATCCCCGACGATCACAAGATCGTCCTCAAGCAGTCGTACCGGGTGCCGCGCGCGGTGCACCGATTCGCGGAAGAGATGATCCGGCGCGTCACCAGGCGCCAGCCGAAGGAATACCTGCCCAGGCCGGAAGACGGCGCGCTCGACCGGTTCTCGCGCGATGGCTACAAGCGCACGGAGATCGCCATCGTTCCCGACGCGATGAAGCAGGTCGAGCAGGGCAAGACCGTGATGTTCCTGGCGTCCTGCTCCTACATGCTCCGGCCCTTGATCCAAGTACTCCGAAAGCAGGGTGTCCCGTTCCATAATCCGTACCGGAGGTCCAACGGCTTCTGGAACCCACTACGCACTGCCAATCCCGGTTCGACGGCCAACCGCATCGTGTCGCTGCTCGTCGGCCATCCGGACTTCGGAGAAGGTCACCGCCCGTGGTCCATGGGCGACGTCGCGCTGTGGGCGGAATGGCTCCAGGCCAAAGGCGTCCTGCGCCTCGGCATGAAGGCCAGGCTCAAGAGCTACGACATCGCGCAGCCGGCGACCATCGAACGGCTGAACGACATCTTCGAACCAGACGCTCTCGATTCCCTGATGGGCGCCTGGGATAGCGGCTACCGCGAGCTGCTGGGCTGGTGGCGCTCGCGCGTGACCGCCGACGTGAGCACCCGGGTACAGTTCCCCGCCGAGATCGCGGCAAAGCGGGGGCCGCTGTCGCTGCTCCAGGTGCCGCAAGTGATGGTGGGCACGATCCACTCCGTCAAGGGCGGCCAGGCCGATGTGGTGTATCTCTTCCCGGACCTGTCGCCGGCTGGCGCCGCGCAGGACGCGCGTAGCGGCGCGGCGCGCGACTCGGTCATCCGGCAGTTTTATGTCGGTGTGACTCGCACGCGCGAAAAGCTCTATCTCTGCCAGCGCGAGACTGGCATGGCGGTCGCGATATGAGCAGCGTTCCTCGGCCTGTCGATCTGACGCAGGTGCCTCCGGTTCCATGGGCATGGGTCGATGAGCACGTATACGCCGCCATCCGCGGCTGCAGCGTGAGGGTGCTACAGAACGAACGGCGACTGAACATCGGCTGCCCGTTCCGGCGAATCAACGGAACGACGATTCGCTACAGGATCGGGGATATTACGGCCTATCTGGAATCCCAGCCGGGCGGCGGTGGTGCCGCAATCCGGCACGTCCAGGCGTGCCACGCCAACCCGGCTGTCGGCCATCCCATAGTAGACGTCGAAGCGGTCCGGCGCTCCCAGATCGTCGCGCCGGTCGATGCCGGTGGGGAACACGACGTTGGCAACGGTGCCGTCGCGTTCTTGCGGCAGCGTCGGCGTCAACACCGGCTCCGCCGAACGATAGCGGATCACGCGCGGATGCTCCTTCGAGAGCACCATCACCCCGGCCGAATAGCACAACTGGTGCCCGGCATTGCCCGGCTCCACGATTTCGCTCACGCCATGGTAAACGATCAGCCAGCCGTGCCGGGCCAGGATGGGCGGAGTGCCCCCGCCGATTTTGAGCCGCTCCCAGGACGACACGGGAGCCGCCAGCCGGTGATGAAAGGCAAACTTGCCGAGGCGATTTGGTTCACGGCCCTCCACAGGCGGCGGGCAGTAGGAAATCCAGATGCTTTCCCGATCCAGATCCACCTCGCGCGACGCGGGGTGGCAGGCGGTTTCCTCGGGACGAGTGCCGGGGAAAAGCGGCCGGTGGATGATGGCCAGTTCCGGATGCCCGGATGGATTGGGAATCGCGACAGGGAAAAGACTGGCGTCTTTGTCGTCCACGTTGGCGAATTCGATGCCCTGATACGGACCAAAGGCCGCCAGCCCCAGGCGCTTCCAGTGGAAGAGGTCTGCCGATATTGCCAGAGCGATTCGTGGGCCTCGGGCTGAGAATGCCGCGTAAGTCATCAAGTAGCGCTGGAGCGGTTCCACGAACGTGATACGGGGATCCTCGCAGCCACCGCCGCCGCCGGGCCGCCGCTCATAATCGGCTTCCGGCTCCAGCGCGATGCCGAGCCGCTCGACGCCTGCCGGATCGCCGGCGTCATCGAACCGCACTCGTGCAATCCCGATGCGCGAGTAGTTCCCCTTCGCCACCAGCCGCGGCAACAGGTAGAGCTCGCCATCGGGGCCACGAATGGCGGCCGGATTCAGGACGCCTTCGACCTCCTGGGGATTGCCCGGCTCAGGCTCCATCACGATGCCCAGGCGCCGCAACTTAAATCTACTCATCGGATTTCCCTCATAGATTCACGCTTCCTGACCAAGATCCGATAAAGAAGCGATGATTGTTTCGACAACCCGCTTAGTCTCGTTGGGACCCTGAACCGGAATAGAAACAACACCTGCCTGTTCAGCCGGATAGTCGTTTCCCCCGGCGAACAGGGCATCGCCTATGAAAATCATTTCCTTCAATGAAATGCCCAGAATGTCTTGTAACTTTCTGACTCCGTAAGCTTTGTCAATGCCAGGTTTGGTGACATCAATGGATGTCGCGCCACCCATTCGGACAGAGAACTCGGGAATAAGAGTGTCAAGGATCGCTTTGATCTTCTTCCGCTTGGTGAAATCGGAGTCCCATTTGTCTTTATATACCAAGGGGGCCTGCTGACCTAGTGCGGAGAACGTGATCTGGCTTCCCCGGTCTTCAATTACCTCTCCCCAGACCTTTTCAACCTTGAAGCCCGCTTGTTCGACCGCCTTCTTTAGAGAACTGGTTATTTTCTCTTTTTCATTCGCGGTAAAATCTTCCGAATAGATCTTTTTCCAATCCCCTTTGTACTGGAAGAACTTCGTTCCGCATGTAGGAAGGAGGGATAGATTCACCAGGCTTTCGTCATGAGGAAGATGGGAGAGCACCTGTTTTTCAAACTGCGGCCAATCTCCTCCGGAAATCACAGCTACTTTGACAATGCCGAGAAGGTCATGCAGCAGTCGTGACATTTCGGCATCAAGAGACGATTTACTTTCGGCAAGTGTGCCGTCCAGATCGAAAACAATCAGCTTTTTCAATGCGCTTCCATCCTTTGAGCTCTTGCGATCATTCCGGTATCGCCAGTTCCAACACGCTCACCGCACTCGACGGCCGAAAAGTACACGCTCCGACCACCGCCGGCAACAGAAATACGTCGCCTTTTCCAATGGCATAAGTGGCGCCGCCGTGCTCGACCTGGCCGGCGCCCTGGATACATACCAGGACGCGCGGCACACCCGAGGCGCCGACGGTAAACGGCGATTGTCCGCGCAGGCGGGATAGCCGGAAGTGTTCACAGCGGAAAAGCCGCTCGCGTTCCACAGGCTCCGTTGCCTCCACCACGGGCGCCACCAGCCCGCCCGCACACTCCCCGAAGTCAATGCAGGCAAGCGCCCGATCGACCTGGAGTGCGCGTGGTTTGCCTGTCTTCGCGTCGACATGGTTCCAGTCGTACAGGCGAAACGTCACGTCGCTGTTCTCCTGAACCTCGAACACCACGATGTCGCCGCCCAAAGCGTGAACCGTCCCAGCCGGTATGAAGACGCCGTCGCCGGGCTTGGGAGTGAAGCAGGCGAGGTGGTTCGCCACCCCTCCGTCCGCGATTGCCTGGCGCAGAGTGGCTTCCGTGGTACCTGGCCTCAGGCCCGCATAGATGCGGCTTTCCGGCCCCGCCTCCAGCACCACCCATGCTTCGGTCTTCCCAGTCTCGCCCGCCGGCAGCAGGTCCGTGTGCGTATCCGCCGGGTGCACCTGGACCGAGAGCATTTCACGTGCATCGAGGAACTTCAGCAGCAGTGGGAATCGGCGGAATCGCCCGGCCAGCTTTCCCATCACGTATTTTGGAAACTGCTCCAGCAATTGAGCGATGGTGCGCCCTTTGAGGGGCCCATCGGCAACACGGCTCGCATGGTCGTCGCGGTCGCTCAGTACCCACGCTTCGCCGATAGGGCCCTCGCCCGGCAGCGGTGCGGTGAGCACGCCGGCCAGACGCCGGCCGCCCCAGAGCCGATACTGATAGATCGGTTCGAATCGGAGGGGATACAGGGGTTCTTGACTCATGGCATGTCACCGGGCATTACTGTCTGCTCATGCCCCTTCCATCACGGCATTGTACTCGCCGCGGCGCGCGGCCCGGTTGCACCTGGCTCGATGATACAGAGCTTGCTGTGCCGCCAGCACGTGGGCCTCCTCGCCTCGCCAAATCTCCAAAGCCGGTTGCTGGATGGCGCGGGCAAAGGAAAACGCCAACGCCCAAGGCAGTCGCGCCTGGAATCTGACATTCATGGCATTCAAACGGGCCGAGGCCAGTTCAGGAGATTGGCCGCCCGACAAGAACGCAATCCCCGGAACGGCTGCGGGGACGGCTCGCAACAGACACCTCACCGTGGCGTCGGCCACGGCGTCCACCGTTTCTTGCTTGGGGCAGGCCGCGCCTGGAAGCACCATATTGGGCTTCAGGATGATGCCCTCCAGCATCACCCCTTGTGTGTAAAGCTGGCTGAAAACCGTTCGCTGGACTTCCTCCGTGACCTCGCAGCAGCGCTCCATGGTATGCTCGCCGTCCATCAACACCTCCGGCTCCACGACCGGGACCAGTCCGGCTTCCTGGCACAAGGCGGCATAGCGAGCCAGCGACTGCGCGTTGGCCTCGATCGCAGCCCGGCTGGGAATGCCATGGCCGACGACGATCACCGCGCGCCACTTGGCAAAACGCGCGCCCATTTGAAAGTATTCAGCTAGGCGATCGCGCAATCCGTCCAGGCCTTCGGTGATTTTCTCTCCGGAATGACCTGCCATGTCCTTTGCTCCGGCATCGACTTTGATGCCCGAAATGATTCCCGCATCGGCGATGACTTTCACGAACGGAGTGCCATCCTTCTTGTGCTGGCGGATCGTCTCGTCGAAGAGAATCGCGCCACTAATGGACTCCCCGAGACCGGGCGTGGTCACAATCAACTCCCGCCAGGCGCGCCGGGCCTCCACAGTCAGGGGAATCCCCAGCTTTCGAAATCGTTTGTCGCAGGTTGGAGTACTTTCATCCATCGCCAGCAGGCCCTTATCGCCGGCGACCATCGCCTTCGCGGTATCTATCAGTTCTTGCGCATTCATTTGGGGTTGCTCCATTTCCAGTTCCGGACTTCCGGCAGGTCCTGACCGTTCTTGTCGATGTATTGCTTGTGCTCGATCAGTTTGTCCTTGAGCTGCTGCTTCAGGTAGATGCCCTTGTCGCCAGTCCGAGGCACGCGGTCGATGGTGTCCATTACCAGGTGGAAGCGGTCCAGCTCGTTCAGCACCGTCATGTCGAAGGGCGTGGTGATAGTGCCCTCCTCCTTGTAGCCGCGGACGTGGATGTTGTCGTGGTTCGTGCGCCGGTAGGTCAGCCGGTGGATCAGCCACGGATAAGCATGGAAGGCGAAGATGACCGGCTTGTCCTTGGTGAAAAGCTCGTCGAAATCCATGTCGCTCAACCCGTGCGGGTGCTCGGATTGCGGCTGCAGCTTCATGAGGTCGACCACGTTGACCACGCGGATTCTCAGGTCGGGCAGATGCTCATGCATGATGGAGACGGCGGCCAGAGTCTCCAGCGTGGGCACGTCGCCACAGCAGGCCATGACCACGTCGGGCGCCATGCCTTGGTCGTTGCTGGCCCACTGCCAGATGCCGATGCCCTGGGTGCAATGCTTGACGGCGGCGTCCATGGCGAGCCACTGCGGCGCCGGGTGTTTACCCGCGATGACGACGTTGACGTAATGGCGGCTGCGCAGGCAATGGTCCATTACCGACAACAGGCAGTTGGCATCCGGTGGAAGGTAAACACGCACGATTTCAGCCTTCTTATTGACGACGTGGTCGATGAAACCGGGATCCTGGTGTGTGAAGCCGTTGTGATCCTGCCGCCAGACATGCGAGGCCAGCAGATAGTTGAGTGAGGCAATCTTGCGCCGCCAGGGCAGGCCCGTTGTAACCTTCAGCCACTTGGCGTGCTGGTTGAACATGGAATCGACAATGTGGATGAACGCCTCGTAGCAGTTGAAGAGTCCATGGCGGCCGGTGAGTAAGTAGCCTTCGAGCCAGCCCTCGCATTGGTGCTCGCTGAGCATTTCCATCACCCGCCCGGCGGGCGCCAAAAATTCGTCGTTGGGCACGGTGGCAGCGTCCCATTGGCGCTTGGTCACTTCGAAGAGCGCTTCCAGGCCATTGGAGAGCGTCTCGTCGGGGCCAAAGACGCGGAAATTCCGCTGCTCGCCGTTCAGCTTGGCCACATCGCGCAGGAACCGCCCCAGCACGTGCGTGTCGCCGACGCCGCCCGCCCCGGGCGAAGGTACGGGCTCCGCGTAGTCGCGGAAATCCGGCATGCGAAGGTCGCGCAGCAGCATCCCGCCGTTGGCGTGGGGATTCGCGCCCATGCGCCGTTCACCCTTGGGCGCAAGTTCGGCCAGCTCCGGTTTCAGGCGGCCCTGCTCGTCGAAGAGTTCCTCCGGCCGGTAGCTCCTCAGCCAGTCTTCCAACAGCTTGAGGTGTTCGGGATGGGTAGCGGGGTCGGAGAGCGGCACCTGGTGCGCGCGGAATGTGCCTTCGACCTGCAGCCCATCGACGATCTTGGGTCCTGTCCAGCCCTTCGGCGAATTGAGGACGATCATGGGCCAGCGCGGCCGGGCAATGTTTCCATTGACGCGCGCCTCCCGCTGGATCTGTTTGATCTGTTCGATGGCCGTGTCGAGCATCGCGGCCATGGCTTCATGCATCAGCGCGGGCTCGTGACCCTCGACGAAGTAGGGCGTCCACCCGTAGCCGCGAAGCAACTGTTCCAATTCCTCGCGCGTGATGCGTGCCAGAACGGTCGGGTTGGAAATCTTGTAGCCGTTGAGGTGCAGGATGGGCAGCACCGCGCCGTCGGTGGCCGGATCCAGAAACTTGTTGGAATGCCACGCCGTGGCCAGCGGTCCGGTTTCCGCCTCGCCATCGCCCACCACGCAGGCGACGATCAGATCGGGATTGTCGAACACCGCCCCGAACGAGTGGCTGAGCGAGTAACCCAACTCGCCGCCCTCATGGATCGAACCCGGGCACTCCGGCGATGCGTGGCTGGGTATCCCTCCGGGAAACGAAAACTGAAGAAACAGCTTCCGCAGTCCGGCCTCGTCCTGGCTGATGTTCGGATAGATCTCGCTGTAGGTGCCCTCGAGGTACGTGTTGCCCACCACCGCCGGGCCACCGTGTCCGGGACCGGAGACGTAGATCATGTCGAGGTCGTATTTCTTGATGATCCGGTTCAAGTGCGCGTAAATGAAGTTCTGCCCGGGGGTGGTGCCCCAGTGTCCCAGCAGCATGTGCTTCACATCCGCCACAGTCAGCGGCCGCTTCAGCAGCGGATTGTCGTACAGATAAATCTGGCCCACCGATAAATAGTTGGCGGCACGCCAGTAGGCGTCGATCTTGTGGAGCAGCTCTGGAGTGAGTGTTTTAGTGTTCATGGTTCAATCCTTTCCGTTCACCGCCTCGGTTTGGAGAATGCGGCACACCGAGCGCGCAATCATCAGATCTTCATCCGTTGGAATGACGCGAACCGTGACCCGGCTGGCGTCCGTTGAAATCACCGCCGCGCTTTCGGCATTGCGCCGCTCACCCAGCTCGATGCCGAGGAAGCCCAGGCCATCGCAGATGCGCGCTCGGACGAGTGGGGCATTCTCGCCGATGCCTCCCGCGAACACGAGCGTATCCAAGCCGCCGAGCGCAGCGGCGAAGGCGCCAATCCACTTCTTCGCCTGATAACAGAACAACGCCACGGCTTCCGCGGCCCGGATATCATGGGCTTCCTGCGCGAGCAAGTCTCGCATGTCGGAACTGGTCTCCGAAACTCCGAGCAGACCGGACTTGTGGTTGACCATTTCGTAAAACTGTTTTATGGTCATGTGCTCGGTTCGCGCCAGGTACGGCGCCAGGCCAGGATCCAAGTCGCCAGAGCGGGTGCTCATCACCAAGCCCGCCGTCGGAGTGAAGCCCATGCTGGTGTCAATGCTCTTGCCGTCGCGCACGGCGGCGATGCTTGCGCCGTTGCCCAGATGCGCGAGGATGACGCGGCCAGCGGTTGCCGCCGGGTCGCCCAAGCGCGCGAGTTCTTCCATCAGATAGGCATAGGACAAACCGTGGAAACCGTAGCGTTCGACTCCCTTCGCGTCGTAGCGGCGCGGGATGGGAAGCAGCTTGGCAACGCGCGGCATGGTACGGTGAAACGCCGTATCAAAACAGGCCACTTGGGGCAGTTTCGGATGACGCTGGCGGAACGTCTCGATCAGTTCGATCTCGCTGGGCAGATGGTCCGGGTCGCACGGGCTGATGCGATGCAGTTCATCCAATAATTCCTGGGTGACGAGCTCGGGCGCGGTGTGTTGCATGCCGTGGACCACGCGGTGTCCCACAGCCCGGACCGATTCGAAACCATGCTGCTCTTCGAGCCAATCCATCAGAGAAGTCGCTGCCGATTTGTGGTCGGCAGCGTTGAGGCTGCGGCTGTCCCGCTGATTTCCGGCCGGGTCGTGAAACGTCAGATTCGTCCCGCTCACGCCGATGCGATCGACCGTTCCATAGAGCCTTCGTTTCAGCGGTTCGCCGGCCGGGTACACCGCGAACTTGATGCTCGACGAGCCGCCATTGATCGTCAAGATGCATCGGTCAGCGGGTTTCATGCATGGCTCCTTCGTCGTTCCGCAATCCGAATGCAGCCAGTTTCGCGCAGGTGGACTTGTAATCCGTGTGGAGGATGCTTCGAATCCCCAAACCTTCCGCGATCTGGACGAACATTGGGGTATTTTCGATATAGACTATCTGCCGCACCGGCGCCTGGGCGATGTCCAGCGCAAGCCGAAAGATGTCCGCGTCGGGCTTGCGGATATGGACGAAGCAGGAGGAGATAAAGAAATCCACGAACGCGTCCAGCTTGAACTTGTGAATCCGATAATCATTCACTACGCGCGCTTCGTTGCTGACGACGGCGATCTTCAGCCCGTACCGGACCTTGAGCTGGGCGATTAACTCAATCATCTCGGGGTAAGGCTTCGATTGGGCGCACATGAAACGTCGAAACTGAGCCCGGGTGAACGGTCGTTTTTGGTAGAAGACCACCCGGCCAAGATATTCTTCGAAAGTAAGCTTCCCCTCCTCGTGGGTTTCAAAGGTCAGGGCATGCCGCTCCTCCATCTCGGCCCACTCCAGCTTGAAGTGCTTCGCCACCCGTCTGCGCGCATGGCGATCCCACCCGTTGTTGAGCAGGACACCGCCGACATCCAGAAACAAGGTCGTGATCGGCATTCTTAGTTCACCAGTTCCTGCCACGTGCACAGAAAAGTAATGATGGCTTCCCGGTTCAGCGTACCGCAGACTTGGTTATGTGAATGCTCATTTGTCATCGGTTCGCCTCCATCTCTATTTCCCGTTCCGCGTGGACCCAATCTTGAACGGCTTGGCCGCTCTGGCGGCCTCGTAGCGCGTACAGTTCATAGGCCCGCTTGGCGATCTGTAGGGTCGGGGCATCTTCCCGGCCGAGAGGAGTTGGGCGGTGCTCGCCACTCCCCAGGCGCTCATACGTTGTAGTTATGCTTCGCAGCCTTTGCGCGAGTTCCTGGGTCAGCGCGCCATCCTGCAGGCGCCATCGCCAGTTTCCTTTCGTAGTTCCGGGAAAATTCATTCGCGCCTCCGACCCCAGTTCCAGGAAATCCTGCGCTGGAGTGATGGCTGTATCGGCCTGAGATGCCAGCACCTCACGGATCATGGCCCAGACAACCTCCCGGTCGTTTGCTCTCAGGCGTTTTTGCAGGGCTCTGCGTTGCGTGTCTGGCAACTTCCGATACCAGCCTGCCGTTGTGTCGTTATCGTGGGTTCCGGTATAGACCACTGAGTTGACGGGATGCCGTTCTGCCGGAACTGAATTGGCTTCGAGATTTGAGCCAAACTCGAATTGGAGCACCCGCGTGCCCGGAATCTGAAGCTTGCCGAGCAAATCCATCACTTCGGGTGTTGTGGCCCCGAGATCGTCGGCGATCAACGGCAATACCCCAAGGGCTTTACGGGCGGCTTCGAAGAAAGCGTCGCCTCCGCCAGGCTGGTACTGGCCGTTCACAGCCGTCTTGGCTTGTGGAGACACTTCATAGGTGCGGACAAAGCCGATGAAATGATCCAGCCGGGTGGCATCGAACCGTCCAAAAGCCGTCCGCAGGCGTTCGATCCACCAAGTGTAGTTCTGCTGTTGAAGCGCCTCCCAGCAATACACGGGGACACCCCACACCTGCCCCGTTTTGGAGAAATAGTCGGGAGGGACTCCCGCGACCACCGTCGGGGTTCCATCGGCATTCAGTTTGAAAAGACCGGGATGAGCCCAGACATCGGCGCTTTGGTGCGCCACAAACAAAGGAACATCGCCGATCAGCCGGATTCCTTTGGAAGTGCAATAAGCCCTTAGCGCTTTCCACTGCACTGAGAACTGCCACTGGACGAACTGATGGAAACGTATGTCACTGGCAAAGTATTTTTGCGCGCGAATGACGGCGTCTGGCTGGCGCGTTCGCAGCGCTTGGTTCCAACGGGTCCAATCCGAAGTGCCCTCGCTCCCCTGGATTGCCGAGAACAACGAAAAATCCTCAAGCCAGAAAGACTCCGCCTGTGCAAATGCGTCGAACTCAGATTGCCTGCCGTCGTGACTGTTCTTTTCGAAATGTTCGAATGCCTTTCTTAGCAAGCGCAACTTTAAGCGTGCCGCCGCAGGATAGTTCACCTTTCCCTCGCGCCCGGAGATAGGAAGCTCGATATCCTGGCGGCCAAGGATTCCCTGCTCCACCAACCGATCGGGACTCACCAGGAGCGGATTACCCCCAAAGGCAGACGGTGACTTGTACGGCGAATTATCTTCGCCTGCTGGACCGATGGGAAGCATCTGCCACCAACGCTGTCCACTCCGGACCATGAAATCCACAAAGGCCGCTGCCGACGGCCCCATATCGCCTATGGGATAGGGGTTGGAAAGGGAAGTTAGATGAAGCAGTATCCCGGAGGCTCGTGGATTCATTTCGCCCCCCCTTCCGAGGCGGGTTTCTGTTTCCGGGCCAGAAGGATCGCGCTGGAGCGCGCCGCTACCCGATAAGTCTTTGAATTGTCCAAGATCGCTTCTTCCCCGGCGGCGAACAAGTCTTGCGGCGCCAAACGAGACGAATCGACTGCCAGATGCCAGCCGAAGCCCCGCGGCAGCGGAGGCAACCCAAAGCCGGTCTCCACCATGCCCGCGTTGAACATCAGGAAAAGCATGTTCTGCCCGTCTTTATGGATAAGGCAGGCGAGCGCTTTGCACTTTGGGTCTGCCCAGTTGGGCGCTCCCTGTTGCGGACCAAGCCAATGAATCCCGGTGTCGGTGTAGAATTGCTCCTTGCTTAGCACCGGATGCGCATCGCGAAATGCGATCATGCCACAAGCAAACCGGTGGATTTCCTGGTGCCGTTCCAGACAGGTCCAGTCAATCCAACTGGTTTCATTGTCCTGGCAGTAGGCGTTGTTGTTGCCGCCCTGCGTGCGGCGGAATTCGTCGCCGCCGAGCAGCATCGGCACGCCGCGCGAGATCAGCAGGGTGAGAAGAAAGTTTTTGATCTGGCCTTTCCGCAAGGTCTCGATCCCGGCATCCGGCGTTTCGCCTTCGGAGCCGTAGTTCTCGCCGAAGTTGGCGTCGGTACCGTCATGGTTGCCTTCTCCGTTTGCTTCATTGTGCTTGTAGCGATAACTCACCATGTCGTTCAGAGTGAAGCCGTCGTGGCAGGTGATGAAATTGATGCTGCCCTCGGGGCCTTTGCCCGACTTGGTGTAGATGTCGGCACTGCCGCAGATGCGGCTGGCGAATGAACCGAGCATGCCATCGTCGCCGCGCCAGAAACGCCGGACATCATCCCGGTATCGGCCGTTCCACTCCGCCCAACGCCGCTCCGAAAAACTGCCCACTTGGTATGCACCGGCGGCATCCCACGCCTCGGCAATGATTTTCACGTCTCTCAAGATCGGGTCCTCGGCGATCCGTTCGAGAAGCGGGGCGTTGGCTAGCAACTTGCCGCTGCTATCCCGGTCGAGCACCGACGCCAGGTCAAACCGGAATCCATCCCCATGCATCCCTACCGTCCAATATCGGAGCGCGGCCAGGATGTGGTCTCGCACCACGGGATGGTTGGCGTTGACGGTATTGCCAGTGCCTGCGTAATCCTTGTAGTAGCGCTTGTCGTCCGCCAGGGAGTAAAAAATCGCGTTGTCCAGCCCGCGGAAACAGAGCGTCGGACCCAGTTGGTTTCCCTCCGCCGTGTGATTGAACACCACGTCCAGAATCACTTCTATGTCGGCCTTGTGAAAAGCCTGGACCATTTCCTTGAACTCCAGCTTCTGCTGGCCCAAACCTCCCGAACTGCTGTAGGATGCTTTGGGCGCAAAGAAAGCTACGGAATCGTATCCCCAATAATTTTTGAGCGGTTGGTTGGTCTGCGGATTCTTGCGCGTCACAGAAGTTTCATTGAACTCCTGGACGGGCATCAACTCGACGGCGGTCACACCCAGAGTTCTAAGATAGGGAATCTTTTCCATCAGGCCCCGGTAGGTTCCCGGATGGTCCACCCCCGACTTGGGGTGAATGGTAAAGCCGCGAACATGCGTTTCGTAAATGACGGTTTTCGACCACGGGTGCCGGGGTGGCTGGTCTGCAGCCCAATTGAAGGGATCGTTGACAAAGACGCATTTGGGCATCGAGTTGGCATTGTCCAGCTTCGAGAGAACCAAGTCTTGTTCCGGCGCCGACGGGTCGTATCCAAGCGCCGACGCGAAGTCCCACGGGGGCGAACTCGCAATCGCGGTGGCAAAGGGATCGAGGAGCAGCCGGTTGAAATTGAAACGGTGTCCTTTGCCGGGCTCGTAGGGACCATCCACGCGATAAGCATAGAGTTGACCGGAACCGATCCCCTCCACCCAAACGTGCCAAACGTCGCCGGTGCGGTTGCGCCCTGAATCGAGATCGATGACCCGGGCGGGCGCAGCGTCTTCGGGATGGTCGAACAACTCCAGTCGGACGCGGCTGGCCCAACGGCTGAAAATGGCGAAATTAACTCCTCCTCCCTTTTCCTGGGTTCCCAAAGGCAGAGGGGAACCCGGACGAACGTCGGCGTGATCGGAGATCACCGAGATGTAACCGTGCAACTCACGCTGAGCCGTCTTCGTCATCGTTGCCATAGGATTCGAGCGGATTCCAACGGAACCGCCACCCCGGATCGCTGAGGTACCACTCGCGCCGTGTAGTCCCTCGCTGGACGTGTAGTGGGTACCGTCGCGTGATAGACGCGCCGGCGGGATGCGTCAAGTTGCGGTCGCGCGCACTTCATTTCCACCCGTACGGGATCGCTACCGCCGATTCCGTCCGCATAGAGCTCAACTCGCGCCGCATTCGGGTCGAGATTGTTCAGAAAGATTTCGACTTCAAACACGTGGTGGTCCGCGTTGGTTTCGACCCGCAAGTCGCCGAACCGCAGCGAGACCCACTTTCCCTTCACCTCGTGCCACCAATCGACCACCTGCCTGCCCATTGCGCCTTTATTCGCCGCGCGCTCACGGTAGGCGGCTGCCGCCGGGAGGTAGTGTTGCTCCAAGTATTCACGGACCGCGCGGCTTGCGGCAAAGGCCGGCGTTAACCGCGCCATGCTTTCCCGCATCCGTGCTACCCAGGCAGCAGGAATACCATTCTCGCCGCGAGTATAGAACTCTGGAATTACCTCCCGTTCCAACAGATCGTACAGGGCTTCGGCTTCGGCAGCGTCCCAGGCCGGGTCCTCGCCGTGTTCCTGGCCATCTCCCAATGCCCACCCGACTTCTGGCGTGTAAGCTTCCGCCCACCAGCCATCCAACTCGGATAGATTGATGCCTCCATTGACCAGCACCTTCATGCCGCTTGTCCCGCAAGCCTCCCAGGGACGCCGTGGGGTGTTGATCCAGACATCCACACCCTGCACCAAGTGCTCGGTCAGAAGCATGTCATAGTCACTGAGAAAGACCGCATGGGGGCGCGTCTCCGGCCGCCGGATGAAATGCATCCATTCCCGAATCAGGGCCTGTCCAGCCTGGTCCGCCGGATGCGCCTTACCGGCGATGATGAGCTGCACCGGGCGCTGCTTATTGGTCAACAGGCGAAGCAGGCGCTGTGGGTCGTGCAGGAGCAAGTTTGGTCGCTTGTAGGTCGCGAACCGGCGAGCAAAGCCCAGCGTCAGGGTATTGGGATCGAAGAGATGCTTCGCGGCTTCGACGTCCTCGGACGGCGCGCCTGCTGCGGCCAGGTCCCGGGACAACCGTTCGCGAGCGTACTCGACAAGAGACTTACTGGCCGCGGTGCGAAACTGCCAGAGCTTGGTGTCGGAGACCCGGCGAATGTCCTGTTCCAAGGTCTCCGTCGTCCCCAGCCAGCGGTCCTTTCCACAGGTCTCGGTCCAAAGATCGTCAGCCGGGGCAGAGTCCCAAGTGGGCGTGTGGACTCCATTAGTCACATGTCCGATCGGGACTTCGTCTTCCGGCCAGCGCGGGAACAGAGGCAGAAAAAGGTGCCGGCTCACCTTTCCGTGCAGGCGGCTTACACCATTCACCGACCCACTCCCGCGGATTGACAGATAGGCCATGTTGAAAGGCTCCGACGAGTCATCCGGGTTCTGGCGGCCGAGAGCCAGCAAGTCATGGAGCGAAATGCCGAGCTTTTGCTTGGCGTATCCGCCGAGGTATTGCTCGATGAGAGCCGGAGCGAAACGGTCAAAGCCCGCGGCCACCGCCGTGTGCGTGGTGAAGAGATTGCCGACTCGAGTCGTGGCCAGTGCCACTTCGAAGGGCTGCCCTGTCTGTTCCATGAAATCGCGGGCGCGTTCCAGGACGGCGAAGGCCGCGTGCCCTTCATTCAGGTGGCAGACCTCCGGTTGGATCCCGAGAGCGCGGAGCAGCCGCCATCCGCCGATCCCGAGCAGCATTTCCTGCTTGAGGCGCAATTCCGGCCCGCCCCCATAGAGCTCGCTGGTGATCCCTCGATGAGCCGGGAAGTTCGCCGCGTCATTGCTGTCCAGCAGGTAAAGCTTCACCCGGCCAACCTTCGCCTGCCAGGCGCGCAGCCAGACCGAGTATCCGGGCAACGCGATCTCCAACCGCAACCACTCCCCGTTTGGCTGGCGCAGCGGGGTGATCGGCAACTGTCCGGGATCGTTATACGGGTACAGGGCCTGCTGCTCTCCGTTTTTGTCGATCACCTGGCGAAAATAGCCCTGCTGGTAGAGCAGTCCCACGCCGGCCACCGGCACACCCAGATCGCTGGCGGCTTTGAGTTGATCACCGGCCACATTACCGAGCCCGCCCGAGTAGATGGGCAGAGCTTCGCTCAGCATAAATTCCATGCTGAAATACGCGGCACAGGTCAGTGCAGCTTCCGAATGATTCCGCTGAAACCACGCGGGCGCTTCCGCCGCCTGTCGGCTGGCTTCGATCAGGCCATCTACATTCTTCCGGAAAACGGGATCGGCCAACACGCGTTCGATCCGGTCGCGCGCGGCCGTCTGCAGGACCACCCAGGGGTTATGCGTGATTCCCCACAACTCCGGGTCAAGCTGACGCCACACTTCGTCGGTGGCATGATTCCACGACCAGTGCATATCCAAGGCGAGTTGCGCCAGAGAATCGAATCCCTCGATTTCCGTGGGTAGGAAATGGTATATGGGGTGGCTGGCACGGGCTTGTTTGCTCATGATTTGTCGCTCCTATCCGGCGTTGCCGCCAAACTATCGTTGACAATCGCCCGTGATTCCGCCCGCCACAGGCAAATGGCCTGGCTGATGGCGAGGATATGCCATTCATTGAAAGCCTTATCGAACGCAGAACCACGATGCCCCGAGGTGCCGAAGGCAACTCGTTGTTCCTGCACTGAAAAGTCAGGCGCCTCCGTATAGAAGGCCGTGACGAGTCTGGGTACGTTTACCAGCATCGATGCTTCGGCCGGCTTTCCTGCACATGGACTAATTTTCATGCCTCTCTCGTCAAATGCCGTGCTGACCTTTGCGCCACGGTCTCCATCAGTTTGTCGAAGGGTTTGATGAATTTCTCGACTCCTTCGTCTTCAAGCTGCCGAGTCACATGGTCGATGCTGATGCCCAGTTCCGGCAGTCGCTCCAACACCGAGCGGGCTTCCTCGACATCTTGTTCGAGCCGGGCTTTCGGCTCTCCATGGTTGCGGTAAGCATCCAGGGTTTTTATCGGTGCCGTGTTGACCGTGTCCGGTCCGATGAGGGCCTCGACGTATTCTACGTCGCTGTAGTTCGCGTTCTTGGTGCCGGTGCTGGCCCAGAGCAACCGCTGGACACGAGCGCCCTGGGCAGCCAGCTTCCTAAACCGGTCGCTGCCGAAGATCTCTTTGTAGATTTGATAGGCCATCTTCGCGCTGCCGATGGCAACTTGCCCGCGCGTCTTTTTCGCGAGGTCTGCCTCCTGGCCGCCTTGTGCCATGAGTTTTTCCAGCAGCGGATCCACCAGCGCATCAATGCGGCTTACAAAGAAGCTGGCCACCGAGGCTACATGCTTTACGGGCTTCCCTTGGGCCGCGCGCGCTTCGATGCCGGCGATGTATGCTTCCGCCACCTGGCGGTATCGCGGCAATCCGAAGAGCAACGTCACGTTGACGTTGATTCCTTGGCTGATCAGTTGCTGGATGGCGGGCAGCCCATCGGCCGTCGCAGGAACCTTGATGAAGACATTCGGCCGGTTCAGCGCGGCCCACAACCGGCGGGCTTCCGCTATGGTCCCGCTGGTGTCGTGCGCCAGGTGGGGATTGACCTCCAGGCTGACATAACCGTCTTTGCCATCGGTTGTGTCGTAGAGAGGCCGGAACTCGTCGGCGGCGCTCTGGACGTCGCGCTGGCTGAGGGTTTCGTAGGTTGCCTCAGCGTCCTTGCCCTTAAGCGCCATGGCCCGAATGTCCTCGTCGTAATCGTGGCTGTCCGCGATCGCCTTCTCGAAGATGGATGGATTCGAGGTCATCCCCCGCAGTCCATCCTCCTCGATCAGACGCCGGAGCCCGCCGCTCGACATCAGATCTCGCCGGATGTAGTCCAGCCAGATGGATTGACCCAGCGTTCCCAACTGTTTCAAAGGGTTACTGCTCATGATTCTCTCTCCTTGCTTTCCAGACTTGCTACTTTAGCGAGGCGACGCCGGTGACGCTCGGCGCCACTGAATCGTGCTTGGAGGAATGTTCGGACCAGCTCCCAAGCGACGGCATTCCCGACCACGTGGCCGCCCAGGCAGATCACGTTCATGTCGTCGTCCTCGACACCCTGGTGCGCTGAAAAACACTCGTGGATCAGGCAGGCCCGCACGCCCGGCACCTTGTTGGCGGCAACGCACGCACCCACGCCGCTACCGCAGATGGCCACGCCGCGGTCCACCTCGCCGCGAGCAACTGCACGGGCCAAGGGCACAACAAAATCCGGATAGTCATCGTCCGGCTTCGCCTGGCCGTCGCCAAAGTCGACCACTTCATAGTCAGCCTCACGCAACATCCCGGCCAGATACTCCTTCAACTCAAATCCTCCATGATCGGCAGCGACACCGATGCGTTTCGGCGTCCTTGGCAGCACTGTCGGCGAATCGGGCATTGTTCTTCTCCAGCAAGGCTAGTACTCGCTCACAGACGTTCTCAGCGGTCAAGCCGCAGTCACGTACCAGCACCGGCGCCGAGGCGGGTTGGAAACCCCGGCGCCATCGCCATGCCGGCAGTCGCAAGAGACGCTTTCAGTGGCGGCCCGCCGATTTCAACGGTGTGCGGGGTACTTGGCAAGTTCCGCCAGCAGTCTCCGCGCCGGCTGAGGAACCGCGACTTTGCCGTCCAGGATTTCCCGGCGGGTAACATTGGAGCCGTACATGGCTTGGTCTCCGCTGTGGTCGGCCTGCACGACGGCGCCATCCACGCTGGCCCCGGCAAAAACCCCTTTACTGCGCGAATAGCTCAGGATCTCCGCATTGAGCTTTACGTCCGTGCCAGCGGCTGCCTGTCTGCCCACCGGCCCGGCCGCCACCGTGGCGTCGGCGCCGATCTTGAATTTGTCACTCATCAGGCTTTGCAAGGCATGGTCGTTCATGAATAGCATCACCACGTCGGTGAAAGAGGCACCAATCTGGAAGCCGACGCTCCCGCCCCCGACAGCCACAAACATCGGGGCACTCCAGCCATTGGCCGTGCGGCAGGTGGCCAGTCCCTTGCCGTAGTTGCCACCGAATATGAAGGCGGCCTTCTCCTCTCCTGGAATGATGGCAACGCATTTCGCCTTTTCCAGCAGGTCTTGGGGAATGCCCTTGTCAGGCGTTCTCATGATCTCCTGGAAGACCTGGGTCGCTTTTTGAACACGCCCAATGTCATCATCGCGATCCGACGCCAAAGCAGGCAGGACCAAACCCAGGCCCGCTACCGAAACGATCAACAAGTTGTTCTTCACGATATTTCTCCTTATAGGTTACACTTTTTCAGGGCTGGTTAAGCTATCTGCTGCTCCCGGCAAGTTGCCCGCGTTGAGGCGCGTGCACTGCAACCTCCATTGCGTGCGTCGTCTGCAGGATGTCCCTGGCCTTGGCCACCTCGTCCGCGGTGCCGTGCGCCAGCAGGAGAAACTTGTCGGACTTGAGCGCCGCCTCGTATTTCACGACGCTGTCCTTGGGAATGCCAATGCTGTACAGCCCCGCGCCGAGCGTACTCAATCCGCCCACCACAACGGCGCCTTCCAGTCCGCCGATGATCCAGGCGACCAACGGGCCGGCTACCAATATCGGCCCGATTCCTGGAATGGCGAAGAAAGCGGCTCCAAACAACATCCCCCAGAGACCACCCCAGAAGGCGCCCAGTTTGCCCCAGTACTTCATGCGGTCGCCGGTGTTATAGTATCCGACGACGTGCTCGTCGGTATGATAATCCTTGCCGACGATGGACATTTTCCTCATGTCAAACCCAGACCTCTGCAGTTCCTTCACCGCTTCCTCTGCTTTGATGTGGGTATCGTAAATGGCTACAACCGAGTTCGTTTCAGACACGATTTACGTTCCTTTCTTTCGAAATTGATTTTGTGGCATTTCCTCGTGAAATCCGGCGGCACTGGCGCCAACCTCGTGAACGAATTCTGAGAACCTCCGCATCATTGCGGTCGGCCGCTTCCTGGCATCGAATGCACAAAGGAGTCCAGGGTACCGCCCGCAGACGTCTCAGGCCGATCACGGTTCCGCAGCACAGACAGGCCCCGAAGGCGTCCTCCTTAATGCGGACCAGCGCAGCTCGGATGTTGCGGAGTAAGCCGGAGCACCAGCCGAGGTTGGCCATGGGGAGTTCGCGGTCTGCGGTGTGCCAGATTTCTTCCAGCACGTCGGCGATCTTCTCGCTGCCGACGTTCTGCCGGTTTTGCAGCAGCGCCCGGCCGGCACCCGCCTGTTCGGCCTTCAGAATCTTCTTGAACTCTGGCAGTTGTTCCCGTTCCACCCGCTACCTCCTTCCTTGCCACTTCACGCGACAGCGCTGCTTTAGATCCCCTGCGGTAAGATTCCTCATCGTCGAACCCTATTTGGCTCGTTTGCTATCCGGACCTTCTTCTGCGTTGAGACCCTCGCTAGAGTTGGAACGATGAGACAGGCTCCCAGTCTGGAAGCCAGTTTGCGCCGATCACCTCCCGGGCAAAACCTTCCCGCCAAGATTCGATATCGCCTTGCCGAGATCATCGATGCCCTTGCCTACTTCTTCCACAGCGTAGGCACTCCCCTCGGTGAGCTTTCCGGCCAGCATCCTTGTATCTCTGACGATTGCGGAAACGCCCGACTTGGCTTCACTGCCAGCCCAGTCGGCAGACTGTTCAAGAAGGAGTGCCCCGGCCTTCATCTCATAGCCCGCTCTGACGGTCTCTTTCTTCGACCAACTCTCTTTCGCCTTAATTTGGTGCGATTGCGCTAGAGCGCGGTCCGCGCGCCGAAAGCTGTTATCCATCTCGCTGAGATTATTCGCCGCCTTTCTCTGCATATCGACGGCCAGCTTTTCCAGTTCTTGGGCCGAGGAGTTCAGTGAATGATTGACGTCCCCGCTCGCGCGGCCAGCCTCCAACTTCACGTAGGCTTCGCCCTTACGGATCTCCTGCGCCGCCTTCTCGTAATCCTTTGTAAGAAACGCCTGGTGCGCGTTCTGAAAATGGCGATCCGGCTCCGCAATGTAGGGATACCAGGACGTCTCGTCCAGCACTACCCAGTCGCGTTCGAGATCGGCACGATGGGCCGCCGCAATCACAGCGTCGAACCGCTTCACCTCGATCACCTTGCGACCGTCCAGATCGGCGGCCAATGCGCTTAATTGCTTCATTGTCACGTCGATGTTTTCTTTTACTCCTTGAGAGGCACCCGAGATCTCTTTAGACAGGAGATCCGCGCTGGCACGAATAGCAGCGGCTGCCGTGGCTGGGTCTTTCATCATGAAAGCTTGGCGCGCGGATTGCAGCTTCCTGCTCAGATCGTCGATTACCGGAATGTAGTCGTTATCTTGGACAACTATCCAGTCTTCTGGAGTCTTGGGAGCGATCTCCGATTTGGAGGTGCTCTGGCCGGTGGCCGCAACAGGGGTCTTCGATGCCCTGCTATCGGAGTCGCTGCTACCCTTGCTGCACGCGACGCCGAAAAAAGTCAGTACAGTAACTGTAGCGGAAAGAACAATCGTCTTCATACCATCTCCTTTTTGCTCCGGTTCACGATGCACGGCCGGCTTGGGCGGTAACATCCGTGTGCTTGAGTACTTCGCTCACGATCAGGCGATCCCGCGGAAGCCACGCCTTAGAGTCCATACGGTAAGATTCCTTAATTGCCGAACCCCTACTGTCCAGGCCCGGTCAGCAAGCGTTTGAGCGCGTCCATCGCCTTGCCGAAGTTTCCCCAATCCCCCTGCTGCATTGCCTTCTGGGCCGCGTCGAACTGCGCCCTCGCCTGGCCCAATTCCGGGTGCCCACGCGGCGCCTGCCCGGCACTCTGGGGTTGCTGCGTCCCGAAGACGGATTGGATTATAATGGCCCCCAGAATTTGGACCACGCAATAAGTTAATTTCGGAGTCGGCGGTCGCGAGGGAGAAGGGCGATGACGACGACGCGAAAGCAGTATACGCCGAGGTTCAAGGCGAAGGTGGCGCTGGAGGCGATCCGCGGCGAGCGAACGCTGAACCAGCTGGCCTCTCA
>Ga0187877_1000787_pt1 | contig 37309 bp, 33 predicted proteins | sample June2016WEW_17_1_3_FD_132430 | JGI IMG/M metagenome (GOLD analysis project Ga0187877, IMG submission 132430) | Peatland microbial communities from SPRUCE experiment site at the Marcell Experimental Forest, Minnesota, USA - June2016WEW_17_100 | ecosystem: Environmental > Terrestrial > Soil >...
CAAGGCCAAGGAGCTGAGAGAGCAACTGAAGCGAGAGGTCATCGGGCAAGACCAGGCAATCGATGCAGTGGCGAAGACGGTGGTGGTAGCAGATCTTGGCATTTGTGATCCGCGCCGGCCGTTAGGCACATTTTTGTTTCTCGGTCCGACAGGCACGGGGAAGAGTCAGATCGGACGCTCCCTGGCAAAGATACTTCACGGCGACGAAAGCGATGTCGTCTCTATCAATTGCACCGAGTTTAAAAACCCCCATGATGTGGCTAAGCTTGTGGGCGCCCCGCCGGGATACGTCGGACACGATCAGGCGCCGTTTCTTACCCAGGAAAAACTGGAGAAGCGGCTCACGGTCGTGCTTTTCGAGGAATTGGAGAAGGCGGATCGTGCCCTGTTTGACCTGTTGCTTCAGATCCTGGAACGGGGCGAACTGACCACCGGACGCGGCGTTGACCTCAGTTTCAAGAACTGTTTCGTGATGATGACCAGCAACGTCTGCGCCAAGGAAATCGACAACATCACCAAGAATGACGTCCTGGGATTCGGGCCTGCTCTCCAGAAACTGCAGGAATTGAATCCGGAAGCAGCGGACGCCCGTATCCGCGCCGCCTGCATCGGTGCGGTGGAGAGATTCTTCAACCCCGAATTCATCAATCGCATAGACGAGATTGTCACATTCAATCCCCTCAAATATGCCGACCTGATGGCCATTCTGGAAAAGTTTCTGGCCGAGACCAAATCAAGATTGGCCTCTGCGGGGGTGATGATGTCGATAGCAGACTCAGCCAAACGTTTCCTCATCGAAAAGGGGACCAATCTCCGCTATGGAGCGCGACCGTTGAGACGCGCGGTCAGGGAGTACCTCGAGTTCCCTCTCGCCAACCTCATCGCCGAGAGTGAGACGTCAGGGCACAATCAGGCAGTGCAGGTCGAAGCCGGCGACAATGAGTTGGGATTCTATTTTGCGCTGCTCGCGAAGGGGGCGCATGTCTCGTGACGCAACCTAGCCTGCAATATTCATGAAGAACTCAGAAAAAAGCATCTTGTGCCTGGAGGCTTATGATTTCGTCCGAGTCTGAGCGGCGCACAGCATTCCGATTTTCACGAAGACGCGTAGTCGATTCGATAATTGAGGATCAAACTTCGCGAGCGGTATACCTCGCCGGATTCAATGCCGTTGGAGGATCCGCCGACAAGACACTTCTTGATTTCCAGAATGCCGCCACGCGCGATGCAGTTGGTGCCGCAGGACCTGCCCGCCGCATCCAAGACACTGACCACTCCATAAAAGCGATCCTGTATATGCTCCTCCTCATTGTGGTTTTCCAGAACACGGCTATGCGTCACGTGGTAGATGCCGGTGCCCCCGGGTCCGGACTCCCTGGGTACTCCCTGGGCATTCAAATCAAGAACGCTCCAGACCCTAAACGGGGTCGCCTGTAGATAGTAGCGATCGTGTGCGTAGAAACGCGCCCCTTTTTCTTCCAGAGCAAAGCGTTCCGTCCACAGGAAAACGCCCTGGCAATGCCGTGGTATTTTTCGCCAAGCCAGGGCTCGGGTTGCCGCTCGTCTAGGTCTGCGCGCCAGCGCCACCGCAGCACCCACAGCAATGGTTCCAATTGATGACCAGAGGAATAGTCTCCTGTAATTCGCCTTCATATGCTTTCCTGCGCTTTGTCCGGGATTTCGCAGCCTCCGCGCTTTCGATTTTGATCCGATCGTTGCCCCGCCAATCCTACTAAAACCGTCATCTTGAATCAAACCTTCATCCATAAATTTGCGCCCTTTATTGAAGAACGCTGCGCTTGGATACCTCCTGCACCAAAACTTCCAAAAACCTCACGAATCTGCGCAAAAGCGCCCGCGCTTCGATCTCATTTCCTGCGGCGATGAGAGAGTCTGAAAACCTCTCGAATTCTCCCCAGTCCTGATACATCAGGAACCGCAAGGAAGACTCACGAAACCGAGTAATCCTGTCCAGGACCATGCTCAGGTCAAATCCGTTTTGTCTGTCGAGTTCGCCCTTCAAATCACTGCGGAGATCCCAAAGGTCTCCTGTGAGTTTCTGCCCCTGTTGCAGTCCCTCCACCATAGAGGGAAAAACAGATTTGGCATCGACGCTCTCATCGAATGCGTGGATCAGAGTCACGACACTGCTTTGATAGCAATTGCGCAGCAGACCATGACTGTTCTCCACTTTTGCATAGATCATGGAGGGGTCGTCTTCCGCAGCGAGGAAGACGAGCTCCCGTTCGAATGCTCTCTGAGTCTCCAGCCTGAGCGAGTGCACCATCAGATCCGCGGCATCTCGCAACTTTGCGTTGCTTCGCCTGCCCCTCTGAAAGTGCGATTGAACGAAATCGCACAGCACGTCAGTCTGTTCGTGAAGAAGACAGAATAAAACCAGGAAGTGGTGCAGCGGCATGTCATCCCGCAACCCTGAAGAAACAAGCTCGAGGTAACGAAGAAAGCGATGCAGATAAAGCAGCGCCAAGGCGACATTGTGGCGTTCCCGGTCATCCGTTATGGATTTCAGAACGGCGCTCAAGACAGCGCTGTCCATGCAGTCGAACTGAATCCAGAAGCGTTGCGCGAGTAGCATGTCGATAAAGCGGCAATCCCGAAGATCGCGACGGAAGGTTCTGCCCAGGCTGAGATACAGCTGAAAGTCCCACTTCATCGGATCTTGCACGGCATCGATCATGACCTTCAGATCCTGAATCGACTCCAGCAGTCGAGTCAGGCTTTCCATCGGATTGGCCTGCTCAAACACTCTGCCCATGGGAAAGCTCCGCACGCCGGCGCTCTCCATCCCGGTTCTGCGAGTCATATCGCGCGCCGCTGCCGTCTCCGGACTCAAACAGCATAACCGCAGGGCGCAATGCTCCGCCTGCTGCAGCGCCAGTCGCGCAACCCGGATTTCGGGAGCAAAGGAGCGTTCGTGCAGGAGGTTTTTTTCCTTTTCGCGCAGTGGCAACCGCTTCCAGTCAAAAAATGCGTTCAGGCCGCAAAGCCAGGCCCCGAATTCGAACAGGGCGGCAATTTCACCCTGGGCGTGCACATGCGAGACCCAAGTCGAGAGTACTTCCGTTCCAGCGACGATTTCAGATCGAAGCGCCTCCAGAAACAAGTCCCGCCCACTGCGTTCCCCCACGACCGTTCCCATATCAAATCCCCAGAGACTATTTAGGCACATTCAAAGCTGCCACAGATTTCACAGATTCCACTGATCATTCTGTGGAATCTGTGAAATCCGTGGCTGCTTTTTAGGCGGCGCAGGGTCGTGCCTCTTTCGCTCGTGCGCTGAAGAGAGCTAAACAGTTACAACCCCTACGCCTGGCAGCCAGAGTCCAGTTCGCACAATCGCTGATAATCCGGCGTCCTTTTCCTCAGGGAAAGCCAATCGGCAAAAAGTTCGGGCGTCTCCAGCCAAATCCGAAACCAGAGTGCCACTTCCTGCTTCACCAGCCGCTTTGACGCGCTGACCCGGCGGTTCCGCGCAATCAGTTCCGCACGCCGCCTTCCCAGGACGGCGATAAGCCTGCAATACTCCACTCCTTTCTTATCGCTTTCCGCGTGAAAACGTTGACGCAAATTCTCAAGGCGTTCCAGGGTACTTTCCGCATTCGCCAGTGTCTTGAAAGACAGGATTCCTGCCAGGAGCGCATCGTAGGGGGCATCCAACTGAAGTTTCTGATTCCGTCTTGAGGTCATACCGTTACTATTGAAATCGGCGATTGCCGACAGCATAATGCAGCGAACCACATCAGGGAGACCGAACCGCATCGAAGACGGCCGTCGCGCTCCAGAGAATGTGGGTCATTCAACCGTGGCTGAAAAACACATCATCGCTTAGGATCATGGCGCGTTGGAATCCTATATAGTGTATCTGATGGCGCGGTTTGCGCTGAGTTCCATCCGCCTTCTGCCCCGGGCCGGCGCAATTCGCGTCCTGGATGTTCTCGCGTCGCTAAGCTATTGGTTCGACCCACTCCACAGAAGTACCTGTCTCGTCAATCTGAGTATAGCTTTTCCTGAATTGTCAACACGGAAGCATCATGAGATCGCGAGGAAAAGTTTTCAAAACACAGCCCGGAATCTGCTCGAAGTCAGCCACCTGTGCAGCCTTACGCATGAAAACATCGGTAGTTTGGTCACGTACGATGAACACTTCGGCTTGAACCATTACGCGCAGGCAGTAGCCCGCGGGAAAGGCATCCTTTATTTAACAGGACACTTCAGTGCCTGGGAGCTTCTCCCTGCCGCGCACGCTCTTCACGGTCATCCACTGAGTTTCGTGACGCGCCCACTCGACAACGCCCCGCTCGAAGCGTATTTGCACAAAGCCCGAGAGTCACCCGGAAACCAGGTCATTTACAAGAAAAACTCCATACGGAAGATGCTGGAAAAGTTAAAGGCCGGTGGCGGCGTCGGGATCCTGATGGATCAAAACACTAACCCTCAGGAAGGCATCTTTGCCGAATTCTTCGGATTCCCCGCGCTGACTTCAACGAGCATTGCACTGTTGGCTCTCCGCACGGACGCAACCGTACTTCCGGGTTACCTTTCTCCACGGCAGGGCGGCCGTTATGCCATAAGATTTCTCTCGCCTGTGGAGCTTATCCGGACGGGTGATACCGCGCATGATATTGCAGTCAACACCCATAAATTCAATGAAATCCTGGAGGGCATCATACGGGAACAGCCCGAAACGTGGCTCTGGGGACATCGCCGGTGGAGCTATCATCCTCCCGGAAGTCCCGACTTGTACCTGTTATCGCCGGTCGAATTAGCGGCATTGGTTGCCGCAAAGTCAAAGGCCTCCTGACAAGAGGCGGACAAAATCGTTGCGGTAGCGCACACAATCCAGCACCGAATGCAGGTTCTTGAGTTCCTCGCGCAGAATCTGGCGATACTTTTCCGGCTCGAGTTGGATCGCCTTGGCAAAGTTGGGGATGGCCTCATCCGGGAGGTTTTTCTTGCAGTACAGGATTCCCAGGCTGAAGAATGTTCCCGCCTTTGCCTTTCCCAGGGCGACGACCTTCTCGTGCGCCTCGATTGCATCCTTGTCCTCTCCGAGCTTCTCACAAACGACGGCCAGATTGGACCATGCAGCTGCATAGTCCGGATCCAGATCCACCGCCGCCTTCAACTCAGTTTGCGCTTCCCCGTACTGCTTTTTCTCCGCGTACAGCGTCCCGAGGTTGTAATGGACCTCTTTCTGTCTTGGATTAAGTTTCAAGGACTGAGCATAGGCAGCCACGCCGTCATCAGACCGCTGCAACTCCGAATACAAATCGCCGAGCAAATAGTAGGAATCGGGATTGTCGGGGTCGAGTTTGATCGATTTTTCCAGAACTTCGATCGCTTCCGGCACTCGCTGCGATTTCGCAAGGGCGAAAGCCAGTTTGGAAAGCAAAGCCGCGCGATCCGGGATTTTCGCCACGGCCCCCTGATAAGCCGTAACTGCTTTGGCGCTCTGGGCCTGGAATGAGTATGCGTCTCCCAGCCGCTCCAACAGCTCGCCATTTCCAGGCGACAGCTTGTCCGCAGCCTCAAGTTCAACCGTAGCCTCTGCAACCTTCTGCTGTCGCAGCAGCAGAAGCGCCAGATTGTAGTGCAGACCAAAATCATCGGGCTCCAGTTCAAGCGCGGCACGATAGCTTTGCATGGCTTCCTCCGGGCGGTTGTGCTTGTCGAACACAATCCCGAGGCTCATGCGCGCGTCTGCATCCTTGGGCTCCAATTCGAGAATCGCTTGAAGAGTCGGGATTGCAGAGGAATCGTCGCCCGAGTGCAGTTGCAGAAATGCCAGTGCCCGAAGCATCGGCAAATCCTTTGGCTTCTGCTTCAGACCCTCTTGAAGCGCGGCCGCCGCATCCTCGTTCCGCCCGAGGTCGCGATAGTTCGTCGCGAGCAGCTGATAAACGCCCTCGAACTTTGCATCCAACTTACGAACCGTCTCAAACTCCCGAACTGCCTCTTCAGGTCTCCTTTGGGCGGCAAAAATCAGGCCCAGATTGTAATGAGCCTCAATAAACTCCGGCCTGATCGCAATGGCTTTTTTGAAAAGCTCCGCCTGCTCGTCGCTATTTTCCTTTGGAGTGCCGATCAGCGCCTGGGCCTTCTTGAACCACTCCATGGCCTGCTCATAGGCTTTTACATCTTTTACCGTAGGCACTTGCTGGCTGGAGCGAGCCAGGACAATCGTTGCGTCTGATGAAAGGCAGAAGGAGATCACGAAACAGAGAGCGGCCGCGTGTAAGAAAACAATCCCATGCTGAGCGAACCTGCTCCCCACGTTTAAATGTCCTCGAAGTGGGTCAAGGCGCGGAGCTCGCGAAAGCGCGTCTCGATCTCTGCATAGGTCAGCTGGCCCAGCCGCTTCGGGCCAAGTTCACTTACGTTAAAGGATGCCATAACGGATCCAAAAACCACAGCCTTTCGCATCGCGGCGGCATCCAGCTCACGAGCGCACGACAGGTAGCCGACAAATCCGCCTGCGAACGAATCGCCGGCGCCTGTCGGATCGACTACTTCCTCCAGCGGATACGCTGGGATTCCAAACACCGTCTTGTCGTTGATCATTAAGGCGCCAAATTCACCTCGCTTGATGATAATCGTTCTTGGTCCCCATCCGAGCACGATCTTGGCGGCTTTCATCAGGTTTGCCTCACCCGCCAGCTGTCTGGTTTCAGCATCATTAATGAGGAGCACATCGACTCTCTCCAGGGTCTTGCGCAGGGCCCCCGGCTTGCTGCCAATCCAGTAGTTCATTGTGTCGCAGGCGACCAACTTGGGGTGCTCCATTTGCGCCACGACGTTTCGTTGCAGGTCGGGATCGATGTTCCCCAGAAAAACAAACTCCAGTTTTCGCTGCGCCGCAAGCAGCTTGGGTGCAAAGTCCGCAAAAACATTGAGCTGCGTGTCAAGGGTCTTGGCCGTATTCAAATCAAATCCATACTCTCCGGCCCAGCAGAATGTCTTGCCTGCTCTCCTCTCGATGCCCGAGGTATCCACTCCGAGTCTCTGCAAAAACGTGATGTGCTCGGATGGAAAGTCATCGCCGACAACCGCCACGACGCTTACGTCGGCAAAAAAACTCGCAGATGCGCCGAAGTAAGTGGCGGATCCTCCGAGGATTTTCTCCCCATGTCCGAATGGAGTCTTGATCGAGTCGAGCGCAATCGAACCAACAGCCAGAATTCCCATCGCTATCTCCAGTACTTTCCGATAATGCATTCGAGCTTTCGCCTTGTTTCCGCGGGAATGAGCGACTTGTCGGTGATAAGTGCGTGTTTGAGCGCCTCGCCGCAGCCGCACCTGCGCTGCTGGTTCAGATCACGAACGGTCTGAAAGATAATCACCTGGGCGTTTTGGCTGTTTTGTTTCAGATTCGCCACCACCATGTCGACGGTGACGGATTCATGAGCCTCGTGCCAGCAATCGTAGTCTGTAATGAGCGCGAGCGTAACGTAGCAAATCTCGGCCTCACGAGCGAGCTTTGCTTCCTGCAGATTTGTCATGCCGATCACATCCATGCCCCAACTGCGGTAGAGATGCGATTCGGCCTTGGTTGAAAACGCCGGACCTTCCATGCAAACGTAGGTGCCGCCCTTGAAAATGCGGACACCGGCTTTGGCCGCAGCTCCGTACACCTGATCGAGAAGGTCGGGACACACGGGATCTGCAAACGTCACATGGGCGGCCAGGCCGTTTCCAAAAAAGGTCGAAATACGCCCGCGAGTGCGATCCAGGAATTGATCGGGCAGCAGGATATCGAGCGGCGCCAAATCCTCTTTGAGCGAACCGACCGCGCTGGCGGAAAGAATGCGTTCGACGCCTAGCATCTTCATTGCATAAATGTTCGCGCGGAAGTTGAGCTCGGATGGAAGAATGCGGTGGCCTCGCCCGTGCCGCGCAAGGAAGGCAACTTCCTTGCCTCCAAGTCGGCCGATGACCAGATTGTCGGATGGAGCCCCGAATGGCGTCTCGACCGCCACTTCTCTGCGTTCTTTGAGCTCGGCCATATCGTACAGGCCGCTTCCGCCTATGATTCCGATTTTCACCTGTTGCATAGCATCCTATTCCAAATCAGTTTTTGAGTCAGATTCCGGCGCGGGTTGAGACAGTTCGATCAGCACACCCGAAGTGCTCGACGGATGAATGAAAGCGATCCGGCATCCGCCGGCCCCCAGGCGGGGATGTCCATCGATCAGGCGCACCCCAGCGGCCTTGAGTCTTTCGATTTCCAACGAAAGGTCTTTCACTGCAAAACAAATATGATGGATTCCTTCGCCGCGCCTTGCAATGAACACGGCGACGGGGGAATCCTCCTGCGTTGCCTCCAGAAGCTCGATACGGCTTTCCCCGACGGCCAGCATTGCCAGGCGCGTCTTCTGGGACGGCATATCTTCGATGGACCAATCGCGCAATCCCAGTTTTTCCCCATAGATTCTAAGCGCCGATTCAAGCGACCGCACGGCGATTGCCACGTGATCGATCTTTTCGAACAAGGTTCCTCCAAAAAACGCAAACCGCCCGACTCAAAGAGTCTTTTGCCGCCCCCTATGGCTCACGCCCCTCCGAGTTCTCGCCATCTACTGTCTTGCCTCGCCTCTCCCATGCCGCCAGGAGGCTCTCTGCCGCGGAAAAAGGATCCATCCTGCGATCCCCGACCTGCCGCGCAAAATCATCCAGCATCGATGCCATGCGGCCGTTTCTCAACAGGTTTCTTTGGACCTCCGAGCTCACCAGGGCCAGCAGGCGCTCCTTTTGAATCTGGTATACCTTCTCGCGCCGGAGATGCGCATCTTCCTGGAAAAGCCGCCACGATTCAATAGCCTGCGCACACTCAGCGATTCCTTTTCCCTCCGTGGCGACAGTCTTCACTACCAGAGGCATCCACTTATCCGGCCGGTTCGACATCGCCAGTCCGGATTTTACTTCCGCTTCGATCCGATCGACACCCGCATGATCCGCCTTGTTGATCACGAAGATGTCACCGATTTCCATGATTCCGGCCTTCAAAGTTTGGACGTCGTCTCCCATTCCTGGCACGAGAAGCACAAGCGTCACCTCAGCCGTGCGCGCGATTTCGACTTCGGCCTGGCCGACGCCGACCGTTTCAATCAGAACGATGTTAAAACCGGCAGCATCCAGGATGAGCAGGACGTCTGCCGTAGCGCGGGCCAACCCGCCCAGATTGCCCCTCGTCGCCATGCTTCGGATGTAGGTTCCGGAATCCAGGAAGCGCGACTGCATGCGAATGCGGTCGCCCAGAATCGCTCCTCCGGTAAATGGGCTGGTCGGATCGACCGCAATGATTCCGACCTTTTTCTCCCGATCCCGAAAATATCCTGCGAGTCCATCGACGAGTGTGCTCTTTCCCGCTCCGGGCGCTCCGGTGATCCCGATAGAAAGTGATCGACCCGTCTGTGGAAACAGCTCGCGCAGGTACGGCACCGCTTCAGGCGCTCCGTTTTCAACCAGCGTGATCAGACGCGCGACGGCTCGAAAATCTCCCGAGAGTACCTCTTGCACAATCGGGCTTTGCGCAGGAATCCTCGGGTTGTGAGAAGAAATCATCTGCAAGGGTCCGTTTACTTGAGAATGTGGCGCGCGATGACGAGTCTCTGAATCTCGCTGGTACCCTCGCCGATGGTGCAGAGCTTCACATCGCGATAATATTTTTCGACAGGAAAATCCTTGATGAATCCGTAGCCTCCATGGATCTGCACGGATTCGTTCGCAACGCGTACTGCGACTTCCGAGGAGTACAGCTTGGCCATCGACGACTCCTGGCTTGTTCGCCTGCCCTCCTGTTTGAGTTCCGCGGCACGCATCGTCAACAGTCGCGCCGCCTCGATTTCCGTGACCATGTCCGCAAGCTTGAACTGGATGACCTCAAACTCAGACAGGAACTTTCCGAACTGCTTCCTCTGTTTCACGTATTTCAGGGCGTGCTCGTATGCGCCCTGAGCCATGCCCACTCCCAGAGCCGCGATCGATATCCGGCCGCCGTCAAGAACTTTCATGGCATCGGAAAACCCGTGCCCTTCCTTCCCTAACAGGTTCCGAGCATCCAGTCGACAATCCTCCAGAATGATGCTTGCCGTATCGCTTGCACGCATGCCGAGCTTGTTTTCTTTCTTGCCGATCGAAAACCCTGGCGTGTCGCGCTCGATGATGAACGCCGACATGCCGCGCTGACCTCCCGTTTCTGTAACCACGAGTACGACGTATGTACCGGCAAGCGATGCGCTGGTGATAAAGCTCTTGGTTCCATTCAGAACATAGTGGTCCCCGTCTTTGACAGCCGTAGCGCTTGCGCTGAATGCGTCACTGCCGGATCCTGGTTCCGTCAGAGCCCATGCTCCGATTTTCTTTCCCGTCGTCAGATCCGGCAAATAGCGGCGCTTTTGTTCCTCCGTGCCCCAAAGGTAGATGTGATTCACCCACAGGGAATTGTGCGCGGCAAGAAAAAGGCCCACCGAACCGTCGACACGGGAGATTTCTTCGATCATGACGACGTATTCGGGATACGAAACGCCGCTGCCACCGTACTCGGCAGGAAAAACCGCGCCCATCAATCCGAGTTCGGCCAGCTTCGGAAGGAGTTCGATCGGGAAGCGTTGCGCCTCATCCCATTCCATCACGTGAGGAGCAATCTCTCTCTCCGCAAATTCGCGCATGGCCCTGCGCAGGATCTCCAAATCTTCCGTTGCGTCTGCTTTCATGGTTTTCACCTTTCAAGCACGTCTCGAAATATCTGAGCCGCTTGCACTATCTGTGTGCGATTCACGTCGAGATGCGTCAGCAGCCGGAGAGTATTCTCGTCAACCGTGCCTGAAAGCACGCCTCTCTGCTTCAAAAGTTGGAGAAACCTGCTGCTGTCGTATCCTGTGTCCTGGACACCCACCACAACTATGTTCGTCTGCACTCGTTCCGGGTGCACGTCGAGTCTTGGAATTTTGCTCAACAATTCGGCCAGCAGTCTTGCGTTCGCATGATCTTCCGACAGCCTGGCCGGCATCTTCTCGAGGGCAATGAGCCCCGCCGCGGCGAGCACACCTATCTGACGCATGCCCCCGCCCATCATCTTGCGCACTCGGCGCGCCTCTTCCACAAAGTCTCTCGTACTCGCCAATAAAGAGCCTACGGGTGCCGCCAATCCCTTCGACAGACAAAACATCACGGAATCGCAGGACCGGCAGAGTCGGGCGACGTCGCACCCAAGCGCAGTCGCCGCATTGAAAATGCGCGCGCCATCCAGATGGACCGGAAGACCGACCTCATGCGCATGATCGCAAACATCGTCTATCTGGCTGGCAGTATAGACGGAGCCGCCGGCCATATTGTGCGTGTTCTCCAGCGTGATCAATCCAGTCTGCGCCCGATAATAGATCTTGGGGGCAATTGCAGGACGGAGAAGTTCCCAATCGAGGATTCCATCGGGCGCAGCAACGGGCCGCGCCAGCACACCGCTGATGGCGGCCATCGCCGCAAGTTCATAGTTGAATACGTGCGCCTGTCGTTCCGTGATCACTTCCTGTCCGGGACTTGTGTGCAGATGGATGGCAATCTGGTTTCCCATGGTGCCGCTGGGAACAAACAGTGCGGCTTCTTTGCCGAAGATCGCAGCCGCTGCTTCCTGCAGCTTGTTGACCGTGGGGTCCTCGAGGTAAACGTCGTCTCCGACTTCCGCGTCCGCCATCGCAGCACGCATCTCCGCCGTAGGCTTGGTCACTGTGTCGCTTCTCAGATCAATCATTGGCTCCGCCATCCGTTTCCTCACATTGGGCTTCTATTGCACAAACCTCTGGAAAACCTCGTTCGATAGCAGCATTCCGCGCCGCGTCAGCTTGACCACAGAACCTTCCCAGGTCAACAATCCCAGCGCCGACATATCTCTCAGGGAAGATTCACAATCTGCGATGCGGCCCGTCTCGCGCGCGCGCCGGATCTGAGCCCAATCCAGCCCTTGATTGAGGCGCAAACCCAAAAACATCGTCTCCGCGAGACATTGCTCTGAAGTCAGCGGCTCGCACCATTCTACTGCGGTTCGCCCTGCCTCGACACAACGCATATACGAGCCCAGGTTCGATACATTTGCGTACCGTGACGATCCGTCAAACGAGTGGGCTGCCACGCCGAAAGCCAGGACCGGTTCGCGCCGCCAGTATTTCAGATTGTGCCGGCATTCGCAACCTGGAAGGGCAAAATTGCTGATTTCATATTGCGCATATCCATGGCTGTCGAGGAAATCGATCGTTTGCAGATACCAATCGGCGACCGCATCCTCGTCAGGCAACCGGACAAGCCCGCGCGCGACCCGCTTATATAGTGGTGTCTTCGGATCTGCCTCGAGCATGTATACCGAGATATGGGTGGGTTTCAGATCAGCCGCCATGTTCAGGTTTGTACGCCATTGCCTCTCCGTCTGCCCTGGCAAGCCGAGAATTAGATCCAGGCTCACGTCGCGAAATCCGCAGGCGCGCAAAAGGTCCGCCGATTCGACGATCTGTTTGGCCGCATGAATGCGGCCGATCTCAGCAAGCTCCCGATCGGAAAAACTCTGAGCGCCAAGAGAGACTCTGTTTACTCCGACCGAACGATAATGGGCCAGTTTTTCCTGAGCCAGAGTTCCTGGATTTGCTTCCAGCGATATTTCGCACTCGGGCAGAACAGCAAAGCGCCTCCGGCAAGCTTCCAGGATCGTCGCGATATCCGCGGCAGGAAGCAGACTGGGGGTGCCTCCCCCGAAATAGACACTGTCGACCATGTACCCGGCCTCTTCGTCGCCGCGGAAGCACTCCAGCTCGTGAACGATCGCACGCAGGTACCTTCCGGCTAACGTCTCTTCAATGGGAACAGAAACGAAACTGCAGTAATCGCATTTCGCACGGCAAAACGGAACATGGATATATATGCCGATTCTCATACGCAGCGAGGCCGGGATTGCCGTCTTCTGACAAATACAGTTGCCATGGGTGCGCCGTTCTCGACTGGATGTTATCACAGACGTGATGCATGCCACGACGGCCGAGACTGATTCCTGATTCGAGATTCGAAATTCGAGATTCGAGATTGAGAATTTCGAATCTCGAATTTCGAATCACAATGCTTCCTCCTGCAATTGGCCGGCGTCGGCAAAACTAAAATAGTCATCGTGACCCAGGATTATGTGATCCAGTACGCGAATTCCCAGGATCCTGCCGGATCGGCACAGCCGCTGTGTGCATTCGCGATCTTCGCGACTGGGGGCGGGATCTCCTGACGGGTGGTTGTGCATAAATATCAGCGCCGCAGTGCTATCCCTGACAGCGGGAGAGAAAACCTCTCGCGGATGCACAACAGACGTGCTGAGGCTGCCAATGGAAACCAATACTTCACGAATCAGTTGGTTCTTGGCGTTAAGATGCAAGGAAACGAAATGTTCCTTGCTCGAGGCAAAGAACTGCGCGCGATATCGCAGAAACAGATCCCGGCTGTTGGCGAAACGCTGCCCTGCTTTTAAGGGCGCAGAACACAACTGACGCCCCAAATCGACAGCTGCCCGCAACGCCAGGGCCTGCCTTAAAGAGATTCTGCCCCCGAGGCGGATTTCCTCCACGGAAGCGACAGTCAGACAGGTTGCAGCACCGAAATGGCGCAGAATCCGGCGCGAGGAGGCTTCTGCCGCCGCGCTGTTGCGTCCGTACCCCAGGATCGTTGAAAGGAGCACCAGAATCTCGCTGGGGCCGATATCGCTTGTAATGTGCTGATCCAGTACCGGTTCGGCAGAACAAACTGATGTTTCGTCCAAGCCTCGCTTCCTCCTGCCAGTCTAACGGCGCCAGAGGAAGAAGTGCCAACATTTTTTCGATGTCAAGCGGTAACTGTCGAGCTGCGGCAACAAGGATCATGTCTAATCGGAATGATGAGAAGAACCAACCTCAAAGACTCAAAGAGCTCGAAGAACCTCCAAAGAAGACAATCGGATCCGAAGCCGACGCCTCTTAGAGATTCTTTGAGTACTTTGAGTCTTGGAGGTTCGCATTGGCGTAGGATCATGTGAACCGGCTTTGAAAGCGATGCTATTCCGTCATAACGAGGGAAGGATGACGGCTGACCTTTCGCGCGCCACGCATCAGATGGCGAGGCCGCCGTCCACCTGGATGACCTGACCCGTGATGTATCTCGCGGCGTCGGACAATAGAAACACAGCAATTCGGCCGACCTCCTCCGGTGACCCAAAACGTCCGACCGGAATGGCCTGGAGCATTTTTGTTCTGTATTCTTGCGGCAGTGAATCCGTCATTTTCGTGGAAATGAGGCCAAGTGCAAGAGCGTTTACAGTGATGTTGCGGCTGGCCACTTCCTTGGCCAGGGCTTTCGTGAAGCCGATGATGCCGGCCTTGGAGGCGGCATAATTGGTCTGCCCCGGCATTCCAACGAGGCCGCTGATCGAGGTGATGTTGAGAATGGCTCCGGAGCGCGCTCGAATCATGGCGCCGACAACGCTTTTGGAGAAGTTGAAGATTCCCTTTAGATTCGTGGCGATTACGTCGTCCCAATCCTTTTCACTCATCGCGAGGAGCAGTTTGTCGCGAATAATGCCGGCGTTGTTGACCAGACAATCGATCCTTCCGAATTCCTTTTTCACATTCGTGACCATGCCGGCCACCCCGTCATGGTCGGTGACATCGACATGGAACGCACGCGCCTTCCGTCCCAATGCTTCCAACTCTGCAACCAACTCCTCCGCCTGCGCACCACTCCGCGCATAGTTGAACGCAATATCGCATCCCCGTCGTCCCAACTCGAGGCAGATGGCGCGTCCAATCCCCCTCGTGCCACCGGAGACAACAGCTGTTTTGCCCAGGAAGTCCATAAATATCCTCACCAAATCTCAAACAGAATACCTGCCTGCGCTTAGGTTCGCCTGCCCGCCGGATCGCAACCGGCCAAAGTGCAAACGTCATTCATTGACAGGCCCTTACCCTGCGAGCGTTCCCAGCCGACGACAGACCGCCGCGCCGACTTCCCACGTTCCCAGGCTTCACCGCAGGTCCACCGTGCATTCGGAGGCATGGCGTCAGTTCTCAAATAGGAAACGGAAACATAATCCATCCGACAAGAACAGACAGGAGGACAAAACAGCAAAAAAGGTAGAGGAAGTATTTGCCACGCTGCCGGGCGTCATTTTTGGCTATGAATGCAAAAACGAGCGACACGAGCGCGCTGTAAATGACCATAAGGAGAAAATGATCATTCATGGCTTTCTTCCCAAAGCGATGTCAAACGCGTCTACAACGACAAGCATGTTCAAAAGGCCTGCGGTATAAATGAAGACGTTGCCAAAATCGTAAGTGTAAACTGCGGGCGCACCGCTTCCCAACCCGCGCAACCAGCACAGCCAATATAACAGCCCGGAGCCAGCTTCAGCCAGGAATTTGAGGATCGCAAAAATGTCTGAGAAATCAGGGTTGAACAGCCTCGCATTCAAGCAGAGGCCGAACATAAACATGGCTGTGATGCTGCCCATAAAAACCAAAGCCCGGTCCCATTTTCGCAGGATCGCATGGCCTAGACCGGGCACGAGCATCCCCAAAAAACAGGCGCCACATGTCTTCAAAACGCCGGCATGTACGGGAATCGCGGGCGCGGTCTGTTCTGTCTGTTCGGGAAACGATTCCATGTCCATAAGGGACAGATGTTACGGAAAGGGTTTGGTACAGTCAAGCGAAAGCCTTGGCGGGCCAAGGGATTCGGCTTGACACGCCCGAGCGTCCCCAATAACATTGCCCGCCGTGAGTCCATCACGCGAGGATCTCCATGAACCTTGATACTCTTCTCAGGACGATGGTTGCCAAGGGAGCGTCCGACCTGCACCTGAAGGCAGGCGCTTTTCCACACATCCGCGTCAGCGGCGAACTCGTGCCGCTGGGCGAATCCGGGAAGCTCAGCAAGGAAGACACCCTCATGATGGCCTTCTCCATCATGACCAACAAGCAGAAGCAGCGCTTCCGTGACGAAGCTGAGATCGACCTCGGGTATGGGCTGAAGGGACTCGGGCGATTTCGCGTCAACGTGTTTCAGCAGCGCGGCGCGGTGTCCATCGCAATTCGAGCCGTCCCCGTAAATATCCTGAATTTCGAAGACTTGTTCTTACCCAAGGTGCTCGAGAAGATCGCCAAGGAGCCTCGTGGCCTGGTGCTTGTAACAGGCACGACCGGTAGCGGAAAATCCACGAGCATCGCAGCTATGCTCAGTTTCATCAACGAGCACCTCACGCGCCACATCATCACCATCGAGGACCCGATCGAGTTCCTGCACAACGATCGCCTGAGCCTGTTCAGCCAGCGTGAGATCTCCGTGGACGCCCCGAGTTTCAGCGCGGCGTTGCGCAGCGCTCTGCGGCAGGATCCGGATGTCATCCTCGTAGGGGAGATGAGAGACCTGGAGACAATCGAGACAGCCTTGCTGGCAGCCGAGACAGGACATCTTGTCTTCAGCACTTTGCACACGGTGGATGCACTGGAAACGATCAATCGCATCATCGCCGTATTCCCGGCCCACCAGCAGCGCCAGGTTCGCCTGCAACTCGGGATGGTTTTGCGGGCAGTAATCTCGATGCGCCTGATCCGGCGCTCGGATACGCGTGGCCGCGTACCCGCAATCGAGATCATGATCGTGACCGAGTTCATCCGCAATTGCATCCTGGATCCCGAGAAGACCCGCTTGATCCGTCAGGCGATCGCCGCGGGAACCTCCCAGTACGGAATGCAGACGTTCGATCAATCGATCTACGAACACTATAAAGCCGGTAGAATCAACTACGAAGATGCGCTCATATATGCCACCAACCCTGACGAGTTCAAGCTCCGCGTGCAAGGCATCTACACCACTAAAGATGCTGCCATGGAAGCGATGGAAAGCGAACTCTCAAGCCAAGACTCGTGATGGAGGAAGAACCCAGCAGCAAGATCATGCACAGAGCAGGCTTCCTGCTCTCCCGGCGGCCCTATAGCCGGGGTGCGTTGCGCGAGAAACTCTCGGCGCTGGGTGACCATCAGGAAATCGAGTCGGTCCTCGATCGATTACAGGAGCTAAACCTTCTCAACGACGCAAATTATGGCTATAATCTTGCGAGCTATTGGATGAAGCATGAAGGTTGGGGACCAATTAAGGTCCGGGTTCACCTGCTGCGCAGGCATCTTTCCGAGGCCGTCGCTGACGCCGCCCTGGAACGGATAGGACAGGAAATCAGTGATGCCGATCTGCTGGTTGCTTATCTCGAGCGGCGGGCGCGGAATCACCCACTGCCCGGTGACCGGCGTGGAATCCGCAAGCTCGTCGCCAGCCTGCGGCAGCGCGGTTTCCCCGATGAGGCGATCTATGCCGTATTGCGCCACACGATTCCCACGGTAGCATGGAAGAAGTTCGATACGGGAGAATGACTTGTACAGCAGCCATCAAATTCGCGAGATTTTCCTCAAATTCTTCGAGCAGAACGGTCACAGGATCGTCCCCAGCGCATCCCTCATTCCCTACAAGGACCCAACGCTTCTGTTCACAAATGCCGGCATGAACCAGTTCAAGGACGTGTTTCTCGGCAATGAACGCAGACCGTACACGCGCGCTACCAGCAGTCAAAAATGCATGCGCGTCAGCGGCAAGCACAATGATTTCCAAGAGGTGGGACATTCGACCCGGCACCATACTTTTTTTGAGATGCTCGGTAACTTCTCCTTCGGAGATTACTTCAAAACCGAAGCCATTCGCCTGGCCTGGGACCTGGTTACGAAGGTATACAGCCTGGATCCGGATCGACTGTGGATTACGGTGTTCCGGGAGGATGACGATGCCTTGAAAATCTGGCGCGACGACATTGGAATGCCGTCCGAAAAGATCTTCAGGCTTGGCGAAGCGGACAACTTTTGGGCAATGGGTGACACGGGGCCCTGTGGACCCTGTTCCGAGATCCACTACGATTTTGGGAGCAGCCCATGGCCCGACCACGAAGTGTGCGACCTGACCTGCTCCTGTGGGCGCTGGGTAGAGATTTGGAACCTGGTCTTCATGCAGTATAACCGGGATGCCGGCGGAGCAAAACCGCCGCTTCCCTCACCCTCGATTGACACAGGCATGGGTTTGGAGCGTATTACGACCATCCTGCAGGACAAGGCCACCAATTACGATACCGATCTTTTCCAGCCGCTTTTGCTCGAGCTCTCCGCAATTGCCAACACCGAATACGGGACAAATCCCAATGATGACGTCTCGATGCGCATCATTGCCGATCATGCTCGCGCGGCTACATTTGTCATCGGCGACGGGCAATATCCCGGCAACGACAAGAGGGGTTACGTATTGCGCAAAATCATGCGGCGCGCCATCGTCCACGGCAAGAAACTGAACATCGAAGGCCCCTTCCTCTATCGAGTGGCAGGCACGGTAATTGCAATAATGAAAGGCGCTTATCCTGAACTTATCGCCTCTCGGGATACTATCGCCAGGGTGATCAAACAGGAAGAGGAATCATTTGCAGATACCCTGGAACAGGGCCTCAAGGATTTTGCGGAAAGAGCGCGAAAACTCGAATCTACAGGATCCCGTGTTCTGTCGGGACGCGAAGCTTTCTTCCTGTACGATACCCGGGGTCTCCCGCTCGAGATCATCCAGGATCTCGCCCAGGAGCGAGGTCTATCGGTCGATGAAGCAGGTTTCGCCAAAGAACTCGAACAGCAACGCGACCGCTCACGCCAGGACTATCAGGCAGGCAAGATTCGCGAACAGGTCGCCAGAACGCTCTTTCAGTCAAAAACTGAGTTTGTTGGATACGATTATTCCGCGCCTGTGAGCGCGCAGGTCTCGGCGATTCTTGTCGACGGCGAAAACGCGGACTCTATTGCGCAGGGCCAGGACGGTGAAATCGTCCTTGACCGCACTCCATTTTACGCTGAAGCGGGCGGCCAGGTGGGAGATACAGGCGTTCTTTCGCTGCAATCCAGCAAAGCAAGGGTTAAGGATACCCTGTATCGCGGCACCACGATAACGCATGTGGTGAATATGCTGTCGGGAAGCTTTCAGGTGGGCGATGCTGTCGTTGCTGAGATCGATCTGCAAAGCCGTCAACGAACTATGAACAATCACACGGCAACGCACCTCCTGCACGCCGCGCTTCGCTCCGTCCTCGGTGGACACATCAAGCAGGCAGGATCCCTGGTGGCGCCCGACCGCCTGCGCTTCGACTTCACCCATTTCGCTCCGCTGACAACCGCGGAGATTGAAAAAATTGAAGATATCGTCAATGAGCAGATTTGGCGTGATACGCCGGTCAAAACCACGATAATGGACCGGGAGAATGCAATGCTGTCCGGAGCGGTTGCTCTCTTCGGAGAGAAGTATCAGGAGCACGTCAGAGTTGTCGAAGTTCCGGGCTACAGCAAGGAGCTGTGCGGCGGCACCCATGTCCGTGCAACCGGCATGATCGGTTTGTTCAAGATTGTGGCCGAAGGTGGCATCGCCGCCGGCATACGACGCCTGGAAGCGCTGACCGGTCACGCTGCCCTGGATCGGTTTCGAGCAGACGAACAGGTGTTTGCAGATATTCAAGTACAACATAAGGTATCATCACGTGAGCTGCCATTGTTATTGGATAAATGGCAGAAAGAGATTCGCGATTTGCAGAGACAAGTTGAGGATCTAAAGTTGGCTGGAGCGCGTTCCAATATTGCTGGCTTGCTCTCCAAAGCGCGTGAGTGTATGGGTGTAAAAATCATCGCACATGCCATCCCCGCGATCGATCGCGGCGGAATGCGCGCCCTTGCTGATGAGCTCAAACAAAAGCTCGGCGCCGGCGTCGTCATTCTGGGAACGGCTCAAGACGGCAAGGTCTCATTGGTTGTTATGGTGACAAATGACCTTTCCAAGGCACTTCCAGCTGGTAAAATCATCAAAGAAATTGCGCCGCTGGTCGGAGGATCCGGCGGCGGCAAACCGGAGCTAGCCGAAGCCGGAGGTAAAGATTCTTCCAAGTTGGCCGATGCAATGGAAAAGAGTTACTCGATCGTGGAGGCGATGCTGGTACGCCGTGAATAGATCTTTTAGACTTTTTATGTCCGGGCGACATCTTAAGGTATGTCCCGGCTGATAAACTTCTGTCGAGGTTAATGTCAGAGACTATGCGACTCTTTCCGTTCCTTTGGGCAGTGGCCTTCTTCGTTTTGTGCAGCTTTTCGGCAAACGGACAGGTCTATTCCTATATTGACGAGAACGGCGTGCGCGTATTCACGAACATTCCGCCTTCGAGTCCGGTGCGCGACTTGCACACGAGCGGTTCTGCACCGGCAGTTTCCGCAGTGGATTCGAGGCCGAGTTCGGGCCAGCCAGTGAGACCGAAGGCCGCCTCCGGGGGGGCAACCGCAACGCAAAAAGCCAAAACTGGCGCTTCGAAGACCAGCGGTGCGCTTCCTGCCGGCACTTCGCCGGCACGCGCGGACTATGATGCGATCATCGAGAAACATGCGAGCGAGTATCGGATGGATCCGGCGCTGATCCGATCCATGATCGCCACCGAGTCTGGATTCAATCAGAACGCTGTGTCACCCAAGGGTGCGCAAGGACTGATGCAGTTAATGCCTTATACTGCATACCGCCTCGGCGTGAGCGATCCGTTCGATCCCGAAGAGAATATCCTGGGCGGTATCAAGTATATGCGCTACTTGCTCGATACGTTTGCGGAGAGCCCGGATAGTCTTAAGCTTAGCTTGGCTGCTTATAATGCCGGCGAGAATTTGGTTCAGCGTCTTGGACGGATTCCAGAAATCAGGGAAACGCATGACTACGTGCGCAACATAATCCAACAGTACGGCAAGAGTCAGATGGCAGCTCCTTCCTCTCCTGCACCTGTGATTCCGGCACTCTTTGACTTTATCGATGAAAGCGGCGTGCGAAACGTCACCAACATCCCGCCAATTCCAAGATCCGGAGGTTATAATCCGGATGGAGGCACAAACTCTCCCATTCGCTAAGAGTCTGGGGCAATTCAACGCTGCACAATTCGAAATTCGAGATTCGAAATTCGAAATTGATCAATCTCGAATTTCGAATCTCGAATCTCGAATAAGGCATTGGGGCATCATCTGCAAACGCCTTAATAATCAATAGGTTCGCTCAGTTTTCTCTTGACAGTGCCCGTAGTGGGGCCTAGAATACGCCCTATGATCCTCACCCAGTTTGGGTTGCGGCGGTATAGCATTTTCCATCGCCGGCTGGTGATTGGGATCTTGCTCGCCCTTGGTTCAGCCGGAGTGGTACTCGGTTCCAATTGGGATCGCGAGGGCGCAAAGCGTGCCTGGGACGACGCCACCCGCCTTCGAGATGCTCTATCACAATCGGCCGAACCTTCGCGCGAGTCCTACCTCAAATGCATACGGACCTACCAGCTGGTCTATATGAAGGACCCGCACTTCATTTCCAGTGGCGACGCAATTTTTCAGGCCGGCAAACTCTTTCAGGAGCTGGGCGACAAGTTTGGCGACGTCAATGATTACCGGAATGCGGTCAAGCTCTATCGGTTCTTCACCACGGACTATGACGGACATAAGCTCTGCCCGGATGCGCTCCTGCGCCTCGGAAAGATCTGCGAAGGCCCCCTAGCCGACGCTCCTGCGGCTGCCAGTGCCTACCAAAAGCTCAAGACGCGTTATAAGTTAACCCCCGCCGCTGCCTCCCTCGCTGGTAATACTTCAGGCACGCCCGTGAAACCGGCACCCGCCGTCGTTTTAGCAGAGAAGACTGCTCCCAAGCCGCCCGTTGCCATCGCGGCTGCTGCCGGCGGTACTGGTCATTCTGCGGTCACCTCGATTCGATTTAACTCGGAGAAGGACTCCACCCGCGTAACGATCGATCTGGCAGCACCCGCCCGGTTCAGTGAAAGCCACCTGGCGAATCCGGAGCGTATCTATTTCGATATCGAGAATGCGACGCTGGACCGTAGTCTGGCAAGTAACACTATTGTTGTCGGAGATAGATTCCTAAAGCAAGTGAGGATTGCGCAAAATCAGCATGATACTGTCCGTGTGGTTTTCGATTTAAACGACTTAAGCGAATGTTCTGCCTCCCAGCTCCAATTACCCCCTGCAATCGTCGTCGATATTAGCCAAAAGGCGACACCGGCCGTGAATCCGCCGAGGTCCTCCGCACGCCCTGACCTTGGCAAAGGCACGGTCGCTGCTCCCGTTGCGAAGGCAGGCGCATCTCCGCTTCAAACCGACAAACCGGATTCGCAACCGCCTGGAGAGAAGCCAGTTGCTCCTGACAAGCAGGAAAAGGAGGTACAGCCGGTATCCATTCATGCTTCCGGAGGCACTGCGCCAACGGCCCCGGCTCCTAAGGAGGCCGCCAAAGCGAACATACCTCCCGCACCTGTCTTCCCTGGCACGCTGTCCTCTTCAAAGCCCGCCATCCCTACCCGTAAAGGGGATCGCACACTGACACGAACGCTGGGGCTGAAGATCGGACGGATCGTTCTGGATCCTGGACATGGTGGTCATGACCTGGGAACGATCGGCCCGGGAGGGCTGTTGGAGAAAGATCTGGTGCTTCAGGTAGCGAAGAACCTCCAGCAAATGATCGAGGAGAAGCTGGGTGCAGAGGTAATCCTGACGCGGACGGATGACACATTTGTTTCTTTGGAAGAGCGCACTGCAATCGCGAATCAGCAGCAGGCAGACCTGTTTGTGTCCATTCATGCGAATTCGAGCCCAAGCCACAACACCAGCGGCGTCGAGACTTACTTCCTTGATTTTGCGCGCACGGACTCGGCTCGCGAAATAGCCGCGAGAGAGAATGCCACGAGCGAGCGCAACGTACGAGATCTTCAGGACCTGATTCAAAAGATCGCCCAAGCCGACAAGATCGAGGAGTCCCGGGAGCTGGCCGCCATTGTTCAGAAGAATCTGTATGCGGCGGTGAGGAAGATGCTGCCCGCTCCGCAGGATCGCGGGGTGCGCAGCGCTCCTTTTGTGGTGCTGATTGGCGCGCATATGCCTTCAGTCCTGGCAGAGCTTGCTTTCATAAGCAATCCTCGCGACGAGAAGCTGCTCAAAAAGGAAGCTAATCAACAATCTCTGGCTACCGCTCTATTCCGGGGCATCGAGAGCTACATGAAGACGCTTGGAAGCGGCGTTTTCCCAAATCACGCCAACGCCAACTAAATGAAATCGTCAATTCGCTTATTGCCATATGTATTTTTGATCTGCTTTTCTGCCGCCGTCTCGCTATCGGCTCAGACGCAGTTGGTGAGCGATGATTTTTTTCCGGCCGCACTGGAGTTCAAGGAACTCAAGGGAGTCCTGACCGAGAGAGATCTAAAGGACCCCGCGGATCTGGGAAAGCTTCCGCACGGACCAGCGTTGCAGGAGGCCGGCTTCAGGCGGTTCGTCGAACGCACTTACACGGTGGACGCCGGTGGCCAGATCGACATTTCGATTATGACTTTGGGAGATTCCCGGGGAGCCTACTCGGCGTTTACGTTCCTCGGTCCATCAGGAGTGCACGCCGGACCGCCCGGCAGTTTTTGCGCCGATGACAAGGATACCCTGGCGTTTGCAGCAGGCAATTACTGTGTCCGGGTTCATTCAACAGCCGCCGGGGACCTTGTGCGCCGCGTGGCGATGTCGGTGGCAAACCGGATCGGAAATCGTGAGGCGAATCCGCCCGGCCTGGTACGGCATATTCCTGCCGACGGCTGCGATTCCGGCTCCGTTCGATATCTTCTGGGTCCGCTGGCGATCGCGTCCTTTGGCAGCCCCGTGGGCGGCAACTCGCTGAAGGTTCCCGGAGATGTGGAAGTCGCCCAGGTAAATTGCACGTCACAAGAACAATCGGGCATCCTCACGTTGTTCAGTTTCCCCACCATCCAACTAGCCGAGGAGTACTTTGAATCGGGATCGCTTTCGAAGAACAAATCGTCCGGAGCGGCAAATCTATACATGAAGCAGACAGGTCCGCTTGTGGCAATATTGGAAGGAAACATCAGCCCCGAAACTGCCGATAAGACTCTTGGTTCGATCCAGTTTTCTTATTCGATCAAGTGGATCTATGACAAGAGCAACCGGCAAACTGGCACGATTTGGGGCGTTCCCGTCAAGATCTTGGGAACAGTCGTACGTTCGATTTTGTTCACCGGGTTGCTGTGCCTGATATCGATGCTCACAGGGGCTTTGATCGCGGCTGGACGCCTGATCGCACGCAAGCACGGTTTCCGCGCGGCCGACACCCTTATTCGACTTAAGCTCGATGAAAACTGACTTGATTCGCCGAATCCCTCTCTTCGCCACTTTGTCCGAAGAGGAATTCAAAAGCATCGAGCACATTTTTCAGGTCAAAAACTACCCGAAAAACCAGATCATCTTCCTCGAGGAGGAGACTGGCAATTACATGTACATCGTGTTGGCGGGAAAGGTAAAGGTCACCAAAGCCACCGCCAGCGGCAAGGAAACCATTCTAGCCATCCATCAGGCGGGCGACTTTTTCGGCGAGATGGCTCTCCTCGATGGCAAGACCTCGCCAGCCACCGTTTCGGCAATGGAGGACAGCAGGATCGCGACGATCTTCCATGCCGACTTTCAGCACCTGCTGATGGCCAATGAAAAGGTGGTGCGGCAGATCATCCAAGTTTTGTGCGGACGCCTCCGCCAGGTCTGGTCGCAAGTTCAGGAATTGAGCCACAGCAGTGCGTATGATCGGATTCGCGCCGGAATCCTTCAGCTGTCGCGAAAGCATGGCGTACAGGATGCCCGGGGAATCATCATCAACCTGAAAATCACGCATCAGGAATTAGCTGAGTTAGTCGGCACGTCGCGCGAAACCGTGACGCGTGCCCTTGCACGACTTCAGAAGAAGGGCATTGTTCAGCTCGATCATCGCCGCATCATCCTTCTCAAACCCAAGGAACTGCAACCAGAGGATTGAAATTCCTGTCGATGGACGCGGAGTGCTCCCGACGAGATGCCGGCGAATGCGCGAGAGGGCTTCAGGGCTGGTCCCCAAACAAGGACGCTACGAAGTTTTCGGGATTAAACTCAAGAAGATCCTCGAGCGATTCCCCAACACCGATGTATCGCACCGGGATCTTGAGTTCCTGAGTGATCCCAAACAACACTCCACCTTTCGCGGTCCCATCGAGTTTGGTCACGATCAACCCCGTCACACCGGCGGCTTTCAGGAATTCCCTTGCCTGCGCAAGACCGTTTTGTCCCGTTGTCGCATCCAGGATCAGGAGCACTTCATGAGGAGCTCCCGGGATTTTTCTCCCTGCCACGCGGCGCATTTTTTCCAGCTCGGCCATCAGGTTCCCACGCGTGTGCAGCCGGCCGGCTGTATCCACGATCACGATGTCACACTTGCGCGCTTCCGCGGCGGCAATCGCATCATGAAGCACCGCGGACGGATCCGCTCCAATCCTGGTCTTGACAAGCTCCGATCCGGATCGTTCCGCCCATATTGCCAACTGCTCAATCGCGGCAGGCCGGAAGGTGTCTGCCGCGCAGATCAGCACACGCTTGCCTTCCTGGGCGAACCGCGCCGCGAGTTTCCCGACCGTCGTGGTCTTTCCCGTCCCGTTAACACCTACAACCATCCATACCGCCTGCCGAGGCGGCACAGCCTGCGGCGCGGCTGCCGCGGTAGGTTGCAGAATTGCAGTCAGCTGGGTGCGGATAGCAGCGCGCACTTCTTCCGCGGTTCTGATCAACTGCTTCTTCCGCTGATCCTTGATGAAGGTCATGATCTGTGAGGTAGCCTTCACGCCCAGATCAGCGCCCAGCAAGACTCCTTCCAGCTCCTCCAGCAGAGCGTCGTCAATTTCGGCCCTTCCCGTGAGCACGCTCTCGATGCGGTTGACGAGGTTCTCCTTGGTGGCGCTGAGCGCCTTCCTCATGCGCTCGAACAGCCCCGGTTTCTTTTCTTCCTTCTCTTTGCCGGTTCTCGAAAAGAGCATCACGTTACCTTTCCCCGGACTGCGATCGCCGAATACTCACGTCGCCTGCCAGAATAACCTCCTCGACCCCGTCGGCTCCGCGCACGCGCAATGCGCCTTCGTCCGTAAGCCCTGCGGTTACCCCTGGTCTTGTTCTTTCGCCTTCCATAATCCAGACGGGGGTATCAGACCACATGCGCGAAAATCTCTTCCACCGCTCGAGAATTGCCTGGTGCTCCCCTCGCGCGAAGAGTTCGTATCCCAATTGGAAATGATACAAAAACCTCACCAGCAGCCTTCGCCGCGGCACCCGGACACCTGCCGCCTCGCTCAGAGAGATTGCGCTGCCCTGGAGCTCGGGAGGAAGCGATCCCGGCGCTACATTGACGCCCACGCCGACGACAGCCGCGGAAAGCGAGCTCCCTGTGCCGACGGTCTCGAGAAGAATCCCCGCGGCCTTTTTGCCGCTGATCAACACGTCATTCGGCCATCTCAATTCCAGATCCAGTGGCACCGGAATCATGTCTTCGCTCTCCAGCTCTCGAATCGCGAATGCAAGAGCGGCGGAAGCAACATGAGTCAGCAGGGGCCACCTGCTTGATGAAGTCAGAGGACAAACGATAAGCGAGAAGCACAGACCCCCGCGTGGCGGCGCGAACCACTGTCGTCCTAACCGACCTCTGCCGGCAGTCTGCGCTTCGGCAAAAACCAGCGTTCCGGCGGACGCCCCCTGGCGCGCCCGCCGCAGGGCACATTCATTGGTAGACCCGATTTCCAGGTACCCCTCGGTACGCAAAGCCTCCCATGCCACAGCCGGAGTCTCAGCAACGATCCACGAAGGGACCAACTGATCATGGTCGAACTCAAGGCGCGCCCGGCCTTCCCGGCATTCGATTCGATAATGCCATGACCTGCACAATTCCAGTTCGTCATGATCCTGACAGCTATTCGGATACGGAAGACCATCCACGCCAACGTGCGCGAGACGGTCCAGAATGGCGGGAATAGCAATAGAAGACATCATCACTCTGCCAGAAGCTGCTTGAGGTTCGCCTCCACCCTTGCAAATCTTTCCAACAGCTCGGCATGCCGGTTACGGTTCTCGATAACCACATCCTCGGGTGCGCGATCCATAAACTCGTGACTGTTCAGCTTTTTGAGAATTTTCTGAATGTCGGCCTTGATCCGCACAAGTTCTTTTTGGAGGCGGTCGCACTCAGCCCGGAAGTCTATCGCTCCTTCAAGATCGAGGCTGAACTGACCGTACTTCCAGACGCCTTTGAGGTGGCCACGCTGAGTTGGAAGATCTCCCGCGAACTCCAATGCGCCCAAGCGCGCAAGCAGGGCAATCTTGTCGCGATTTTCCCGTATCAGCTTCCGTATCGCTGCACTCGGAACCACCAGCGTGGCATCGAGAGTCTTTTTCGGTTCGACATTCATTTCGGCGCGTGCTGAACGCAGGCCCACAGTCAGGTCCATGATGACCTGCATGCCCGCGGCGGCTTCTTCGCTCTCCCGAATCGCGCGCGGGCGCGGAAACTCCTGAGTCATGATGGTGTCGCCGGTGTGAGGAATCCGCTGCCAGATCTCCTCTGTGATGAAGGGCATGAAAGGATGCAGCAGGCGCAAACTGTAATCAAGCACATGAACCAGGATTGCGACCCGCTGCGTCCGTTCCGCCGCGCGTGGACCCGTATCGGTGAGGACCGGCTTGATCAGTTCGATGTACCAGTCGCACAGCTCGTGCCAAATGAACTGATAGATTTCACTCGAAGCCTCATGGAACCTGAACTTATCAAGGGCGTCTGAAAGATTCCGGGATACATTGTTGAGTCTGTGCAATATCCACCGATCCTCCAAGGCAATTTGTTCTTTGCCTCGTGCGAGGATCTTATCCACGGTTTCCGCGGCGACTGGCGCGTCATTCGCGGTCAGATTCATCAGCACGAAACGCGCCGCATTCCAGACCTTGTTGGCAAATGCGCTGTAGCCCTTCATTCTATCCGTCGAGAACGGTATATCCGTCCCAGGTACGGCCATCGCCGCCAGGGTGAAGCGGACTGCATCCGCACCGTACTCTTCCACCAAGGCGAGCGGTTCAATCACGTTCCCGCGCGTCTTGCTCATCTTCTTGTGGCCGGCATCGCGCACGATTCCGTGGATATGCACCTGTCTGAAAGGGATTTGCCCCATAAACTTGAGGCCCATCATGATCATGCGCGCGACCCAGAAGAAGATGATGTCCGGCCCCGTAATCAGCACATCGGTTGGGTAGAAAAGGCGCAGATCGGGAGTATCTTCCGGCCATCCAAGCGTGGAGAATGGCCATAGCGCCGAGCTGAACCAGGTGTCGAGGACGTCGGTCTCCTCGCGAAGCGCGCCGCCGCATTTCGTGCAGACAGCGGGAACCGTCCTGGAAACGATGATCTCGCCACAAGCATCGCAATACCAGGCGGGAATGCGATGTCCCCACCAGAGTTGGCGCGAAACACACCAGTCGTGGATGTTGTACATCCACTCGAAGTATCGCTTTTTGAAGACGTCGGGAATGAACTGGACCTCGGCTTTCTCAACAACATCAATGGCCGGCCGGGCAAGTGTGTCCACCTTCAAAAACCACTGCATTGAGATTTTCGGCTCCACCACCGTGGCACACCGATCGCAGTGCCCAACATTGTGATCGTAATCGTCCGCCTTGAGAAGGTAGCCCTCGGCACTCAAACGCTGGAGCAGTTTTTCACGGCAGTCGAAGCGATCCAAACCGCCATACGGCCCGGCCTGCTCGGTCATTCTGCCGTCCGAGTCAATCACGGTCACACGCGGCAGGTTGTGTCTCCTGGCGATCTCGTAGTCGTTGGCATCGTGCGCGGGCGTCACCTTCACCGCCCCGGTCCCGAACTCCCTATCCACGACTTCGTCGGCGATCACTGGAATCTCACGATTCAAAATAGGCAGCATCACCTTCGCGCCAATCTGGGAACGATATCGTTCATCCTCCGGATGAACTGCAATCGCCGTGTCCCCAAGCATGGTTTCCGGACGGGTGGTGGCGACAATGACGTGGCCTTCACGGCCTACCAACGGATATCGGATGTACCAGAGCTTTCCGTGCCGGGCTTGAAAGGCGACCTCAAGGTCGGAAATGGCGGTCTTGCAACGCGGGCACCAGTTCACCATGTACTCGCCGCGATAGATCAGACCTTCCTCATAAAGCCGGACGAAAACCTCCTGAACGGCGCGCGACAGCCCCGGATCCATAGTAAACCGCTCCCGGCTCCAGTCGCAGGAAACTCCCATGCGGCGCATCTGGTTGAGAATCGTCCCCCCGCTGGCCTGCTTCCATTTCCAGGCCACTTCGAGAAAACGCTCGCGCCCGAGATCAAACCGGCTTTTTCCTTCCGACTCCAATTGCTTGTCGAGAACGTAATGCACCGCAATGCTGGCGTGGTCCGTTCCCGGAAGCCAGAGAGTATTGAAGCCAGACATTCGCTTCCAACGCACCAGGACATCGTGGAGGGTGTGTTGCAGGGCATGGCCCATATGCAGCGAACCCGTGACGTTGGGCGGAGGAATCACGATGGAGAAGCGCGGTTTCGGCGAAGGATTGTCGGCTTTGAAGCAGCCCTTTTCCTCCCAAAAGGCATACCAGCGTTGCTCAAAAAGGGCGGGATCATAGGATTTGTCAAGCATTTGACGCGTCATCACCACCTCGGCTGCACAAACATAGAAGGCCAGGAATACGCATTGCGAATTAATGCAAAAGTGGGATTTTAGTCGAATTCTTCAGTCGAGTCTAGCGGCGTCGAGCACGGCAGGGCGATTCAGATACGACAGATTCGGAAGGCATTGTGAGTGATGTAGCCACGCATTTGGACTCGACCTGCAGAACGGACTAAGAGGCCGGGCTATTTCTTGCCCGTCGCCCGCAGTTCATCAAGATACTGACGGATCATATTCTCCGAAAGTTCCGGCACCACTTCCCAGGCAATTTCGCGGACGACTTCCTGAGACATCCGCTTGATTACCTTCTCGACGATGGAGTCCATCATTTCTTCGCTAAGCGTAATCGGCAACCGGTCAGAGCCGGGGCCGTGCATTCCGGGGAAAGGAATAACTTGCGACGGAACTGCCTCCTGTGGTTCTTCCGCACTCTCACCAGCAGCGGCTTCATTCAGGCCCAAGGAAGCGGCGGGCTCCGTTTCAGCCAGCGCCGCAGCATCCGGTTCAGGCGGAGCAAATTCGAAGAGGTCGAGTATGCGATTTTCTCCGAGGAATGAGGCGCGCGCACGTTCGCTCACGAGCACCGTCGCCGCCGCCCGCGCCCGGTTGCCCACCTCGACGGCGGAAGCCTTTGCCTCTATTGGGGGAAACGTAACGGCCGCGGTGAGCGTGCTTCGCTTTTCCACCAAATCGTGAACCAGCAGGATCAGTTCGGAGGTATCGAAGGGTTTGGTGAGGTAGGCATCGCACTTCACGCGTGCCGCCTCTTCTTCATCGAACGGTTCGAAGGTTCCTACCAACAGCACAACCGGAATGTCTGCAAGCCGCGAATCGGCTTTGATCGCGGCGCAGACCTCGTACCCGTTCCGACCGGGCATGAAAATATCCGCCAGCACGATGTCCGGCTTGGTCTCTCGCACGCGATCGATCGCCAGATTCCCGTCGGTCACCGATTCGATTGTGACATCTTCCTCGGCAAAGGTCAGGGCGACGACCTTCTGAATCGTGACACTGTCATCAGCCAGAAGGAGTTTCGTGCTCATATCAGGGAGTCTCGGATGGCCGACCTGGCTATCATTTCTTGATAGGCTTGTCGTCCTGCTTCTGGTCGTCCTTCTTTATAACATCCTGTTTCTTATCGTCCTTCTTATCGGCCGCGTTAGGTTTCACAACAGCTTTGCCGTCGGGTCCCTTTTCGATGGTGGCGTTGATCAGCACATCTCCGGGCTTGTTTCCGGCTGCGCTGGCGGCCGCCGCGGCCGCCTGGGCCTTGTTTGCCGCCACGATTTTCTGGGCCTGGTCATAACGATCTGGAGCTCCCTTGAATCCGATCGCTTCCGCGAAATCGATGAAGGGTCGCAGCGGAGAGAACCCCTCGGGCGCCTTGACCAACGCCTGATGCTGCGCAGACAGTTGATCGTCCACCGCGGGAACCGTCTTCCCCAGCTTTTCCAGTTCGGACTTGGCATCGGCGTAATACTTGCTGAACGGATATCCTACCGCGACGGCGTCCAGGTATTTGGCTGCATCTTCCTTATTCCCGACCCTCTCCAGCAACTGGGCGAGCTTGAAGTTGGCTTCGTCCAACCTTGAGAAATGTGGAAACTGTTCCGTGACCTCACGGTAACGAGTGATCGCGCCGCCAAACGAGCCGCGCCCGGCGTAGAAATCACCTATATCCATAGAATGGATCGCCAGGGATTCATTAACCAGATCAAGATATTTCTTTGCGACCGGGACATAGTCGCTCTGAGGGAACATCTGGAGGAAGCGGTTGATTTCTACCTGCGCGGCCTGTGCGTTGTGTTGATCGCGATCCGGCGCATTCATCTCACGCATACGAATTGCGATGATCTTCATCTGGGCATCCGCGGCTTTCGGATTCGTTGGAAAGAAAATGATGAAGTTCTTGTACTGGTCTTCTGCCATCAGCATGTTCTCAGTGCCGCCTTCGTTATAGTAGGAATCCCCCCATTTAAGATAGGCTTCTGCTTCAAGATCGCTTCCCGGATAGGTACGCACGAGCGTTTGGAACAGCAAGCGCGCTTCCGTAAACCGGCTCTTCTCGAGCAGATCTGAGCCGTTTTGAAACAGCGTCTTATCCGGAGGGATCACGCTCGTCTGTAATTTGGCACCTTTTTGGCCGTGGCAGCCTACAAGGCCGCCCAAGGCTAACAGCAATACCGCCAATCCAGAATAGAATCGCATTGCTTCCCTCCATAACCGGGAAACCACTTAATTACAACGGGTTATACCAATTCCAGCCGATCCGAACGACGGTCAGCAATCGTCTTCATTTCCCGCAGAGCGTCGAACGCAGTTACATGGTCATTGAATATGGCTGAGCCCGCAACAATGACGTCTGCTCCGGCGGCGAGAACATCGTTGAGATTGCGAATATCGATGCCTCCATCCACTTCAATCCGGGCCCGACACTTATTAGACGTAATCTCTGCTTTAAGTTTCCTAATTTTGTGGAGCGCGGAGGGAATGAACCGCTGACCTCCAAATCCCGGATTCACACTCATCACGAGCACAAAATCCACATCGTGAAGCACTTCCTCTAATCTGCCTATCGGAGTGGCCGGATTGATAGCGACTCCAGCGCGCACACCCTGACCCTGGATGTGCTGAATCGTGCGGCTCAGATGCACGTCGGCTTCCGCGTGCACTGAGAGCCAGTTGACACCGGCCTGAATCAGCGCATCCACATAGCGCGCAGGATCCTCGATCATGAGGTGCGCGTCCAAAGGGAGTTTTGTGATCCGGCGAATCGACGCAACGACCGGCGGTCCGATCGTTATGTTAGGCACAAAATGCCCATCCATGATGTCCAGGTGAAGCAGATCCGCGCCTCCATTTTCAACCATCTCAATCTCTCGGGCCAGATGCGCAAAGTCAGCGGAGAGAATCGAAGGTGCAATAATCGGTCTACTCGCCAATTCGCGTCTTCACCTCATGAATATTTTCACAAGAGACTAACACAGGGTTCATCCTATTGCAAGCAGCTGATTCCTGCTAACTCTATGCGGTCCGAAGCATTAAGGCGGCAAAAAACCCGTCCCACAGGCGCGCATCCGGAAAGCTGCGAAACGCCCCGATAGGGTCGAGCCACGGCTCGATTCCCTTAGGATATGCCGGTCTTTGAAGCCGAAATTCAGGATGCGAATCAAGAAAGCCGGCTACAACCAGCTCATTTTCCTCCGGCTCCGTGGAGCAGGTCGAATAGAGCAGCATTCCACCAATTCGAACGGCGCCGGCAACGCAATCAAGGATCTGCCTTTGTCTGAGACTTTGTTCTCGCAGATGTTCAGGTTGCACGCGCCACTTTATCTCAGGATTGCGCCTGATCGTTCCGAGCCCTGAGCACGGAACGTCCGCCAGAACGGCGTCAAAACCCATTCTGAATGGGAAGGGTCGCCTGGCATCGGCAACCAGAACATCGGCTCTCCGGAGACAGAAGCTGTCGAGCCTCTCTCTGAGGAGGCTCACCCGCGCCGGATCCACATCGGAAGAGACGACCAAACCGGACGGGCCGCAATTATCGTGCAGAATAGCGGATTTTCCTCCGGGCGCGGCGCACGCATCCCAGATCCGAGCGCCGTCGATTGTTCCCAATAGATGCGGTATAAGCTGGGAAGCCTCATCCATCGCATGCCACTTTGCTTCCTCAGTCAAGTGTTTTCCCGCCTGCACCAGGTAGGCTCCCGGCACAAGTTCCGACGGTATCAGAGTACTTTGATCAAAAGGTAGATCCTTTCGGGATAGTCCCCGATTGGCGCCGCGGACGGCAGTGTGCGGAGGTCTATTGAGCGAAATCGAATACTCGAGCGCGCGATCCGTGCCGAATCTGCCCTCCCATCGTTCCCACAGCCAGCGCGGCAAAGAAGCGCGCGCCCACATGGGGCAATCTCTTTGAAATGCAGGTTCAGACCAAGGTTGTTTGCGCAACAGAGACCGCAATACTCCGTTTACAAAACCCGCCGGCCCTCTGTTCAACCTCTTTTTCGCGATCTCAACCGCATCGTTCACCGCAGCGTGTGCGGGAACACGGTCCATGCGCGATATCTGATAGAGGCTCATGCGCAGAACGATTGCCAGCCTTGGATCGAGACTTTCCCACGGCCGAGAAACAGAACTTTGGAGAATATGATCGAGCCAGCCACGCCATCGGAGCGTGCCGTACACAATCTCAGTCACCAGATTGCGGTCACGCGCCTCCAGAGATGACACGGCATGCGAGCTGACCGCATCATCGCTGTGCGTCGACCTCAATTCGATCCGGCACAGGGTTTGATAACCTACCTCTCGGGCGCAAGCGGTCACGATCCGGCCCTCGATTTATGCGCATTCAAAAGCAGCCACAGAGTCTCATTCGAAATTCGAGATTGAGAATTTCGAATCTCGAATCTCGAATCTCGAATTTGGCGTCGACTTGGCCGATTCTGTTACTATTTCTGAGGCGGCGCTGGGATCAGTTGTCAAATCATCGGCTCGCCCGGCTTCAGCCTGGCGCCGTTGGCATAATCTCGGGCGCACATTCTTTTTTTCCCGGCCGGGTGCACCTCGAGAATCTCGAGGACACTTCCTTCCGCACAAGCGACCTTCATCCCTCGTTCTGAGGTTCCCAAGAATGTGCCTGCTTCCTTTTCGGGCATCTTGGAACCATCGGGCGGCCGGCTCATCAGAATCTGCAGGCGCTGGCCCCTGCACTCCACGTGCGCGAGCGGCCAGGGGTTCAATCCTCGAATCTGGTTGTGGATGCTCCATGCGTCGCGGCTCCACAGGATTGGCGCCATTTCCTTCGTAATGCGCGGCGCCAGGCTGGCGCAGGCATCATCCTGAGGTGTTGGCTTCAAAGCACCAGTCTGCAACCCCTCGAGTGAGCGTATCAGAAGTTCCGCGCCGACGATGGCCAGTTTTGACGCCAGTTCGCCTGACGTCATCGTGGCCGTGATCTCGACTTCTCTCTTCAGCAGCATCGGTCCTGTGTCGAGATGCTCGTCCATCAACATGGTCGTGATGCCTGTCGTCGCGTCTCCGTTCAGAACCGCCCAGGCCACCGGAGCAGCACCACGATATCGAGGCAACAACGAACCATGAACGTTGATGCAGCCAAATCGTGGAAGCTGCAGCAGCCAAGCCGGAAGAATCTGCCCATAGGCGACGACCACGATGAAATCAGGGCGAAGGGACTCGATCACAGGCCGATTCTCCGGGTTACGGATCTTTTCGGGCTGAAACACCTGAATCCGGGCGCCAAGCGCCCTGTGTTTGACGGCCGGCGCATGAGGCTTCTGCCCTCTCCCGGCCGGCCGGTCAGGCTGGGTAAAGACCGCACAAACTTCGTACGCTCCGCGCAACAAAGCCTCCAGCGAGGGGACGGCGAATTCAGGCGTGCCCAGGAAAACGACGCGCATCGATCACCAATCGCCAGCTTTGGCCAGCTTCTTGATTTTGTTGCGGATCAGGGTTTTTTTCAGTGAGCTGAGGCGGTCAATGAACAAAACGCCGTTCAAGTGGTCGATCTCGTGGCTGAAACATCGGGCCAAAAGGTCCTGCGCCTCGAATCTGATTTCTTTGCCCTGCAAATCCTGGCCGCGCACGACCATCATTCGCGGGCGGACCACTGTGTCCGTGAACTCCGGAATGCTGAGACACCCTTCCTCACTTCGCTGCTCTCCATTGCTCAAAACGATCTCCGGATTGCAGATCACAATCAGTCGTGAAGGGTCTTCTCCAACGGATAAGTCTATCGTGGCTAAACGAATGTTGATTCCTATCTGTGAAGCCGCCAACCCGATACCCGGCGCGCTGTACATGGTCTCGATCATATTCTTGGCGATCTCAGCGAGCGCGCCGTCAAACACCTCCACCGGCTTGCTGACGGCCTTCAGCTCCTGTGCGCCATATTTCAGAATAGGCAGTACCATAACCATTGCATTTTACGCAAGATAGGCACTGTTGTCCATATTTCCGACTATAAAGCTCAGACGTCTGATACTGTCTGTACTCACGCGGCAGTCTGAAATCAGAACTGGGAAAGCTGCTTCTGATAATTTGCAAACGCGGCTTCGAGTTCCGCCATGGAATCGCCGCCAAACTTTTCCAGAAAAGCAGCTGCAAGAACGATGCCCATCACGGCTTCGGCAACGACGCCGGCTGCGGGCACCACACATGTATCGCTGCGTTCGAACCCGGCGAATGAAGGCTCCTTGGTGATGAGGTCGACCGACATGAGAGCCTTGCGCAGCGTCGGAATCGGTTTGACAAAAATGCGCGCCCTCAGATCTGCGCCATTGGTGATGCCGCCTTCCACGCCGCCGGCATTGTTACTCTTGCGGAAAAAGCGATGCTGCTCCAAGTCATAAAAAATCTCGTCATGAACCTGTGAGCCCAGGCGATTCGCGGCCACGATTCCATCCCCGATTTCCACTGCCTTGACCGCAGGGATGCTCATCAGGGCCTGCGCGAGCCGGCCATCGATCTTGCGGTCCCACTGCGTGTGAGACCCCAATCCGGCGGGAACGCAGGCTGCGATGACTTCCGCGACACCGCCAAGGGTGTCTCCATCTTTGGCGGCCTGATCGATCCTTGACATCATTTCCTTTTCAATGTCGGCGTCCGCGCAGCGAATCGGCGACTCGGCATCAAGCGCCAGGATCTCCTGGCTATTCACGTTCTCCGCTGCCTGCGGCACTCGGACTCCACCGATAGCGAGCACATGGCTCGCAATGTGAGTGCCAAAACGGCGCAGGAGGAGTCTGCAGAAAGCACCGACGGCCACGCGCGCCGCGGTTTCGCGGGCACTGGCGCGCTCAAGCACATCCCGTGCGTCATGCGTCTGGTGTTTGAGAACGCCGGCGAGGTCCACATGACCCGGCCTCGGCCTCGTCAAGGAACGAAGGTTGGCTTCCTCCGCGACGGGTTCGGGCGACATCGGGATGCGCCAGTTGTTCCAGTCTTTGTTTTCAATGAGAAATGCCACAGGCCCACCCAGAGTCCTCCCGTGGCGCACGCCGGCGGTGATATCAATGCGATCCTTTTCGATCTGCATGCGACGTCCCCTGCCGTGGCCAAGCTGCCGTCGGTGGAGTTGCTGATTGATGAAATCCGTATCGACAACTAATCCTGAAGGCAATCCTTCGATGACGCCAGTGAGACACTTGCCATGGGATTCACCCGCGGTTACGAATCGAAACATAGACAGGATTTCTCCTTCAGCGCCCACCGCAAATTCCAACGAGTCGGATCTGAAATTCGAGATTCGAGATTCAAAATTCTCAATCTCGAATTTCGAATCTCGAATCTCGAATCCTTTATCCTTGACTTACCAAAGCCCCGGAAAATAAACTGCTGCGAGGTTTCCATGATCAAGGCTCTAAGTGCTGCCGTGGAAGCGCTCTCCCGCTTCCTATTCCGAGCAATCTGGGAAATCCAATCCTACACTTTTCTGAGCGCTCGGGCTATTGCCAATCTCTTCACGCGACCCATCTATGGACGCGAAGTGCTCCATCAGATGGATCGTATTGGAGTCGGCTCGCTGACGATTATCTTGCTCACGGGGTTTTTTACCGGCGCCGTCTTGGGCATTCAATCCGAGAGCGCCCTGCGGCGCTATGG
>Ga0187877_1000796_pt1 | contig 36866 bp, 32 predicted proteins | sample June2016WEW_17_1_3_FD_132430 | JGI IMG/M metagenome (GOLD analysis project Ga0187877, IMG submission 132430) | Peatland microbial communities from SPRUCE experiment site at the Marcell Experimental Forest, Minnesota, USA - June2016WEW_17_100 | ecosystem: Environmental > Terrestrial > Soil >...
GCCGCAGTTCAGGTAGCGGTACCAGTCGACCAGTGAGTAGGGGTCGATGCCCAGGTAATGCTCCTCCCAGCAGGTCATCTCCACGGCGTCGATCACGCCCTCGATAATGGAGGCGGCGTGCTCCATGTGTGGGTAGGGGAAATGCGGCAGCACCACGAGGCCGTGCTGCTCCTTGCACTGCCGGGCCCACTCGGTCAGCAGGATCTCCACCGGGTCACCCAGGGCGGATTCGTCCGGACCGCCGGTGGTCATCGGGGCAATGATCGCCCCCTGGTAACCGAGCAGGGAGATGTGTCCCATGGCGTGCTGGCGGTTCTCGGTCCCTACCCGCACCAGGTATTCCCCGTCCCCGCCCGCCTCCCTGGAACCCCAGGTGGTCCTACCATCGAAATCGCCCACGTTGGTCATCAATTCGCCCCACTGGCTGGCAAGCAGGTTGACCACATTGATCCCTTCGCCAGCGCCCTCCAGCAGGGCAGTCACCGGGGAGAGGAAGTGGACGTGGGTATCGGCCGTGACCCAGCCGCGCTCGCGCCAGGGGAGCACCTTTTCGATTTCAACTACGATCTCATCCGTCTGCGGGGTGATTTCGAAAATCTTCCTCACCGGCCGAATCTCGAACCCTTTGGAGACCTCCACATAAACCTTGCCGCGTGGCAGGTCCAGGCGCGTCTCGCCGGCTATGTAAGTGCAAGGGTGCAAGTTCTGATGGGAAAAATCGGCGCTGTAGTCCTCGAACCAGGCCGTGTTGAGGATGCGGTGCCGGTCGAGCGGGGCGAGATACTCCCCGACCTCGCCATGGATGTGCAGCTTCACCGCCACCGGCCGGCCGGAGGCCTTGTCGACCGCTTTGAGGGTCAAGCGCTGGGTCGCTTTGCTCACCGGCCGGAGCAGCTCCGCCCGGGCAGCTTCCACCTCCGCAACAGGCAGGGTGACGCCTCCAGGCAGATGGAAACAGGCTTCGGGGTGGGCGGTATATTCCACCAGCACTTCACGGTCCGAGAGCAACGGCAGCTGGTTGTCGTAGGACTGCTCCCAGTCCGCCTGCGGGTAGATCGGGCGCAGCTGGGCCGAGATGACCTGACCGAGGTCGAGCTGGATCTGTGAGTAAAGGCCGCGGTTATCCAGGTGCGGATCGAATTTTTCCCCAGGGGGTAATTGAAGCAGCGCCTTCCGGCGGGATTGCCAGCGCAGCGGATAGGTAGCCGTGTCTCCGCACGAAACCGCCGAGAGGATCATCACCCCGTTGACCGGTTCGAGGAAAAGGCCGCCAACCACCTTCTCCGGATGTGGGTTCTCCCAGGCCCACAACCATTCCGTCAGCGGGCCATAATCGCCGGGGTTCACCCGCGTCTGGCTCTCCCCCCACAGCCTGGCCGTTTGCTCGTGGTGGGCGCGCACCGGGAAGGGTTTGCGGTGGGCCACGGCCTCATAGCAGGAGATGCCCCAGTGACGCTGGAATGGTCCGACTTGGTAGTTGCGGCAGATGTCGGCGGTGGCCTGTGTCCCGTCGGCGTAGCACAGCGTGTAGCGGGCGGCGAGCTCCCGGTCCCGGCCTGGCCCCTTCACCGGCTGTAGCAGCGGCGAGCTGCTGAGCTGGGTGGGGACGTAATCCGAGGTGTGCATAAAAATGAACCACCTGGCCTTGACCGGCTCCCAGGTGATCTCGAGCGGGTCCCGGGCGAGCAGTGCCACCCGGTCGATCTCGAACGGGATGCCCCAACCGACGCAAGAGCCGCGCGGGGCCTCCTGGAGGACCGCAGCCAGCTCGGGGGTGAGCAGGCGGGTATTCAGGCTGTCCAGGCTGGTATTGCCCCGGAAGGGCAGCGGGGAAAAATGCATCGAACGCGGACCGTCTATCAGGGAATTCATGCTCGACTCCTTATCATGACGATGTCAACCGGTCTCCCCCGCATTTCCCGGCGTTTGACGGCCAGAGCACAGTCTGGCGAGTGCATCTGCCCGGCCGGACGGATCTCAGAGAGAAAAACGATCACGCCACGCCCAGCTGGTCTGCCCGGGGAAACTCCTGCAAGGGTCCCTTCATCAGCATATAAAGCTGATGGTACCGTTCGGAGCCGACAGTATAGCGCCTATGTTGGGCGAGGTCAGGCCCGAAGGTCCGGTCCAGCCTGACCATCGCCTGCACGCCGGCCGGGCAGTCCTGGAAGACACCGCTGGTTCTAGGGATACTCGACCACTTCGAGCTCCAGAGTGTAAACGCGGCTTTCTCCGGCCTCCAGATAGGGCAGCGCTTTTTTTTGGCGCATGACCGAACGTCCGCCGAGCGGGTTGCAGTTCATCGGTTCGATCGCCAGGACATACAGCCCCTCGCCCATCATCTTCCACTCGTTCAGATAGGGCAGGGTGGCCGTATCGAACGCCAGGCGTAATCCGAGCTTCAAACCGGGGTTCTCCAATTCGGCTTTTGCCCAGCCGCTGGCATCCGCAAGTGGGGTGTGGACGAAATTCTGCTCCCGGAATTCTGGTGTCGGAGGCTGGAAAATCCTCCACTCCCCCAGACCTTTTTTCGAGGCTTCGTCTGCTGGCAGGGTGGCGGCCACATCGAATTTCAAGTGTGCTTCTTCGCTGAGCAGGGGGAAGCCCGTGTTGACGTGGTAAAGGATCATGTGGGGATGGGGGCTGAAGCTCTCGTTGGTCACCGTGTCCTCGAGGTGAATCTTGTTGGAGCCGAGTGAAGTTGAAATGCGTCGCCGCACGACCAGGTTTTCGCCGAACACCTTGGCCTGCCGGACCTCCCCGACGATTTCCAGCCGGTACTCATCTCCGACCCAGGCGGAATGATAGCTCACTTCCCGGGCGGGGAGGTTGCTGAGGCGGCCGTGCTGGCCCAACTCTTCGTCCCCCTCACGGTCGGGAGGTCCGAAGGTGTCCAGGCCGCAGGTGACGAGCATGCCGCCCTGAAAGCTGCGCAGCCAACCCGTGTCGGCAGCTTCGTAATAAGCTGGATGGGCGTCGCCGATGGCCGACCGCCAGGCGAGCGACACTCCTTTGTACTGGCAGGCGGAGATGTCCAAGGCTCGCTCTGCCAGGACGTTGAAGGTCAGGCCGCTGCCGGTCCAGACCTGCAGCAGGCGACCTCCCCGCTCGAGCCCGTCCGCGGCTTCGAGCAGCTTGATGCCTGCCACCTGGTCCATGGCACCGATATAACGGGCCAGGTCCTGCCGGTTGCGGCCGTGATATTTAAGGTCCATTGGGACTTCCCTCTCCAATGAATTTTTCCACATGCAAAGACCTGCTTTAAAGCGCCAGAGCCCGGATGCCGGTCAATTCGCAGAAGGCCAACAAATCGTCATACAGATGTGCCCCATAACCCAGGACAGCGTACTCGTTGTTCCATGTTTCCAACAGCCTCTCGATCTCGCAGTGTGCCGTGACGAAGGCATGCGGCCAGCGCGGGATGCCGCACTCCAGGCGGCGCTGCTCCAACTGTTTCGGGGACGGCTCGAAGATCGAACACCTGGCGATGACCATCTCGAACTCGCCGTTATTGCGGCCCAGGCGGGCAAGCACACCTTCGCCCGGTTTGCAAACCAGGTCGACAGAAAGGCCGCCGGCCTCGCCTTCGGTCGGGATGCCATGCTCGGCAAATTTGGCCGGTCCGACCTTCCCTGCCAGCGAGGGCGGGCAGGCGCCATCACCGATGATCTTGATCTCATTGTTGGTCTTGTCGATATGCTGCAGGTCGCCATAATAGACCGGCTCGGCGCTCAGGTCGGTCAGGAGCTTGACTGTCATCAGGGTGTTGAAATCGCTCAGGGTGGAGGTCCCGACGCGCTCGTCCAGCATCAAACTCTGAGCGAAGCAGGTGGCGCTGTAGTCATCGCCCAGTCCGGGGAAGGATTGGATGGTGTAGAAATCCCAGCCCTCCTGGGCGATAACCTTTTTTATCGCCAGATACAACCGGATGGAGCGATCCGCCAACTCGCCCTCCGGGAGAGGCACCGAGAAAAGGGGCTGGATCGCAACCCTGGCCTTGACCAGCTCGTCATGGGTGACCCCCTTGGCCGTTTCGAGCAGCAAGGTCGTATCACGCGAGTCGATGTCCACCCCGAAGATTTTCATCCACTGAGAGGGGTCGGCCACGCCGCAAGTCTGGCCCATGCCGCGTCCGCCGAACACGCCGGCTGTGCTCAGGTTCAATATATTTTTCTCGTGGCTCGCCCGACAATAGGCCATAATCCGGCCAACCGTGGTCGGATCGTCGTGAACTCCGTAGACAAAACGGTGCGGGATGCCGACCTCCTTGAGGGCTCCATGCATGACCAGCCCGCCGACCGGTCGCCAGCCCTGGGAGCCGGGATGGGTCCACAGCAAAATGCCCTTCCCGGTGAAGGCAAAATCGCGCAGCGCCGGGACGAGGTGGGCTGCCCAGACCCAGGTACCGGAGAACAGGACCAGCGCGTCCAGGTCGTCCATCTTTTTGAATTTGGAAAAGCACGCTCGCGCTTCCTGCTTGGAGGCGATGACCAGTTCCTCCACGACAAGCTCCATGCCGCCTGATCGGAGAGCCTTTTTAGCCTCTTCGACAAGGGCACCATCGATGAACGGCTTTCCCATCGGGTCTTCCAGGCCGTCCTTGTGAACCCCGTAGACGATAAATCCCACCTTAGGCTGGATCATTGGATCTCCTCATCTTGGATCTCTTGAAGATTGGGTTTCATGTTCCTCTCCTTTGAAGAATTTTTCTACCGGTACCGGTTTTCACGGGTGCCTGATCTTTTCGTGGGAAGAATCCTCTTGATCGGATCAGTCAGTAAAATAAAAACCGGACGAGACCAACCCGTTCAGGATGAACGGGCGTATCCCGGTTGGTTCTGTACCAGAGCGATGAATGCAAGCATATTTTCTACCGGGACATCCTTGGGCACATCATGGGCCGGAGAGAATATATATCCGCCGTTCTTTCCCAGCTCCAGCAACTTTTGGGTCTCCTGGCGCACGTCCTCGACCGTCCCATAAGGAAGGGTTTTCTGGGTGGACAACCCACCGTAGAAAGCCAGGCGGCCGCGGTATTGAGGCATCAGGGTGGCAACATCCATCACTTCAGGTTGGAAGGGATTAAAGCAGTTCAACCCGATGGCGACCAGGTCATCAAAGAGCTCGTCGACGTCCCCGCAGGAATGGATGAATACTTTCTTGCCTGCCCCGGTCACCACGCGGTACATCCGTTTCAACACGGGGTAGATGAATTCGTGCCACAGCTTTGGCCCCATTTGCAGCCTGTGCTGCTGGCCCCAGTCGTCGCCAAAAAGGACCGCATCGATATCATACTTCAAGATCTCCTGGATTTGGGCAATGTTGTAATCCGCGATCGAGTTGAACAACTCGTGAACGAAGTGTGGGTTGTCATAAAAATCCATCAGCAGGGTTTGCAGGCCGCGCAGGGTCCAGGCGCGCTCATAAAGAGAAAAACCGATCCCGAAGAATCGAAACTGGTCTCCATATTTTTCCAATTTATGGGCAACCTCTTCGAAAACGTAAGGGGCGAGAGGATCTGGGAACGTATACCCCTTCAGCGTGGGCTGCACCAGGACCTGCCCCTTGACCACTCCGATATCTTTATCAATACTTCGATCCCAAACCACCCCAAAGACATCCTGGACACAGTCGTTGCCGATGTCATGATAGAAATAAATATCGTAGCCTACATTAACCATGTGGTTTTGAACCACTTCTTCCAGATCCCGGCCGGGATAATGCCCCTGAAGCTTCTCGGTAGCCGGTATCGTAAAATTGATGTTCCAGGGGACGTAAGGAGGGTCTTTCCACTCCAAAGCCAGCTTCATCACGGTTCTCTTATCCATCTCGTGATTCCTATACGTGGAGAACGGGTCGCTGGGCGCGGGTCACAGGGTTATTTTACTGCTTATCCGTCGCCTTCGAACGAACCGGGAGACCTAATTGGAAAAAGGAGGGGGCTGTCTTTTTGGCTTGACTGGCGAGAGAATGGATTGTATAGTACAGCGAATTAATTCGATCAGGAGAAACCGTTGATGAATTCGAAAGAGCGCATGCTAGCTGTCCTGGAAGGTAAGAAAGTTGATCATATCCCCTGTTCCTTTATGCTTTTCTATAACTTGTACGATGATTGCAAATCTGAACTGGAATATATCACCCGGGAAGTCGAGCTGGGGCTCGAGCCTCATGTCCATGCCGGCCACCTTAACCACACCATGCACCTGACCGGGACCCTGCATCCCGAGGCAACATACCGCGAATGGACCGAAGTCAAGGACGGGGTCAAGTATTTTTGCCGGAAGATCGATACCCCCAAGGGGCCATTGACCAGCCGGGTCAAACAGTGGGACGGCTGGCCAACGGAAGGCGATTTCCCCATTTTCAAGGATTGGATCGTCCCGCGCTCCCAGGAATTCCTGGTCAAGCCGGAGCAGGACCTGGAAAAACTGAAGTACATCTTCGGACCCTTTAAGGACTCCGACATCGAAAAATTGAGGGAAGAGGCCTGCGCAACGAAATCCATCGCCGATCAGTTCGGCCTGCTCCTGGTGGGAGGTTGGAAAGGCAATGTCAGCCCCACCCTGCAGGTGGACCCGGGCGTCATGGGTTGCGATGCCATGGCCTGGCTCTCGGGTTACGAGAAGGTCATGGAGCTATCGCTCACTCAGCCGGACCTGATCAAGGAATACGCCGCCATCATCCATGAGTGGAATATGAAGCAGATCCAGATTTACCTGGATGTCACTGCCTCCGATCTGATCATCCGCCGCGGCTGGTACGAGACCACCGATTTCTGGACGCCAAAAGCCTATCGGATGATCATCGCACCGACGATTAAGAAAGAAGTGGAGCTGGTTCACCAGGCAGGGAAGAAATGCGGTTACATCATCACCAGCGCCTTCATGCCCCTGCTCGACGACATCCTGGATGCCGGCGTTGATGTTTTGATCGGGCTGGACCCCAAGGAGGGCAAAGGGACCGATTTGCAGGCGGTGAAGGAAAAATTCACGGCGAAAAATAAATGTATCTGGGGGGGTGTGAGCGGGGCCTTGACCGTGGAACAGGGTACCGAACAGGAGACCGCAGAGGCGGTCATCCAGGCGCTGCAGACCCTGGGGAAGGGCGGCGGATTCATCCTCTCACCGGTGGATAATGTCAGGGAAAACACGCCCAACGCCTGGAAGAACACCTATGCATTTATTAAGACCTGGAAGGAAAACAGGCAGAATTACGTCTGAAACGAGCAGGGTGGCCGAGTAGGCTTCAGGTCAATATAAAACGCTCAGCAATACGGAGCGTTTTATATTGGGGGGCCTGGGTCCCTGTGGGTGTCCCCCGAAGGTCGTCTTTCGTATAGTCACCGGATCCCCGGTGAACATTCCATCATTTGCCAAGCCCGGGATAGGTTTTGCAACGACAGGGGCCCCACAAATCCATTCAACTCGCAGTACAATTGCCCCGATGAATCTCTCCGAACACGTGCAGGGCGTCTTGGACACGCTGCCGACCAAGCCCGGCTGCTATTTGATGAAGAATGCCGAGGGGACGATCATCTATGTCGGCAAGGCGATCAACTTGCGCAACCGGGTGCGCTCGTATTTCCACGCCGATGCGAGTCACGATAACAAAACCCGCCGCCTGGTGCGCGAGATCATCGATATCGAATGGATCCTGGTCGGTTCAGAGCTCGAGGCGCTGATCCTCGAGATGAATCTTATTAAAAAGCACAGGCCCAGGTACAATGTCCGTCTCAAGGACGATAAGCGCTATCCCTACATCAAGATCCACTGGGCGGATCCCTTCCCGAAGGTCACCGTGACGCGCCAGATGCAGGAAGACGGGGGGCGCTACTTCGGGCCGTACACCTCCGCCTGGGCGGTCTACCAGACGCTGGACGTGCTGCGCCATGTCTTCCCCTATCTGACCTGCGACCGGGAGATCACCGGCAGGGATGCGCGTGCCTGTTTATATTACGATATCAAACTTTGCCAGGCCCCATGCATCGGAGCGGTCGACCAGGCCGGCTACCGGCAGATGATCTCCGACTTGCAGGGCTTCCTGAACGGCCACTCAGCGTCGATCCTGTCCCGCATCCAGCAGGAGATGGACCAGGCCTCCCAGGCGCTGAAGTTCGAGCGCGCCGCAACCCTGCGGGACCAGTTGAAGGCCCTGCAGACCATCGTCGAGCGGCAGAAGGTCGTCTTCGCGGCAGATTACAAGGATTCGGATGTCATCGCCCTGGCGCGCGCCGATGACGAGGCCTGTGTGCAGATCTTCTTCATCCGGGGCGGCAAGCTGATCGGGCGCGAGTACTTCATCCTGGAAGGCACGGAAGATACGGCCGACACCGAGGTCATGTCGCAGTTCGTCACCCAGTTCTATACCGAGGCGGCCAGCATCCCCGCGCAGGTCATGCTGCCGCAGGAGATCGAGGAGGCCCAGATCATCGGCCAGTGGCTGCGCTCCCGCCGTGGCGGGGAGAAGGTCGAGATCTCGGTCCCGCGCGGCGGCCAATCGCGCGAGCTGGTCAAGATGGCCACCGAGAACGCCACCGAAACCCTCCAGGCGCTGCGGGCCCAGTGGCAGGCAGACACCCATAAGCAGGAGCAGGCCTTGGCTGAGCTCCAGTCGGCTCTGCAGCTGCCCGCTCCGCCCAACCGCATCGAGTGTTATGACATCTCCAACATGCAGGGCACGGCGACTGTTGGCAGCATGGTGGTCTTCACCCAGGGCGTGCCGGACAAGAAGCTCTACCGGCGTTTCAACATCGAGGGCAGCCTGGGGGCGCCGGATGATTTTGCCAGCATGGAAGAGGTGTTGACCCGGCGCTTCAAGCGCTGGCAGGTTTCCCAGGAGGGGCAGGGCGTCCCGGGATCGAAACCGGACGCTTCCTTTGCCTTCCTGCCGGATCTGTTGATCGTGGACGGCGGCAAGGGACAGCTCGGCCGGGCAGTGGAGGTCCTCAAGCACTTTGACCTGTACGGCCGGATCCCGACGGTCGGGCTCGCCAAGCAGAACGAAGAGCTGTTCTTCCCGGAAAAGGCCGACTCCCTGCTCCTGCCGCGCCGCTCCCCGGCCCTCTATCTGGTCCAGCGGGTGCGCGATGAGGCCCACCGCTTTGCCATCACCGCCCACCGGGCGCGGCGCACGAAGCAGGGCATGGCTTCGGCCCTGGATTCCATCCCCGGGATCGGACCGGTGAAACGCAAAGCCCTCTTGAAACAATTCGGTTCTGTGGATAAGATTAGGCAGGCGACGGCGGCCGAATTGACCACCGTCCCCGGGATCAACCAGGCGCTGGCCGATGCGATCAAGGCGCACCTGGAATAGGCGTGAACGATGCAGACCGTCTGGCTTGTGGATGACGACCTGGAAATGATCACGGCGGTGCAGCTGATGCTCAAGCTGCTGCACTACGAATCCCGGTATTTCCTGTCGGCACGCCTGGCAGCCCAGGCCCTGATGGGAGGCGAGCGACCTGGAGCCCTGATCCTAGATGTCAGTATGCCTGAAGTGAGCGGGATCGATTTTTTGGAATTCCTGCGCCACCGCAGCGAATGGAAGAGCCTGCCGGTTGTCATGCTCTCCAGCGAGGCCGCCGATGTCCAGGTCGACGTCGCGCTGGGGAAGGGCGCGGATGCATATGTCACCAAACCGGTCAGTATCGAGGAGCTGGAAGATGCCCTGAAAAAGGCCTTCCAGGCTCATTCGGAATCCTGACCCACCGAGGAACTATGGCAAAAAAGACCAAGTCCGGCAAGACCGGCGAAAAAAATACGCGCAGCGACTATCGTGCGCGCCAGGCTCGCACCACCCGCATCGTGATCATCGTGATCTCGGTCATCCTCATTCTCACCTGGGTCCTGTCCCTGATCGTGAAGACCTAGCCCTCAGAACAAAGAGATCCTCCCCTATGAGGAAACCTCTCTTTGGGGGCGCGTAGGTGAGGCACCCAGGAATGATATAATCCGCAGACGCGGCGAATGGCCGCGTTGTTGCTGTGCCGGCCTGGCGCGAGCCTGCACCGGCCTCAGGGTCGAAATCCGAGGAATCATGCTCGACAAACTCAGTGGGATCGAAAATCGCTATACAGAGGTCAACCGGCTGCTCCTGGAGGTGGGCAATGATTACCAGCGCGCCGCCGAGCTGAACAAGGAACGCCTGGACCTGGAACCGATCATTGACAAGGCGGAGCGCTACCGCCGTGGCTTGGCCCGTCTGGAGGAAGCCCGCGCCGTGCTCGCTTCTGAGGCGGACCTCGAGCTGCATGGCCTGGCCGAATCCGATATCGCGGAGCTCGAACCGCAGGTCGCCTCCCTGGAAAAGGACCTGAAACAGATGCTGGCCCCGAAGGACCCGCGCGACGAGAAGAACGTGTTCGTGGAGATTCGCGCCGGTGCAGGGGGCGACGAGGCGGCCATCTTTGCGGCCGACCTTTACCGCATGTACACCCGCTATGCCGAGCGTCAGGGCTGGAAGGTGGAGAACATCTCCTCCAGCGAGATCGGGGTGGGGGGGTACAAGGAGGTTATTTTCCAGGTCAAGGGCAAGCACGCTTACTCGAAGCTGAAGTATGAATCCGGGGTTCACCGGGTCCAGCGCGTGCCGGTGACCGAATCCTCCGGCCGCATCCATACTTCCACGGCAACCGTGGCAGTGCTGGCGGAGGTCGAGGATGTGGATATTGAGATCCCGGAGTCCGACCTGAAGGTCGATGTCTTTCGTTCATCCGGCGCCGGCGGGCAGAACGTTCAGAAAAATGCCACGGCCATCCGCATCACCCACCTCCCGACCGGCATCGTGGTGGCCTGCCAGGATGAACGCTCGCAGCTCCAGAACCGGCTGCGCGCCATGTCCATCCTGAGGGCGCGGCTGTACGCGATCGCGGAGGAGAAACGCCGCGCCGAGCTGGAGGCAGACCGTCGATCCCAGGTCGGCACCGGCGAACGCTCCGAGAAGATCCGCACCTACAACTATCCGCAAAATCGGGTCACCGATCACCGCATCAACCTCTCGATCTATAATCTCCCGACGGTGATGGAGGGTGCCATCGATCCGTTCATCGAGGAACTCTCCACCCGCGACGAGGCGGAACGCCTGGCTTCCAGCGGGTCGGACCATTCCGATGAGTAAGTACGCCAAGGGGGAGAGCGTCGGGTCAAGCCTCGCCGATCTCACAGCCCGATTCCAAAAGACGAGCGAAACGCCGGGGCTTGACGCCCAGGTGCTCCTGGCACACGTTCTCGACCGGCCGCGCGCGTGGGTGATGGCGCACCCGGAGGCCTCCCTGGCGGAGGCGCCCTCCCGCGCCCTGGGGGCTCTTCTCCTGCGCTTGGAAGCCGGTGAGCCGCTGCCCTATGTGCTGGGGAGCTGGGAGTTCTTCGGCCTGGAATTGGAGGTCACACCCGATGTGCTTATCCCCCGTCCGGAAACCGAACTGCTGGTGGAGACTGCCCTGGACTGGCTGCACCAGCATCCGGACCGCCGCCTTGCGGCCGATATCGGCACCGGCTCGGGCTGCATCGCCGTCGCCCTGGCCTGTCACATACCGGACCTGACCGTCCTGGCGACCGACATCTCTCCTGTGGCGCTCCAGGTAGCCTGCCGGAATGCAGCCCGGCATCAGGTGGAGGGGAGGGTCACCTGTCTCTGCTCTGACCTGATCCCGGAGGACGAGCGCGGTTTCGATTTGATCGTCGCCAATCTGCCTTACATCCCTTCCCGCACCCTGCAAGGGCTGCGCATCTACGGTCGCGAACCCAACCTGGCGCTGGATGGAGGCGCCGATGGGCTGGACCTGATCCGCAGGCTTTTGGCGCTGGTCCCGGACCGCCTGGACGCCGGGGGAATGCTGCTGCTCGAGATCGAGGCCTCCCAGGGGCCGGCGGTGCTGTCCCTGGCCTACGATGCCTTCGGCGATGGACAGATCCACCTGCACCAGGACCTCTCCGGCCACGATCGGCTGCTGGAGGTTCTGGTCTAACCGTATGAACACGGAAGTGATCCCTGCCGGTGAATGTCAGGCCCTGAAGCGTGCCCTTGAGGTTCTGAGGGCGGGCGGACTCGTGGCCTTCCCGACCGATACCGTTTATGGAGTCGGCGCGCTGGCTTTTGTAGCGGGGGCGGTGGAAGCCCTGTATGTCGCCAAAGACCGCTCGATCGAGAAGGCGATCCCGGTCCTGATCGGCGACCCCCAGGATATCGGCAAAGTGGCGCGTGAGGTCCCCGCGCTGGCCGACAAACTGGCTGCCCGATTCTGGCCGGGGCCTTTGACGCTGGTGGTGCCCAAACAGCCCGCGCTTCCAGCAGCCGTCTCCGCCACCGCGACGGTCGGCGTGCGCGAGCCGGATCATCCGGTGGCGCGCGCCCTGCTGAACCTTGCCGGCCCGCTGGCGGTCACATCCGCCAATCTCTCCGGCGGGTCCAGCCCGACGACGGCCGCGCAGGTCCTGGCCCAGCTTGGCGGGCGTATCACGCTGATCCTGGATGGGGGTCCGACGCCAGGCGGCATGCCTTCCACGGTGGTCGATTGTATGGGTGCAGAGCCGCGCATCCTGCGGGAGGGGGCTCTTTCGAAGGCAGAAATCTTAACTTTTTTGGGTTTGAATCTCTAATTTTATTATAATATTGCTATTATCTTCTACTTAACTCCATGTATATAATAGGAGTTGCATTCTCCTCCTTAACAAACCTCCCCAAGACTGGGCCAGTCCGCCGGGGGGTTTGTGTTTTATGGGGTGTGACCGCACCCAATCCCGTTTATAATCGAGCTTAAATGCCGCCCGGCGGGGACTGACCTTGATCATGTCTGACCAGCATCCATTTTCCATGGCTTTAAAACTTCTGTTTGTCATCCCGTTGTTCCTGATGGCCAGTTCCTGCGGACCGAAGAGTTCGTCAGGGGAGATCCGCCCGACCGGGCTGCCGGTACCCTCAGCTCCGGTTGCCGCGGCAACGGCCCTGGCGAGCCCGGACCCCACCCTGGAAGCGAGCCTCGCCCGTTATCACTCACAGACCGCTTGTGATTCCCCATACCTGCCCCTGAGGAAGGGGGCAACGTGGACCTACCTGACCAAGGATCCTCAGGGTGGCCTGTCTGCGAGCGAGGTGATCACGGTCACAGACCTTCAAGGGGACCTGGGGCAGGCGTCTGCGACCGTCTCCAGCCAGATCCCCGGTGCGAAAGGCCAGCTTCAAACGAGTGAGGCGAAATACACCTGTGACGCGCAGGGGATCCATCTGCAGGGCTCTGCGCTGTCCTCTTACACGCTGCCTCCGGAGTTGCCGTCCGTGGACCGCCTGGTGGCAGGGGCTTCCTGGCAGGTGTCCAATCTGAAAACCCTCCAGGCCAGCGCCCCCTGCTGGGGAGCGGGAACCTACACCCGCCTCTCCCATTACGAGGTCAAAGGCGACGAGCCGGTCGCCCTGGCCGCAGCGGCGGGGGGATTGCAGTCCGCCCTGCGCATCGATGAGGTCAATTCGCTCTCCCCGCTCGCCACGCCGTCGGCGGTCTGTGCACAAGGCACGGCCAACACCTGGTGGCTGGTCCCGGGCCGTGGGGTGGTCTCCCACCAGGCGGTGGTCACCCACCTGGATGGATCCCCTGACTATACCCTCGTGACGGATCTGGCGGGCGCGACGCTGCCCTGAGGCTCTCTTCGCCATATCCCAGTCGTGGGAAGCGCGGAAGATCTTATTAATGGAGGCCAGGATGAATATCGTGGAGTGGATTGAATCCCATCAGGAAATGTTCATCGAGTTGAGCGAGCGGGTGTGGGAATTCGCCGAGCTCGGCTTCACCGAGACGCGCTCGTCGAACCTGTTTATCTCGGCCCTGGAGAAGGCCGGATTCGCGGTCGAGCGCGGCGTGGCGGAGATCCCGACGGCTTTTGTGGCGAGCTTCGGGCAGGGGAAGCCGGTCATTGCCATCCTGGGGGAATACGATGCCCTGCCCGGCTTGAGCCAGGAAAGGGTGCCCTATCAAAAACCCAGGGAAGAGTGGGGCAATGGACATGGCTGCGGACACAATCTGCTGGGCACCGCCGGCCTGGCTGCGGCCATGGCCGTCCAGCAGACGATCCAGTCGGGAGGCCTCCCGGGCACGATTCGTTTCTATGGATGCCCGGCGGAGGAGAACGGCTCCGGCAAGACCTTCATGGTGAAGGCAGGGATTTTTAAGGATGTAGACCTCAGCTTGTGCTGGCACCCGGATGTCTTCAACGGGATCACTGGGGCAAACGCGCTCGCCAACATCAAGGTCAACTTCCGCTTCCACGGCAAGGCCTCCCACGCCGCCTATGATCCCTACAATGGCCGCAGTGCCCTGGATGCGGTGGAGCTTATGGACGTTGGGGCGAACTACCTGCGCGAGCACATCATCCCGGAGGCGCGTCTTCATTATGTGATTACGAATGGAGGCGGATCCGCGCCGAACGTCGTCCCGCCCCTGGCGGAATCCCAATACGTGCTGCGCGCCCCGCTCCTGCAGCAGGTCTATGAGATTTACGAGCGCACCCAGGATATCGCCCGCGGGGCCGCGCTCATGACCGGCACGGAAGTGGAGGTGCTCTTCCAGAAGGGTATGTCCAACCTGCTGCTGATCGAGGCGATCACGGACGTGCTGTACGAGAAGATGGTCCAGGTAGGCCCGCCCGAATACGATCCGGAAGAGCTCGCTTTTGCCAGGGAGATCTCCGCCTCCTGCCCTGAGAGCGATGTGGCTGGGGTGCTGGTGAAGATGTTCGGCAGCGCAGCCCGGGCCCTCATCCCAGAGGATGCCGTGCTGCTCAGGCCCGTCATGCCGAACGTCTCTACGGATTACATCGCGCCGGGTTCAACGGATGTGGGGGATGTGAGCTGGGTCACACCGACCGGGCAGATCCAGGCCACCTGTGCGGCCCTTCTCACCCCCAGTCATTCCTGGCAGACGACCGCCCAGGCCGGGATGAGCATCGGGCACAAGGGCATGCTGTATGCGGCGAAGGTGCTGGGCCTGGCTGCCCTGGAGTTCCTGACCGACCCGGTCCGCCTGCGCAGTGCGCAGGACGAGTTTCAGAAGAAGATCCGGGCTACGCCGTACGTTTGCCCGATCCCGGACGGCGTCAAACCGTTCTGATTACAGGGTACAGCAAAAATAAGGATACTAAAGCCCCGAAATATGCGAGTGATTCGAAGGAAGAAATTCAGATGATATTGCAAGAGGCAGTAAAACCAGAGACGACCTTGCCGGTCGTCTCTTTTCAGGAGAGCGGCCAGGTCGGGAGAACATCGATCTCCAGGCCGTCCGTGTGTCCCAGGGCGTAGCGGAAGTACCCTGCGGCAGCCACCATGGCGGCGTTATCGGTGCACAGGGAAAGTTCGGGGATGTGGACGGGCAGCTCCTGCTGGGACTGGAAGATCTCCCTCAGGGCCAGGTTGGCGGACACGCCGCCTGCCACCAGGATCTCTTTGGCCTCGAACTCGCGGGCGGCCTTCATCGTCTTGGTAAAGAGCACGTCCACCACCGCGGCCTGGAAACTGGCGGCCAGATCGGCCACCGGGACCGGACGATCTTCGGCTTCCAGGCGCTTGGTCTCGCGCAGTACGGCCGTTTTCACCCCGCTGAATGAGAAATCCCAGGTCCCTTCCAACCAGGCGCGCGGGAATTTAAATGCATCCGGATTGCCTGCCTCCGCGGCTTTCTGGATGGACGGGCCGCCGGGATAGGCGAGTCCGAGCAGCCGGGCGACCTTGTCGAAAGCCTCACCGGCCGCATCGTCGCGGGTGGCGCCCAGTCGCCGGTACACGAGGTGGTCGGTCATGAGATCGAGTTCGGTATGTCCACCTGAGACGAGCAGCGCCATGATCGGAAAATGGGGCTCCGGTGGGGGGGTCTCGCCGGTGTTATAGATCCAGGCGGCGTAAATGTGCCCCTCCAGGTGGTTGACGCCGATGAACGGCAGGCCCGTACCGAGCACCAAGCCCTTGGCGGCGTTCAGCCCGACCAGCAGGGAGCCGGCGAGGCCCGGTCCGCGCGTGGCCGCTACCGCGTCCACATCCTTAAGGGTCATATGCGCCTTGGCCAGGGTTTCCTCGACGACCGGGATGATGGACAGGATGTGCTGGCGGGAGGCCACTTCCGGAAAGACCCCGCCGTAGCGGGCGTGAATATCCATCTGGGAGGCGACCGTGGAGGCGATCAGGGCGCGCCCGTTATCGATGACGGCCGCGGCCGTTTCGTCACAGGAAGTCTCGATGGCAAGGATTCTGGCAGGGGGCAGTTCAGACATAGGCCATCCTATCGTTATGCTGGCAGCCATCCTCAGCTGCGGGCTTGAGGTCATTATAGTCCAATGGATGAATCTTTGGCACTTCAAAGCTCAGGATGGCAGCCTCCCTCTCATTGGCTCCCCGTTGCGCTCCGCATTCGATCACTAGGCAACGGTAAACAGGTTAACTCCAAATCGAGCTTATGGGTCCAAGTTTAGCTATTCGGCCAGGTCTCGCCCAACCTTGCGCCGGAAGATTCATCATGCGTCGATCTATCCAGCTGACTAAATTCGGACTCGAGAACCGCAAGGAATAAGGGTTACGTGTTGGATAGTAGTGAATATTTAATTTGGGGAAGCGATCGAACCTCTGCGGCCTTTATATCTCGCGCAACAAGAGCACATCACAAGGAGCATGATCCAGGACAAAGCGGGCGGTATGGCCTACGGATTCCGGGCCAATGTGGGGCCGCCCCTGTGTTCCCTGGCTGGCCTGGATGGCGATGAGCTGGCAGCCCCACGTCTGCGCCATCTGGACGATGGCCTGCTCGGGTTTGCCGCGCAGCAGTTCGGTTTGAAAGTGGAAACCGGCCCGTTCCGCTTCCTGGCGGGCTTCTTCCAGGGCTGCATTTCCAGCCACCAGCTCGGCTTCGTCAATGGGGCGCTCTCGCCCGGGAGGGGGTGGGGGTGTAGGATGCATTGAACCTGGGCCGGGAGGCGGCGGGGGCGGTCGACGCAGCGGACCCGGCCTGTGCAAGTATTCTTCCAGGGTGTGACGCGGGCCGGTATCGATGACGTGCAGCAGGTACAGGTCAGGCTGGCTACCGATCACTCCCAGCACCCGGCGGAGTACCTCCTGCCCACCCTCCGATCCGATAGCGCATAGAACCTTCATCTTTCCATCTCCTTAGCGAAAATAACCTTGTTACCAACGCAGCCAGATCAAGACAGCACCAGCTGCGATCATCACCGGCACCACCAGGATGCCCAGCTTGAAATATTCCAGCGACGAGACCTCCAGGCCTTTACGGCGCAGGATCAGCAGCCAGAGCATGGTGGCCAATGACCCGACGGTAGTCAGGTTGGGTCCCAGGTCGCAGCCGAAGATGGCGGCATAGACCAGCCCCAGGTGCGCCGGACCGGTCGTAGCCATGCCGCGCAAGGCTGAGATCATGACCAGAGCCATGGGCACATTGTTGATCAGGTTGGCGCCCAGGGCTGAGCCGGCGGCGGTGAAAAGCGAGGCCCGCAGCGGGCTGGAACCGGCCAGCTCAACCAGTCCGGCTCCGAAACGGCTGGTCAGTCCCAGGTTTTCGACACCCCGGACGACCAGGAACATACCGCTGACAAATACAAATAACGACCAGGAAATCTCATGGCGCAGGCGGCCCCACTCAAGTTGCCCAAAGCGCCAGGCGCCGAAGAGGAGCACGGCTGCTCCGCCCAGAGCCACCAGCGAAAGCGGCACCTCGAATGAGGAGGCCAACACATATGCCACAGCAATCACGCCAAGAGATGCCAGGGTGAAGCGAAAAAACGCCCGGTCGGGCGGTTGGGTGGTCGGCAGGTCGCTCATCTTGTACTTCCGGCGCAGGTCGGTCCGGAACAGGAATAGAAAGAGGGCAATATTCAGGACGATGCAGAACAGTGCCGGCAGGAATAGATAGCGCAGGAAAACCCCCAGGCCTCCACCGAAGCTGTCGAGGATTAAAATATTAATGGGGTTGCTGACCGGAAGCAGGAATGAGGCCGTGTCGGCAATAAAGGTGCAGGCGAACATGTAGGGCAGGACGGGCAGGCGCAGGCGGGTGATCAGGGCGTAGACCGCGGGGGTCAGGATCAGGGCAGTGGCGTCGTTGGAAAGGAAAGCGGTAAGGAGCGCCCCAACCAGGAAGACGCCCAGAAACAGCCTGCGGGCGCTGCCATTGGCCAGACGGCCGGTTTGATTAGCCAGGACTTCGAAAATTCCAGCTCGCTCGGCAATGGCCGAAATGGTCATCAAGCCCAAAAAGAAACCGTAGATATTCCATTCAGCCTTGATCAGCTGGATGGCTTCGCCAGGGATTACAAAGCGTCCGATGAGCATCAATGCCGCCCCAATCGCCGATGCCAGCGCCTCAGAGATGCGGTATGGGCGCAGCATGATCGCTCCCAGAGTTAAAATAAAGATTAGGATGCCGGCGACGAAATGGAACATAGTCCCCACTAAAAAGTGTCCTTCCTATTACAGGGTAACATTGGTTGAATGATTAGAAGGGCGGGCTAATTTCGACTTTGGCTGTTCGGCCAGGTCTCGCTCAACCTTGCGCTGTAACAATAGTACCCGCGCAGGATTGAATTGTCCTCTCCCATACAGCCGGGGGATCCTATCCAGTCTTTTTCCAATTTTTCATCGGCAGGATGAAATCATACGGGTATTCGGCCAGGAGTTCGAACTTCCCCTGCGGAGAGACCCAGTAGGTGTCCTCGATGCGCACGCCCATGCCCTGGTCGGGATAGTACAGTCCGGGCTCGACCGTCACCACCACACCCGGCTTGAGGAGGTTGTCGTCGCTGGCGGTCAGGCTGGAGGAGGGACGTTCGTGGATGTTCAGGCCGACCCCGTGCCCCAGGGAATGCACATAGCCCTCGAGCGGCGCCTGGGTGTGCAGGGGCGTCTGGTGGCCGTCCTTCTCGTACATCTCGCAGACCAGGCGCTGGTAATCCTTGAAGGAGGCGTTCAGGTCCAGGTTTTCCATGACGGCCTGATAGGCAGCCTTGACCTGGTCGTAGAGCTTTTGCGCCTGCTCGGTGGCATAGCCGAGCGACCAGGTACGGGTGAAATCATAGAAATAGCCGCCGCCGGCCTCGCAGGGGTAGATATCGAAAACGATCGTCTGGCCCAGGCGCAGGAGATCGCTGGGCGTGCCGGCGGAATGGGGAACGCCGGCATCCCGGCCGATCGCGAAGATGGTGCCCTCCGGGGCCTCCGCGCCCAGCTCCGCCAGCCACAGGTTGATCTTCTCCTTGACGTCTGCAATGGTCAGCGGGGTGCCGTCCTCCTTCAGCAGGACCTCGTCCGGGCGGACCTCCCGGCTGGTCAGGTAGGCTGCCACGCGACCCACAACGGTGGTCGTGGTCTTTCCCATCTGGCGGATGCGGGCGACCTCGGCTTCGTCCTTGGTCTCCATGGCCTGCAGGAAGACCGAATCGTCGCGCACCTCCCCGACCAGCTCGACCTCCGGCAGGAGTTCCTGCAGCTGGGTGAAGATGGCGAACGCCGAGCCGAGATCGGTCGAGCCGTAGAGGCCAACCCGGCCGTGCAGCCGGTGATCGGTGAACATGCGTTTATAACGGATGGCGCTCGCCAGGGCCGGGTTTCCGCGGGCTTCTTTCAACAAAGCTTCGAAGTTGTATTCATTGTAGGAGAGCACCTTCAACCCTGATTTGGCCGCTTCCTCCCTTTCCATGTCGTTGCAGTACAGCACCCCCGCCTCGCCGCGTTTCTTGATCAGGCTCGCGCCGGTGACATGCCCCCCGCCGGTCAGGTAGACCATGGGCGGGTTGTGCTGGGCGTCGCCGATGACCAGCAGGGCGTCCAGTTGTTTGGCTTCCATGAGGGCGTCAAGGTCGGATTTCATCGGGTTCCTCCACAGTCTGTCTTAGGCTTGCCCCGTGATCCGCAGTACCTGTTCACGGGTGAGTTTGCCCACACCGCTTTCGATGGCTCCCAGGGTGGCTTCCGCCAGGTGGAGAGGAATATCGACAAAATAGGTGAAGGAGCTTTTTGGCATGGAACTGAGGCCGCAGCGGGCGAGGCTGAGATATTTTCTGGCGTAGGCGAACATGTGCTTCTCGGTCCAATCGGCGGGGAAAAAGTTCACCCCGCGCGCTGCATCTTCCCCCCGATTGCGCAGGATGTTGACCGCCTGCAGCCCGCGTCCGAACTGGACCGCGCACATCCGATCGATCGGGGTGCCGTCGAACCAGCCCCAGATGTCACAGATCAAGAGGCCGACGGCCCCCGCCACGCTGAAGGTGTATCCGTCGAGGTCCGCCTCGGTCTGAATCCGCCACCCATTTTCCGCCCAATAAGCCATGCGCTCAGCCATGGCGATGGTCGCATCCCAGATACGCGGGGCGATCCCGGAGGGGGCACTGAGCAGCCAGTCCCCGATGCGCAGGGTCACTTCGGGCAGGACCGCCTGGAAGGGAGAGAAGAGGACCTCCACCGCCGGCAAACTCGTCACCCCTTCGCCCGAGGCGATCTGGGTTTGCAGAATCGACCCCAGACCGCGCAGCAGGGCGGCCTTGGTGGCATTGTCCAGTTCCGGGTGATCCTCGATCTCGTCGATCGCCCGCATGCATAGATAGGCCGAACCGACGGTCTCCTGCAATCGATCCGGCAGCCGGGCGATCGGGATGAAGAATGTGCGGCTGGTGTCTTTCAGGATGCGCGAATGATCAGTGAGTAACGCCATATCATTTCCCGGTCTTCAAGGATATCGAACTCAGGCGGTGTTTTTTGTCTTTGGCAGCCTCAGGACGTTGGACAGATTGACGAGCAGGGCGCCGTCCTGCTCCGGCAGCACCGTGCGCGGGTCGAAGAGCAGGCGGCCTTTTTCGGTGCGGGCGATGACCGGAGGCTGCTCGGAGCGTAATTTTTCCAGGACCTTGTCAGGGCTTTTCACATCGAGCGCCAGGACCCAGGTCGGCAGGGTCTCGCCGGGCAGACTCCCGCCGCCGACGGTCGACTGGCTGGCGACCACCTCACCTCGTCCCAGCTTGGCGACCCAGTGTTTGGCGCGTGCTTTGAGCTGTTCGGGTGTGACCGCGATCATGCGCCAGACGGGGATTTCACGATCGGCCTCATCCCGCAGGTAGTGCAGCAGCGTGGCGGTCAGGCCGGCCAGGCAGGTCTTGTCGGCGCGCAGGGCGCGTGCCAGCGGGTGCTTCTTGATCCGGTCGATCAGCTCGGCCTTTCCCAGAACGATCCCGGCTTGCGGGCCGCCCAGCAGTTTATCCCCGGAGAAGCAGACCAGGTCCACGCCTGCCTTGAGGGATTCCTGCACGGTCGGTTCATGGGACAGGCCGTAGCGTTCGGTCGCGAGCAGCGCGCCAGACCCGAGATCGTCCAGGCAAGGGACCCCATGATCATGGGCGAGGCGCGCGATCTCCTTCAGCTCGGGTTCCTCGGTAAAACCGATCAGCTTGAAATTCGATCGGTGAGCGTGCAGCACCAGGACGGCAGGTTCTTGCATGGCCTCCTCATAATCCGAGGGGTGGATACGGTTTGTGGTGCCGACCTCCACCAGTTTTGCCCCGGACTGTTTCATGACGTCCGGGAGGCGGAAGCCGCCGCCGATCTCGATTAGCTGCGAGCGGGCGATGATCACCCGTTTGCCCTTAGCCAGTGCACTGAGGACCAGGAGAACCGCGGCCGCGTTGTTGTTGACCACCAGGGCCGCTTCCGCCCCGGTCAGCCGCTTCAAGAGCGTCTCGGCGTGGACCAGGCGGCTGCCGCGCTTGCCGGTACCCAGGTCCAATTCCAGATTCGAGTAACCTCGACCGATGGCGTCCATATACTGAAGAGTCGCTGTGCTGAGGGGCGCTCTTCCCAGATTGGTGTGCAGGATCACACCGCTGGCATTGATGACCGGGATGAGGGTCGGCATGGTCCAGCTGCGCAGCCTGGCCTGGGCACGTTCCAGAATCCCAACCCGATCCGGAAGGGTCTCGGCCCTTCCAGCTGAGGCCTGCTTGCGGAGATCGTCCAGGGTTGCCCGGATCGCCTGCAGGGTTAAGGGACGGCCGAAAGCCGCAACCAGTTCCGCAGCCAGCTTAGTCTGGAACAACTGCTCAACTGAAGGGAGCGACCTCAGATCAGGCATGCGGGGGTTGTTTTTCGGTTTTCGGGATGGGTGGCTCAGCCGGCGGTACCGGCTTCCATCGGGAGTTCTCCCGCATCCGGATCAGATACTCGATCACCCCCAGGCCGACGGCCAGGCCCAGTCCGATCCCCAGCGAGGCCAAGCGGGACTCCTGCAGCCAGAGCAGCGTGGCCCCAAAGACGCCGACCCAGATCGCCTGCCGGACAATGATCTGCCCCTCCGCCGGGGGCTTGCTCGGGAAACGCAGGTTGAGAAACCAGCTGACCGGCATGCCCAGACCGGTTAGGGCCAGGTCCACACCAAAGAAGAACAGCAGGCGCGCGAAAACGGTGGGTGTTAAAACAAGAATGGCAGCGACCGAGGCGCCCAAGCCGATCACCAACAGGGTGAGGGTAGAGGCTAGAAACGGACGGAAGGTAGGTCGAGCATCCATCATCATTAAATTATACCCCATGCTTTTGAATTGCTTTGGCAGCATCCTCTCGCCGATGGGAGGTTTCCGGCGCGGCGTGCATGGACGACTGCACGATATAACCCCGGTGGGCACAAATCGTTCTTGGAATACCGGAAAAAGAATATGATCCGGGATGAAGGGTATCGGGTGAAACCGGCGCCTGGGTGGGACCCTCGGCCTGCTTCTGGATCTCTAGAGATTCTCAAAGACCACCCACTGAGCGTGCTGGTTGGCAGCTGCGCATTATGGAAATATCCGCTTGCTACAAGCCAGCGCGTATGCTAAACTGTAGTGCAAACAAGCCTGGACGATCGATTGGAGAACCGTTCGAGGCACCGGATGAGAAAATGGCGATCCAAATATACAGCACAGCCCTCTTTGTTGGTGAAATCGCTGAGGAGTTTGGGGAACTCGCCTGGATCCACGATGACGGCGGCCACGTGGTTGGAAAGGTTGAGATCGACTGGGGGGACGAGAATCTGGAGGACCACATTGCTTCGGTGTTCAAGAATGACAAGCTCATCGTGAGCATCGTTCTGGACCGGTATATTTCGAATGTCGGTCAGGTCATGCGCCGGGATAAGAAGGTCGGAGAGATCCGCTTGATGTCACCCGGGAATTGTTCGGTGTACCGCGGCTCCAAATTGATAGGGAACATTAAAACGAACGGGAAGGATGTGAGCGACAAGCACCTGATCCTGTTCGGAGGGGGCGGGGCTGCCTTGCTCGTAGGCCTTTAGCTGGCCCGGAAAAATCAGAAGGGTACTTCCCCGAGCAACACCCCTGCCCGGGGGAGTTTTTTTATCAAGGTTGTGCCGTAAAACTCCGACCTTTAGGTCTGGGGATATCAGGCGTAATAACCTGAACAAATGTGCCCGAATAAACATAGTATGTTTAACAAGGATCCGGTTCGGTGGAAAAACCTGTCCACCGGTAAAACTTGGACAGTCGAACTAAGGTAGGGTGGGAACCGCCCGAACGTACACACCTATGGAGAGCATGCAAGACCTGATTTCAGGCAAAGCTCATTGAAGTAGGAAGCCCCCCGCTTGAGCGGTGGGGTAGTTCACGGCTCCAGATCGTTCTGGTACTGCTCGGCGAACAGGGCAGTCTGGCCGCCGGTATGCCAGAAGAGCACGGTTTTGCCTTTGGGGAAGAACCCCTTGCGGATCAGGTCGATCATCCCGGCTGCGGCCCGGCCGGTGTAGACCGGATCAAGCAGCAAGCCTTCCCAGTGGGCAAACAGGTGGATCGCTTCGCGCTCGGCCCGTGTGAGCACCCCATAGCCAGGGGTGGAGTACTCCGCATTGACCAGGATCTCATCGGGGGTGAATACGAGGGGCGCTCCCAGCTTCAGCGACATCTGGGTGCAGAGGCCCGCAACGCGTTCCTGTAAGACGCGCTGCTCTTCATCCACGCTGATGCCGAGGACTTTGCCGGGGTAGTGGAAGAGCCGGGCCCCGAGGGCCAGCCCGGCCTGGGTCCCGCCGGAGGAGGAGGCCACGACGATCCAATCCGGGGGCGTTCCCTGCGCCATGAGCTCCTCCATTGCATATACATAGCCCAGGGCACCGGTCGAGTTCGACCCGCCGTAAGGGACGAGATAGGGCTTCTTTCCCTGGGCTTTCAAGTTTTTAAAGGCTTCTTGCAGTGCGGCCTCCCGCCGGGTTTTTTCCACCCAGACGATCTCCGCTTCGAAAAGGGCGTCGAGCAGAAGGTTCGCACTCGGTTCTTGGGGAGGTTTGCCGACCAGGACGAGCAGGCAGCCGAAGCCGAACTTGGCCGCCGCGGCTGCGGTCTGCCGGCAGTGATTGGACTGCAAGGCGCCAGCGGTGATCAGCGTGTCCGCGCCCTGGGCACGTGCCTCCGCCACCAGAAACTCCAATTTGCGGGTCTTGTTGCCGCCGAAAGCCAAGCCGGTCAGGTCGTCGCGTTTGACCGCGAGGCGCGGTCCCCCCAGGGCCTCGCTCAGGCGCGGCATCTCTTCGATGGGGGTCGGAAGATGGGCGAAATGAAGACGGGAAATGGTTTCCATATTGATTATGCTCCGATGCTCTGGCGGGTCCGTTTTTTGCCGCGCGAGCGCATGAGATCCAGGATCCTGGGGAGGGTCTGCGTATACAACCGATACAGGGCGGTGCGGGAGGAGAAATCCCAGGCCCCGAGCGTCCTCACCACGCTTCCGCCCAGGCCTTCCTTGAAGCGGAAGACCCCCCATAATCCGTCCTGGGGGTTGAACTCGTCCGGCGCTCCCCACAGGTTGTATATGGAGCAGCCGAGCGATTTGGCCCGCCGCATAGCCTCCCATTGAAGCAAATAGTTGGGCATCTTCTCGCGGTGCTCCGCGCGCGACATCCCGAACAGATAGTAGGCCCGGCCTGAAAAATAGAAGAGCGAAACGGCAGCCAGGGGCTCGCCCTCCAGCTCCGCGATCAGGGTTTCGCCCGCAGGCACTCTGAGGAACTCGGAGGGGGAATTCCGCAGGAAGGTGTGCCAGACGGTCTGGTAATACGCTTCGTCGCGGATGACGAATCCATCCCGCACCGAGGTTTCTGCGTACATCTGGTACATCCGGGGAAGATCGGCCGGTGTTCCAGCGCGCACCGTGATTCCTTTTTTCTCACCCAGCCGGACGTTATAGCGGGTCTTTTGCTTCATGCGGGAGAGCATCTGCTCTTCAGAGGGGGTGAGGTCGACGAGCACCGTATTGCGAAATTGGACTTGGTCCTGGGAGAACACCCAGCCTCTCTGCGAGAGGTCGGATTGGACCGAGCGTCCCAGTTCCTCCTCGGCGGCCTCCAGTCCTCCAGGGATGCCCCTCCCCAGGAGCACGTCGGGGTCGATCTTGAGGAAAATGACGCCCTGGCTCCGGGCGAAGGACTGCAGGTCATCCAGCACCTGCTGGCGCAGCGCGGGATTGGACCAGTCCAGCAGAGGTCCTTTGGGAATGTACAGAACGCTCAGGGCGCGGAGCGGTCCGCTCGCCCCCAGGCAGCGCTTCAAGACCATGGCAGCCGCCTCGATCCGGCTGCCGGACGCCCTCCAGGTGAAAGGCAGGGCCTGCCAGCCGTTCGTCGCTTTGACCTGCGACCATTCAGAGGTCTGAAGCAGGTGCGGATCCGGAAGAGCGGAGATCAGCCGGTCCCATTCCTGGGGAGGGCCTTCGAAGGGTTGCATGGACATCGGTCCGGTTGTCAATCCGCGCCGCTCCCCGCATACCGCCAGAGATACAGCCTGTACAGGGCCGGGTTGTAGATCCGGTCCATGGTCGGAACGGTGCGCTTGACCGTCCCACCAAAACCCTTCTTGAAGCGGTAGACCCCCCACAGGCCGTCCTCGCGTTCCTCGCCGTAGGCCTCCAGGGTCTCTTCATCTTCATCGGGGATGCCCCACATATCGTACTCGCTGCATCCATGGGCTTTTGCCCAGCGCATGGCTTCCCATTGCAGCGGGTAGGTCGGTTTGCGGTTGCGTTCCTCGTCCGAGGAGGCGCCATAGAGATAATAGGCCTGCCGGCCGTGGGCGAAGACCATGATCGTGGCCAGAGCCCGGCCTTCGAAATAGGCGATGAGCAGCTCGCACATCCCCGTCGGGTGGAACAGATGAAAGGCATGCTGGTAGTATTCGTACGAATGGACGTGGAAGTGCATGCGATTGCTCGTCACTTCCATGACCTGGTAGTAGCTTGCCAGGTCCTCGGAGGCCTGCACGGTGACCCCTTTCTTGGCTGCCAGGCGGATGTTATAGCGCGTCTTCGGCTTCATCCGGTTGAAGATGTCTGCCTCGCTGCCGGAGAGGTCCACGACCAGGGTGCAGGCGGGTTGAACGTTCTGCGGACTGGGCTTCATGAAGCGGACGGGGCAGGAGGTCAGCGGGTTCGGTTCGGTGTCCCAGGCGTTGGGTTCGATCTTCAGAAAGATCGCGCGCTGTACCCGGCACATCCGGTCGACCTCCGCCCAGAAGCGGCGCTGCGCTCCCAGCTGATCCGGTGAGGAGGGGTAGATCGGTCCCTTGGGGAGATAGCCAAAGGTCAGCCCCAGCGGCAGGCGCCGGAAGAGGATCTGGGCACCGATCCCATCGACCAGGATGCGGATCGCGGTCCATCCGAATGCGGATTTTAACTCGCCCCATTCTGCGGTTTGCAGGATATGGACCTCCGGGTGCTCGTGGAGGAAGGCTCTCCATTCTTCTAGATTGAGCTCGGGCATTCCGCGGGAATCTCCAGAGGGATCAAACGATCGAGGTCAGGCCAGGCGGGGGGGTGGACCGCACGGATGCATCGGGGATTGCTTCGTCGAGCAGTTCAAGGATGGCGGTGGTATCCCCCTCCTGGGCCAGCCGGTGGAATTCATCGACCGTTTCGGACAGGTGGGCCGGGATGACGGCTTCCTCTGCTTCCACCCGATAGATCTCGGGATGGGGGGTGGGCAGGTAATGTGCGTCCGCTTCCCACAGGTCCTCGCTCATTTTCTCGCCGGGGCGGATGCCGGTGAAGACGATTTCGATGTCCTTGCCCGGCTCCAGGCCTGAGAGTCGGATCAGGTCCTCCGCCAGGTCCAGGATGCGCACCTGCTGGCCCATGTTGAGCAGGAAGAGCTCGCCGCCCTGGCCCATGGCGGCAGCCTGCAGCACCAGGTGGACCGCTTCCGGGATGGTCATGAAGTAGCGTTTCATATCCGGGTGGGTGATGGTCACCGGCCCGCCGTGGGAGATCTGCCTTTTGAAGAGCGGCACCACGCTGCCGCGGCTGTCCAGCACATTCCCGAAACGTACCACCGAGAACGCCCGCCCGGTGCGGTGGGCTGCCTCGAGGACCAGCATTTCGGCGATCCGCTTGGTGGCGCCCATCACGTTGGCCGGCCGCACCGCCTTGTCGGTGGAGATCAGCACCAGGCGCTCTACTTCTGCAGCGGTGGCAACCTGGATCACGTTGCGGGTCCCGATCACGTTGTTGGTGATGGCGTCTTCGATGTTGGTCTCCATCAGCGGGACATGCTTGTGAGCGGCGGCGTGGAAGACAACCTGCGGCCGGTAATGGGCGAAAATGGATTCCATCCGGGGCAGGTCGCGGATGTCGGCAATGACCGGCTGGGCGGGCAGGGAGGGGAATTCCTCCTGAAGTTCCAGGGTGGCCTCAAAGATGCTGTTCTCGCCGTGGCCGAGCAGGGCCATGGCGCTCGGGCTCCAGCGGGCGATCTGGCGGCAAAGCTCGCGCCCGATCGAGCCGCCCGCGCCGGTGATGAGCACGCGTTTTCCCGTCAACGACGCACCGATCAGCTCATCCTGGATCGGGGCGGGCTCCCGGCGCAGCAGGTCGGTGATGTCCACCTCGCGCAGCCGGTTGACGCTGACCTTTCCCCCGATCAGTTCGAACAGACCTGGCATGGTGCGAAACGGAACGCCTTTCAAGCGGCAGACGTCGGTCACCATGCGCACGACCTTGCCGCCCGCACTCGGCACGGCAATGATGACCTCATCAATGCGGCGGTTGGTGAGGACCCGGTTCAGATCGACCAGCCTGCCGATCACCGGTATGCCGTGGATCTGGTGTTTCTGTTTTCTCGGATCGTCATCCAGGTAGCCGACCGGCCTGAGTCCCAACTGCGGGTTTTTCTGCATCTCGCGCACGACCAGCGCCCCGGCATCCCCGGCGCCGACGATCAGGACGTTGTGGGCTTTTCCATTCACCTTCTTTTCCCCGGTGGCGCGGCTCTCGGCGACCAACCGGATCGAGAAGCGAAAGCCGCCAATGCAAACCAGGGTGAGCAGCCAGTCGATGATCAGGACGAAGCGCGGGAAACCGATGAACATGCGCGCCGTAAACAGGATGATCATGATCGCCGAGACGACTCCCGAGGCGACCGTCACGGCAGCGCTGATCAGCTTCAGCTCGTTGGTGCTGGCATACGCCCAAAGGCGGCGGTAAAGGCCGAAGAAGTAATAAATGATCGGTTTGAGCAGCAGGCTGACGCCGATCATCCAGAAGGCGGACGGCAGGTAGAAATAAAAATAGCTGCCTTCCAGCCGTAAGGCGTAAGCGCCCAGGACGGAGGCGGCTGTCAGGAAAAGGTCAACCAGCAGGACATAGCGGTTGCGGATTTGAAAACGGTTTTTTAATTTCATGCATGCATCCAGTGAATGGTCTGTTCAAGCCCGGTCGCCAGGGACGTCTCGGCGTGGAACCCCAGGAGCTCGGCGGCCTTCCCGGGATCGCCGACCGAACGGTAGATATCCCCGGGGCGCGGCGGGGCCGATTGCATGGCCGGGCTGTCGGGGAAAAGGCCCAGCAGGGTATGGGCGAGGTCAAGGATCCGGGTTTCCTGACCGGTGCAGATATTGATCGTCTGGCCGGCGATCCCGGGCTGCTTGGAGGCGAGTAGGTTGGCCTGCACGACATCCTTCACATAGATCAGATCCCGGGTCTGCCCGCCATCCCCCTCGATCCGTATCGGCAGGCCCGCGAGCGCCCTGCGGATGAAGATCGGGACAACGGCCGCGTACTCTGAATCAGGTGACTGGCGCGGTCCATACACATTGAAATAACGCAGGGCGACCACCTCGGTCCCGAAGGAACGGCTGTACAGCCCGGCATAGATCTCGGCGATCTGTTTGGAGGCGGCGTAGGGGGTAAGCGGCCGCAGGGGGGTGTTCTCTCCGAGCGGCAGGGCCTGCGAGTCGCCGTAGACCGCCGCGCTGGAGGCGATCACGACCCGCCGCACGCCAGCCTCCCGGGCTGCCTCGAGCAGGTTTTCGGTCCCGCTCACATTGTTCGCATAACAGGCCTGAGGGCTTTCCAGGGATTTGGGGCTGGAAACAAAGCCTGCCTCGTGAAAGACCAGCTCCACCCCCTGTATCGCCTCTTTGACCCGGTCAGGGTCGCGCAGGTCACCTTCCAGCACTTCGGGCACACCCGTCAGGCCTTCCAGGTTCTCGCGCCGCCCGGTGGAAAAGTTGTCCAGCACGCGCACGGCCTGGCCGCGCTCGAGCAGCTCTTCCACGAGATGGGATCCAATGAACCCGGCGCCGCCGGTGACCAGGACGGAAGTCATGCTACCTCCCGCGCAGTCCGATGACCTGGCCGATGGTGCGCAGGATGATGGTCAGGTCCATCAGCAGGCTGCGGTGCTTGATGTAGTATAAGTCATATTCGAGCTTCACCACGGTTTGCGGGATGGTCGAGGAATAGCCGTAATTGATCTGCGCCCAACCCGTGATCCCGGGTTTGACCATCAACCGGGCGCGGTAGAAAGGAATATGCTTCTGGTATTTGCTGATCAGCTCAGGCCGTTCGGCGCGGGGGCCGACGATGCTCATCTCACCGCGCAGGACATTCCAGAACTGCGGCAGTTCATCGATGTGGGTGCGGCGCAGAAGGCCGCCGACGCGCGTGACCCTTTCGTCGTTCTCCTCCGCCGGCCGGGCCTGGCCGTCCATTTCGGCGTCCTGGCGCATGGTGCGGAACTTGTAGAGGCGATAGATGATCGCGCCTCTGCCGGACCGGATTTGATTGTAGAAAACCGGGAATCCGCTGTCAAGGACGATGAGCAGGGCGGCGAACGGGAAAAGGATGACGCTCAGGCTGACTCCGACTACCCCGCCGAGCACGTCCAGCAGCCGTTTCCCGACCTCGTAGAATCCGCCGGCGCGCGCCTCGACGACGAACGAGCGGATCAACCAGTCCGATTCGAGATGCTGGACCGGGACACGGCCCAGCAGTTCTTCATAGATGGCCGGCATGGGGACGATATCCACGCCGGCTTCCTGGGCATCCAGGATGGTCTGGAAGGTATCACCCTGCATTTCCCCGGTGATGGCGACCAGGACTTCTGAGATTGATTCCTGTTCGATGATGGCCAGGAGCTGGTCGCAGCCGGCCAGGGTCGGGAAACCCTCCACGGGTTTGCCCACCTTGGTCGGATCATCATCCAGGAAACCGACCAGGACAAAGGGCTGAGGGTGCACCTTGAGATAGGCCTGGGCCATGGTCTGGCCAGCCTTCCCCGCGCCGATGATCAATACCCGCCGCAGGAAGGTGGGTGCTGTAAATATACCGATATAGATCATCCGCCAGGCCAGGGTGAACAGCGCGACGAACACGAGGAAGAAGCCGATGCCGACGCGTGCCAGGTCCCTGGGAACAAAGAAGTAAATGAAAGCGTAAAAGATCAGTCCGGTCAGAGCGGCCAGGAAGATGCCGCGTACCGTCATGCGCCGGCTGTTGGCGCGGCGGGGCTCGTAGAGCTCGACCAGCAGGACCAGCCAGAATAAAGGGACGAAGTAATACCAGGTCTGCACCCGCTGCTGAAAGAACGTGATATGCCATGAATCACGCAGGCTCCAGGCGAAGATGGCCGCGACCAGGGCGAGGTATGCGACGATCAAATCACCCATCAGGAGAATGGCGCGCTGCTCACGCGGATGGAGATGCCAGCCAGCTGGCCTGGTTTTTCCGGGGGGGAACATTTATCTTCTCTTCTTCGAGTCCTCTGGAATAAAAATCCCCTTAATCATACCCCATAAAAAGCCCATTCCCCACGAGAGGTGCATGCATGCGATCGCCAGGCCCAGGCCGAACACCAGATAAGCTCTTCTTTGCGCATAGGCTGCCTGTACCCCGGCGGAAAGCAAAGCCAGGAGGTAGATCAGGACCTCGGCAGCCAGAAGGATGCGGAAAATGGGAAAAAGGATCGCGAGCACCGCCCCTAGGACCAGGCTCGCCACGAAGAGCGGCGGGAGGGCCTGCCGGGCGCGGACCGTCCCCGGATAGCGGCGCAGCATGCGCGCCTTCCAGTACCCGTAGCGCGCATACTGTCTGGCCAGTTCGGGTAGCGTGGCGCGCGCAAAGTAGACCGAACGGATCGCTGGGTCGAGCCAGATGCGGCCGCCCGTTTTCCGGACCCGGACGTTGAACTCATAATCCTCGTTGGTCAGCAGGCTTTCGTCGAAGAAGCCGACCAGGGCCAGCAGATCGCGCTTGAAAGCTCCGAAAGGCACCGTGTCCACTGCGGCAGCCCGGGCCGCGCGTCGGTAGAGGGCATCCCCCGCTCCCAGAGGATGCGCCGCGGCGGCGGCGATGGAGGCGGCTAGCCAGGTTTTCGCCCCTGGATGGATCTCCCAGCTGCCCCCCACGTTCTTACCGAGGCCGGCCTCCAGGTCTGCCACGCAGCGCTCGACATAATCGGGGTAGGGCAGGCAGTGCGCGTCCAGCCGGACGATGATCTCCCCTTTGGCTTCCGCCAGGGCGCGGTTCAGTGCGGCCGGGATGATGCGTTTGGGGTTGTCCACCATCTGGATCGGGAGGTCCGGCTTGTCCTTAGCAAAATCCGCGATCTCCTTCCGGGTCCCGTCGCTCGAGAGGCCGTCGGCGATGACCACTTCGATCGCGGACCGCGGGTAGGTCTGCCGGCTGATCGCCTCGAGCAGCCCGCGGATCGTGTCCTGCTCGTTATAGCAGGGGATGATGATGGATACGGAGGGAGGCATGGATCGGTCTGGAACGCACTTCTTTCCGGCCCTTGGAATTTTGTAGCGCGGGGACGATCATTTCTTGCGGGATATCGCCGTCGTATCGGTTGGCAGGACCACGGGGAGCCTCACCGTGAATTCACTGCCGTAGCCCGGAGCGCTGCGGACGCTTATTGTACCACCATGCGCCTGAATGATCTCCTTGGCGATGGTCAGTCCCAATCCTGCCCCGTGTTTTTTGCCTCCGGCGCGTGCGGTATCGGCCTGGTAAAAGCGGTCGAAGATGTGGGGGAGCGCCTCGGGGGCGATACCCGTGCCCGTATCCCTGACCTCCACCCAGACTTCCGGGCCTGCCGGGGTGGCGCGCAGCCGGATCTGGCCTCCGGCGGGTGTGTATTTCAGGGCGTTGTCCACCAGGTTGGTAAAAACCTGTGCCAGGCGGTCGGCGTCCCCGGTAACGAGCGGCAGGGTCGGGGTTTCCACCGTGATGAAGACCCGCGCGGCACGCGCCTGGGGTGTGAACTTCTGGCCCACATTGTTCAACAAGGCGGCCAGGTCTACCGGGGAGCGCTTGAGGTCGGCGGTGCCTGCATCCAGGCGGGCCAGGTCGAGCAGGTCCAGCACCATGCGGTGCATCCGACCCGCTTCATCGTAGATCACGCCCGCCGCTTGCTGCCGGGCTTCGGCCGTTGCGGCGGTGCCGTCCAGAAGCGCCTGGGCAAAGCCCTGAACAGAGGTCAGGGGGGTTTTGAGCTCGTGGGAGACGTTGGCGACGAAATCGCGCTGGGACTTCTGGCTGAGCTGGACGCGATGGTTCATTTCATTAAAGGCCCGGGTCAGTTCCTGGACCTCGCGCGGTCCGTGCGGCATGAGGGTCTGGGCGTTCTGGGAAGGCATCTGCCGTGAGGCGGAGACGATCTCCTGAAGCGGCTTCCCCACCCAGCCGGCCAGCCAGTAGGCGATCAAGAGCGAGAGGATCAGGGCCACGATGCCTCCCCCGGCGATGGGCAGGACCAGTTCATCGGTCAGGAGGGACAGGATGGGAACCTGGGGGCGCGGTACCGCCACAAGCAGCCAGCGCCCATTGTTCAACGGCTCGATCACGTAGAGCCAGTTATTTCCAGCCTGGTCCCGGAGGACCGAGTCCTTTCGCAGGCGAGGGAAGGCGGGCATCTGGAGTGGAGGGTCTTCAGCCAACTGCGAATCAGCGATCACCTGCTGGTTGGCATTGAACACGACCATGCGCGTGTCGATCGTGTTGCTGAAGCGTTCCAGCTGCGTTTGCAGGGTGTCTTTGGGCAAGTTCGCCCAGGCATTCTCGTTTTCGAGCATGGTGCTGGCAACCGAGGTCAGCTTGGCGTTCGCCTGCCGGTAGGTGGACGGGTTCTGGACGATGTAAATAAGAAAGACAACTGCTACGACTGCCAGGGCGGCGCCGACGACCAGCGCATAACTCCACCACAAGCGGGCGCGCAGGGTTGTGAACATCAGACGACCAGTTTGTAACCGACGCCGGTCACGGTCTCGATCGAGAGTGCACTCCCGGCCAGTTTTTTGCGCAGGTGGGCGATATGAACGTCCACGGTGCGTGTCTGGCCGTAATAGTCGAAACCCCACGCTTTTTGAAGGAGCTGTTCGCGGCTGAGGACCAGGCCGCGATTTTCGGCCAGGGTGACGAGCAGGTCGAATTCCTGGGTGCGCAGATCGAGAGCCCGTTCACCGAGATGGACCTCGCGCCGGGCCGGGTCGATGCTCAGCTCGCCGATCTGGATCGGGCGGGCTTCCGTTGAGACCGCCCTTTCGCTCCGCCGCAGGATCGCCTTGATGCGCGCCACCAGCTCGTGCGGATTGAAAGGCTTGGTCAGATAGTCGTCGGCACCCAGTTCCAGGCCGATGATCTTATCGATGTCCTCATCCCGGGCGGTCAGCATGATGACGGGGACGGGATTGTTGTCCGAGCGCAGGCGGCGGCAGACCTCGAATCCGTCCATTTTGGGCAGCATCACGTCCAGGACAACCAGGCCCGGCCTCAGGCGGTTGACCGCCGCGAGGGCCTCTTCGCCATCCGTCGCGGCCTGAACATGAAAATTATCGCGCTCCAGGTACATGCGCACCAGCTGGACGATCGAAGGCTCATCATCGACCAGCAGGATGAGTTCGTTCATGCCTGCGGCCCGAGCGCCACGGCTTCGATCTCGACGCTGCCGCCTTTGGGCAGCGCCGCAGCGGCCACTGTGGTCCGGGCCGGGGGGTTGGAGGGAAAGAATTCGGCGTAAATGGCGTTCATCCTGACGAAGTCAGCCATATCCTTGAGGAACACGGTGGTCTTGACCACCTGCGACAGGCCGGATCCGGCGGATTCCAGCACGTGCTGAAGGTTGGTGAGCACCTGGCGTGTCTCCGGCTCGATCCCACCCGGCACCAGGTTCCCGCTCCGCGGGTCCAGGCCGGTCTGGCCGGAGGTGTAGATCAGGTTTCCCACCTGGATGGCGACCGAATAGGGCCCGATGGGCTGGGGCACCTCGGAACTGGTGATCACTTTCTTGGTTGGAGAAGCTGGCATGTTACCCTCGCAGAGGAAAGTTTGCGTTGATTCTACTGCAAAACTTGTATCAAGGCACGGCGGCGTGGTCGGAGAGGAGGACCCGTTTGGTTTTATGCCTTGCGAGCGTGCGCACAGGGCATTCACCCCGCCCTTTTCCTCAAGGTTAGGTTAGTTCCTGAAGGTAATCGGCCGATTGCGGACGTGTAAAATCTTTGTAAAAAAAGCGCGCTCCTGGCCCAGTCAAACCGCGCCTTCCCCGCAGGGCTGCCTGTTACAGAACAAGGGGGAGTGATCTGCTAATCCTGGCTCTATGCTATAATATTCCAATATAGGTATATATTATCTGAAATCTTAGAGGCTTAATCGGTAACCGATCAGAGGGATTGACGCTTCGGGCAACCATGAGCGATTATTTCTCGTTTTATATGACCGCCAGCGGCGCGGCAGCGACACTGCTCGGGTTATTGTTTATCGCGATCCAGTTCAATATCGACGCATTCGCCGATGATCGCTCCGATTGCTGGCGGGCAGTCGCCCGTTCCACCTTCGCAATTTATGTCCTGTGGTTCATTCTACTGATCGTATTCCTGATCCCGGGAATGACAGGCAACGGTCAGGGCATGGCGTTGATGATCGGCGCATGCTACGGCATCTATCGTGCAGTTCGCACCTGGTGGCCCGTCTGGCGTAAAGCGCTGCAGCGGAAAAGCGAGCGTTGGCTGCAGCTGCTGCGTTTGTTGGTGGCTCCGCTGGTCGTTTATGGGTTGTTTGCGCACTCCGGCTATCAGCTTCTTAAATGACAGCCCACCGGGGGTACTGAACTGAGCTTTGCTCTGGCGCTGCTCTTATTATTTGTCATTGCCTTGTCAAATTCCTGGAACCTTCTGGTCGAGCTCACCTATGAAAGAAGGGCGAGAGAGGGGAAAAGGGGGCATGGTCAGAGAAATGGTAATAGATGAACGATCCCGACTGGTGCTGGTGGTCCTGCTTTGACCGGAGAATCGATGGAGAGCTACGGTTTCACCGGAACCGACCTGATGGCAATGAAGATTAATTCTTAGGCTACCCACAGCTTAAAGTGGGCGGTCCCGGTGGAGAGGCGGGTCGGGATGGAGCAACTCTCCGAGGTCGGGGAAATGGGCTTCGTCAGAATCGTTCATGGACCGGCGGGCTCCTTTGCAGTTTAAATAACAGCGAACCCGTTTTCTTGACAATCTTCCCCTCTACAGGTAAAATCCATCCGCTCTTAGAAGAGAACGATTCCCGGCCGAGATAGCTCAGTTGGTAGAGCACGCGACTGAAAATTGCGGTGTCGCCAGTTCGATCCTGGCTCTCGGCACTCTCGGCTGGAAGGCGCGGCCGGTACGCGGGCGTGGTTCAGTGGTAGAACGTCTCCTTGCCAAGGAGAAGGTCGTGGGTTCGAATCCCATCGCCCGCTCTAACGGTTGAGGATTGCAGATTGAGGCGGCGCAGAATCAATCGGCAATCCTCAATTAATGCTCATGGCGTCGTGGCCAAGTGGGAAGGCAAGGGTCTGCAAAACCCTGATCACGGGTTCAAATCCCGTCGACGCCTCTAATAAAACGAGCCGATCCGGCTCGTTTTGCATTTAACCCATCCGATTGATCCCAAGGTGGGTATGGCTGGGTTATCGACCCGTCGGATCAGGATCGTCCGCGGCGCCCTCACGAAACAGGGATTGATACTGGCCGTAGCCTTCCTGCTCGAGCTGCTCCACCGGGATAAAGCGTAGGGCGGCTGAATTGATGCAGTAGCGCAAGCCTGTGGGCGCCGGCCCGTCCTCGAAGACGTGCCCCAAATGGGAATTGGCGAACCTCGAACGCACTTCGGTGCGCGACATAAAGAACTTGTGATCCGTGCGGGTGACGATATTGTTCGGCTCCAAGGGCTGGATGAAGCTCGGCCAACCTGTGTCCGAATCATATTTATCCAATGAACTGAACAAGGGTTCACCCGAGACTACATCAACATAGATGCCGGCGTGCTTGTTATTCCAGAATTCATTGGCAAAAGCTGGCTCGGTGCCTTCATGCTGGGTGACTTGATATTGCTCAGGGGATAACTTTTGCCGTAGCTCGGAATCCGACGATTTGGTATGGCTGTTCATGCAAACCTCCTATCCAGTAAGAAACCAGTAGAGACCAACCCTCCAAATTAATCAGGACTTACGCAAAACCTCAAATTATGCTGGGTATGACGCCTTTTATAACATCATATTTGGTGGGTCAATGTATATTCTGCGTAAGTTTATTTTGTCCAGTGCTGGGTGTGGGTGGACTAGC
>Ga0187877_1000803_pt1 | contig 36773 bp, 37 predicted proteins | sample June2016WEW_17_1_3_FD_132430 | JGI IMG/M metagenome (GOLD analysis project Ga0187877, IMG submission 132430) | Peatland microbial communities from SPRUCE experiment site at the Marcell Experimental Forest, Minnesota, USA - June2016WEW_17_100 | ecosystem: Environmental > Terrestrial > Soil >...
CCGTCGGACCACTGACAGGCACCATCTACCCAACTGCGGGCAGATTTGAGGTTGTAGGCAAGTCGCCTCTCACGGGCATTTACGGAGACGCCAACTCGGGCGGTCACTTTGCTCCAAAGCTGAGACAGGCAGGCTTCGACGCGGTCGTTTTCCAGGGAAGATCACCCAAACCTGTCTACTTATTCTTGAACGATGGTAAAGCGGAACTCCGAGACGCCGAGTCCCTGTGGAATCATGGAACAGAGGAAACAGAAAGGATTCTGCGAGAGGAAATCGGAGATCCAAGGATAGAAACCGCGTGCATTGGGCAGGCAGGTGAAAACCTTGTCAGGTACGCGGCGGTAATGACACATGGTTGCGCCGCCGCCAGGTCAGGCCTGGGCGCGTTAATGGGTTTCATGAGACTGAAAGCTATAGCCGCGCAGGGAGACAAGCGCACAGATCCGGCTAAACCACAAGATTTCATCAAAGACAGCTTGACGGCCCAGAAACAGGTTCTCGGTAACCCCTTCACCCCCGGCCTTTCAAAGTATGGCACCGCTCAACTGGTTGCACCGATGAGCACAGTTGGAAGATTCCCAACAAAGAACTTCCAGCAAGGCCACTTCGAGTTCGTAGATGAGATAAGCGCCGAAGAGATCATCGACAAACATTTCATTCGAAGGATCGCCTGCGCTTCATGCCCTATCGGTTGCCACCACATAGTCCAAGTGAAAGAGGGCAAGTACGCGGGAAGCCCCAACATGGTTATAGAATATGAGTCAATCAACGCCCTCGGCTCTAGAGTCTGGAACAGAAACCTCCCCTCAATTCTTGAGGCGGATCGACTCTGCGACGACTACGGACTGGACACTATCTCCACAGGGGCATGCATAGCCTTCGCCATGGAGCTGCACGAGAAGAACATTCTGACCGGTAATGATACGGACGTAGATCTCACCTGGGGAAACAGTGACTCGGTACTGGAATTAGTTACAAGGATTGCCTACCGAAAGGAACTTGGCAACCTACTGGCCGAAGGTGTAAGGCGAGCAGCTGAGAGAATTGGAAAGGGCTCAGAGTATTACGCTATGCACATCAAAGGTCAGGAGATTCCTTCACAGGACGGAAGGTCGCAACAGTCGATGGGGCTTGCGCAGGCAACCTCGAGCCGAGGCGCCGACCATCTCAAAGGATTTCCAACCATTGATGAGATGGGCTACCCCACTGAGGCCGTCCAACGCTACGGCGACAAATACCTCCCGGAGATAGTTGACGGCATACAAACAAAATACAAGGCAATGGTCGTAAAGGACGGCGAAGAGTTCGGGACAGTGATTGATTCAATAGGGATATGCAAGTTTGGAACGTTTTTCCCACCAGCGCTTTACTGGGACCGAATAGCCACAGCGCTCACACTGGTCACCGGGTTCGATATCGATGTTCTTAGACTGAAAATGATTGGTGAGCGCATCGTAAACCTTCAGCGAATGTTCAACGTGCGAGAAGGAATCACACGAAAAGATGATACTCAACCCCGGAGACTCCTCGAAGAAAAGTCGCCCTCTCCAGGACGAGCAAACGGACATGTCGTCTACCTCAAGCCTATGTTAGACGAATACTACCAGCTGAGGAACTGGGACGTGGAAACGGGCGTCCCCACACACCAGAAACTCCAACAACTTGGCCTAGAGTACACCGTACCCGTAGCAGAAAAAATGCGGAAAAGGGAAATCGAAAAGCTACGCGGGTGAGCCGTTCACCCCTGCAATTCGCGGCCTGTGATTATTGCCTGAAAGCCACTTAGGGTGTCTCTACCCACCCTGCCTCTGTTGGGTTAGCTATTTCTATGAGTTCCCGTCTACGGTAGGCTCCTGTTTTCCGAGATGGCTATAGTGGAACAGGCAGCAGCAACCGTAGCGGACTCTCTGATTCAAGAATACGGCGTCAACATCAACGCCACAAAACCCGCGAAACTCAAGAGAACCAAGCTCGCTGAAAACGTACGAGTCTACGAAGTTGAACACTCGTCTCTCAACGCGTACGTCATTGATACTCCTATGACTCGAACCATAGCGTGCCACCCTCATGTAGTTGGAGACGAAATCCGGAATCTTACATTGAAAGCTGCTGACCTCAGTCTACCTGCAATGCTCGAACTCGCCGAAATTAAGGGCATTAAGAAGAATGGCGAGATTGTGTTCGAGCAAATACTTCGGGCAGCACCCGGGTACCAGCTTCACGAAGCAGCGGCCAAACTGATTCCTGACTCTTTCAAAACAGTATACATCCGGCCAAGGTACACCCACACATCCTACCGCGACCACGATGGAATGATTCACCGGCAACTAGACGTAGTCTACGAGGACTTTTCGCAACTACCCTCAAACAAGAACCTCTTCCTAATAATGCAAGACACAGTAGCGAGCAGCCGCTCTGCAGAAATCAGCATAGAAGCCATGATCGACCGCTGCGAAAAAGTAGGCTCGCGGATTAGCCTCTGGGTTCTTTATGGGTTCATTTCATTGGAAGGGCTCAAGCTGCTCGAAAAAGTTGCTCAAAAGCATGGGATTCCGTTGGTTGCTTTCGCGATGGGTAACCTAACTGCCCTGTGCGCAAACAACTACGACATGCCCCTATACGGCGTGGACGAATGGTTGTGGCGTCGGGACCATAGGATCAGCAAGCTCGGCGCTTTAGTCGATCGAACAACCTTCTCCGAGTACATTCAAGAATTCGTTCCCGGGTCGGATCAACCTGGCGATTGGTCAGCTCGACAAGACCGGCTCTTCACAGGAACGGGCTACGAAGGCGGCAACATTCAGGGGCACTTGGAGAACAGCATTAGGCTCCTCAATGGTCTACTCGAAATAGGCGGCTTTAATGAGTGGCAGAAGCTACTCGCACTCAACGAACTCAAATTACTTGAGCAAGAGCTGGCGAAAACCAAACCTTAGCTTCGAAACCCGTTTAACCTGTCGCTCACAGTTTTCCTATGTCCTCTTTCCAGATCTCAGGTTTTGTGAGGATGAATTCCTTCATTATCTTCTTGCATTCCTCAATGTTGAGGTCGATTACCTCAACGCCATTTGCCTCTAAGAACTTCCTTGAGCCAGAGAGATTCTCAGACTCGCCCGCCACCACTCTCTTGATTCCAAATTGCACGACGGCGCCTCCGCACAAGTAGCACGGCATGAGCGTCGAGAAGACTGTAGTCCCCTTGTAGCTGCCTACCCTGCCCGCGTTTCGGAGGCACTCAATTTCAGCATGCGCCAGTGGATCGTTCTTTTGCGCCCGCATATTATGGCCTCTACCGATGATCCTTTCCTCCTTCACCAAGACAGAACCTATAGGAATCCCGCCCTCACGAAGGCCTAGTTTTGCTTCTTCAATCGCTTCGGCCATGAATCTGCGAAGAGCTCTCTCATCTTCCATGCTGCGCCTATTACCCCTTAGGGAGTTCCGAGAGTTCGACGGAAGGGAATTTCTGCTTTGGGGTGGACGTGGAGTGCCGCGCAAGGGCGCACTCAACTTGTTGTGAGATCTAATGCCGAGGGGAACGATGCGGGATACTTACCTTACATACTACTTTCTAAAATAGCAAACCCGCTGAACTGCCCGCGTCTTCTATTACGGATCGCCATCTTTGAGGTGTTCGATTTGGTTGCAGGAGAGGCCGTGTCGACGTTGCTCTTCATCAGTGCTCTCGGAATCTACGTGCACGCCTTCTTCCTCTCGATCTCTCTCGGCCTACCCTTCGTGATTGGAGCTCTGCTCTACAAATGGTGGAGAACGAAGGACAAGGATTACTATGAAGCCGTCAAAACCACAACAGGAGTTCTGGGACTCAACTTCGCGCTTGGAGCCATTACCGGAACTCTTGTGGAATTCGGCCTAGTTCAAGCATGGCCTGGTTCGATTTTCGTTATCGCGACTTTCGGATTCATGCCGCTCGCCCTCGAACTAATCGCTTTCATCGGCGAAATCGTCATCCTAATAATCTTCATCGTAACGCTAGGGAGGGTTAAACCTCAGTCCAGTTTGGGAATAATCGCGCTCTACGCTATGATGGCAGTCCTTTCTGGCTTACTGATAACCACGGCCAATAGTTGGTTGAACGTTCCCTGGGGAACAGGAAACCTCGCGCAAAGTCTCTACCCGTTTCTGCCGCAGTACGGGCCGCTTGCAGCGGACCCACAGGCCCTGGTCAGGTTGAAGGTGCAATTCCTTACACGGTCGACGCCCGGTTCACCAGCACAGGCTTTGCAGGATCCGTCTTTTGCGCAAAAGGTGGGGCTGACTCTCTGGGACCCGTTCGTGGCGTTCGGTTCTCCATACGCCATAGCGAGCATGATACACAACGTCAACGCCGGAATTATAGTGGGAATGGCCTTCGCGCTTGCGGGATATGGTTACAGGTTCTTCAAGTCAAGCAATAAGAAGAACTTGAAAATCATCCGTGCCTTCTTGCCAATCCTCTTGGTTTCGCTGGTTCTCCAACCAACCGTCTTCGGCGATTTCATGGGCAAAATGGTGGCAGCCAACCAACCGACCAAATTCGCTCTCATGGAAAACGCTCAGACCACAATCACTAACCCACTCATCTCATTCCTGGCGTACGGGGACCCATCAAGACCAATCGTTGGCTTCGATACTTTCGCCAAGGCATGCAACAGCCTCGGGTCAAACACATTGGCTTCGACGAAACTGAGCAGTGTCTGCTTGTCTGACCTGGCTCTGGCTGAGTCAAGAATTGGCGTTATCAACGCTGCATACTATGCGAAAATTGCTTTCGGCGTATTGGCTTTGGTTTCTTTAGTTGCACTCACAGCCTACACATTCAAGATTCCCATCTTATCCAAGATCGCGGCGGTTATTTTCAGACGTCTCGGCAATAGGGGAACAATTCTACTCCTATCCATCTTGCTCCTTGTATCCACTATCACACCAGCATCGCTGGGCTGGTTCATTCGCGAAAACGGAAGAAAACCTTGGACAGTTTACGGTCTGCTCTATCCTTCGGAGATCTCAACCCCTGTCCCAATCAACCCGGTAGTCCTCGCGGCATTCACAATTACGTTCGTGGTTATGGCTGTGGTTGGCATCTATGGAATGTACGTTGTGTCAACGAAACGCCTGAGGTTCATTGAGCTTCTCAGGAAGGGCGCAGGTGTGGAGTAGCATGAATGATTTCGCGTTCCTAGGCTTCTCGGTTCTAGGCATAGCTGTGATTGTTCACCTGATAATTGTGAACATCACGATTGGAACCGGTTGGATTTCAGCGGTCGCACGGTTCCTCGGCTGGAGACGCAACGCCCCTGAGCTGGAGATAATGTCTCGCAAGGTTTTCAAAATCCTCGTGATTCACGAACTATTCAGCGGAGTCTGGGGCACGATCATAACCGTCGTTTTGGCAGGCTTCTTTCCTACATTGACAGCTATTGCAACAGACATAATGTTCTACCCAATTCTACTGGCCCTATCAGCCATCTTCGTCAGAATTCCTTCAATCGCCCTCTTCTGGTACACTTGGGGAAAGCTGAGGCCAGCAATTCACTCTCTACTCGGCTTCGTTATGGCACTTTCAGGGTTCGGCATACCACTCGGATTCAGGTACATCTTCGCCGAGTTGACCCATCCCTTTGGCCTCGCCTTGGCTCTCCAAGGCTCACGAGACCTAGCCAGAGTTGCGGTCTTCTTCAACCCACTATACCTTCCACTTATCTTTCACACTTGGTTCGGCGCAATGTCCATCGGGGGTTTCGTTGTTGCATCATTCTTCGCAATCAAGGCAAATGTGAACGCGAAGTTCGCTTGGATAGGACTATGGCACGGTGTGCTCTTCCTCGCGCTCCAGGGTCTAATAGGTCCAACCTATCTTGTAACTCTCTCCGGGATGGCACCGATTCTTTTCAATAACATCACTGGTGCAGCCCAATCCAACTTCAACATCCTGCCGATTTTTGCCACCAAGATAGTTGTCATTGGGTTGCTGCTCGTGGTTTCCGCGGCAGCCTGGAGCAAGATTAGAAGAGGCGCCGGGCAAGTTCCTAGGTACGCGCTCACTCTAGGCCCGGTAGCTGTGGTGGTCGCGATGATTGGCGAGTTCATGAACGATGGCGGACGATACCCGTTCATGGTTCTAATGGGCCAGACTGGCATTAGCCCTGAAGCCTTCATGAATCTCTACTTGCAGGTTCCAACAGGCATCGCATATGCAATTGTCGGAACCCTACTTGCCTTCGTCGCATTGTTCATGGCAACGGCCTACTATGCTTTGAATCGGAGATTCCTCTCAGACCTGCCAGACGAGACCTTTAGTCCCTAGGCGTCTGGCTTAGGGAGGAGCCGTTGGTACTCGGCGTCCGCCTTGAAGTCGATAGAGTAGTCAGCGAAGTAGTCCTCCAAGTTTCTGAGGTCGCGTAAGAGCAACGGTTTCGCTTCCTCAACTGGTCTGACAGGTTCCACAGACTACTTAATTACTGGAAACCTAATTTCGGCCGCTTTACTGTAGGAAAGAGTGTACGTGTCAACAGCTGAGCATCAAATTGCGGGTATTCACCACGTTACCGCAATTGCTAGCGACCCACAAAGGAACATCGACTTCTACGTGGGCCTTCTAGGCCTTCGCTTGGTCAAACTGACCGTGAATTTTGACGACCCCAAAAGTTACCATCTCTATTATGGTGACAAAGTGGGTCACCCAGGGACTATCCTAACGTTCTTCGCTTGGCCGTATGGGCCGCAAGGGCGGCCCGGGACAGGGCAGCTCACGACCACCTCGTTCTCGATACCGGAGGGTTCAATGGAGTTCTGGATGGAACAATTCCGGCGCCACGGTATCCCGTTTCATGGCCCAACAGCAAAATTCGGGGAGCAAATCCTTACGTTCAACGATCCGGATGCCCTGCAACTGGAACTCGTCACCTGCCAAGATACTCATGAGGGCGAGCTCTGGGAAGATGGACCGATACCCGCGAAGTACGCGATCAGGCGTTTTCGCGGCGTCACACTCACTGAATCCAACTACGACCGAACAGCATCACTCCTCACCCAAACACTGGGGTTCCGAAAGAGTCAGGAGCATAATGCCTCAACTAGATTCGTAACTGTCAACGGAACCACTGTGGATCTCCTCGTCCCACGTGATCTCTTCCGTGGGGAAGTCAGCGTTGGCACGGTTCATCATGTCGCGTGGAGGACGCCGGACGATGACCAACAGAAGACTTGGCGCGAAAGGCTGGTGAAGCTGGGGCTCAACGTAACGCCGGTAATTGACCGACAGTATTTTCACTCGATCTACTTCCGTGAGCCTGGCGGCGCACTCTTCGAGATCGCAACGGACCCGCCCGGATTCACCGTGGACGAGCCCGCCGAACAACTCGGCATGCAACTAAGACTCCCCCCTTGGTTGGAACCACAAAGGCAGGAATTGATGGAGGCGTTGCCACATGTGCAAAATCCGACCATCGTGAGAATTCCAGAGGAAAGCTAATTCCAATTTCAGGAACTGGTCGAAGGATTCTAGTCCTGATAGTTCTTGTTTGAGCTTGGGGTTGAAATCAGAATGACTTCTATGGGGACAAAGGTAATTGGAACAATCGTGGTCGGCGTTGCTTGGTTCTCCTTCATAGTGCTTTACTTGGCGTTCTTCGCTGAGAGTTCTAACATCTGGCAGAAGGCAGCCATATTCCTAGCATCAGGGGCTATCGCTAGTGGAATAGTCGTGGTCATTTGGATAAAATGGGCGTTCAAGAAATTAGGCTAGAGCGAGGAATCATAGGCTCGCCAATCAGTGGGTGGATGGATTGCGGGCCTAGTGCCCTGCTTTGCGTTCCAATGTTCTTACTCGCGCATCCAGTTCCTTGACGCGTTTTGAGAGCCCATCGATTGCTCGGTGGTGGCCATAGCTATGGTCTACAAGCTCACCCAGTAGCCGCTTCAGTTCCTTTGCAGTTTTCGCTTCTACCAACTACCACATCCCCAATTCAGATCAGGAAACAACCGCTCACCATAAATCAATTACCCCTTTTCTTGCGCTTATACAACCGCTTATGATTCGCTTTTCGGGACTCGCCGAGATTTCTGAGCATAAATGAAGTACAAGTACGTCGTATTAACGAAAACGGCCTTGCTCGTTTATGTCTCAGCTCGCCGGGAACATAGTAGTAGAATTTCTCCGATTCTTTCAAATGCATTGCCTAAAGACCTAAGGCTGTGCGGTTCTCTTTAGCGAGCAGAGAGAGTGCAGATTCTCCTATGAAGGTCGCCGAGCTCCTAGTTCGTTGTCTCGAGAACGAAGGCGTCAAGTTCGCATTCGGCATACCGGGGGAAGAGAACCTCGATTTGATGGACGCGCTTCACGACAGCACGATTCGTTTCATTCCAACCCGCCATGAAGAAGCGGCCGCTTTCATGGCCGACGCCTTCGGCCGTACCACGGGACAGGCAGGGGTTTGCTTGGCAACTCTAGGGCCGGGAGCAACAAACCTTGTCACCGGCATAGCAGACGCCTTCTTGGATAGGGCTCCATTGGTTGCGATAACTGCACAGGAGCCCTTGTCTCAGATCCACAAGGAATCGCACCAATACATCGACATCCTCGAGGTCTTCAAACCCATAACTAAATGGAACGCCCGCCTTGAGAACGCAGTAAGCTGCACTGAAATTGTGCGAAAGGCGTTCAAAACCGCTCAGGCTGAAAAGCCAGGGTCGACACACATCGAGCTTCCAGACGACGTAGCCAAGACCGAGACCGAAGGAGAGCCGATACCTTGGGAGCGGACGCGTCGGCCATCACCCGACCGTCAGAGTATCCAGAAGGCCGCCGCGCTCATTTCCGAAGCCAAAAGCCCAATGATTCTGGCCGGGAACGGAGTAATCAGAGGGGCTGCCTCAAATGAGCTTGCGCATTTTGCTGAGGAACACTGCATACCCGTCGCCCACACGTTAATGGGCAAAGGGGCAATTCCTTGGGACTCTCCAATGAGCCTGCTCACGATAGGATTACGGTCAAATGATTATCAGAACCTAGGGTTCGACACAGCCGACCTTGTCATCTGCATTGGATACGATTTTGTGGAATATGACCCGAGGTTCTGGAACCCCCATAACGACAAGAAAGTTATTCATATCGATTTCACGCCGGCTGAAGTTTCAGCGAATTACGAGACCACGGTTGAGATCGTGGCTGACATACGCGAATCAATCCAAATACTGCAAGAGAATTGCCGGACCTCAAGGAATGCCGCTAGGGTTCAGGCTCTCCGATCCTCTATCATGTCAGAACTGAAGGCTTGGGTCGAAGCAGGATCAGGGTCGATGAAGCCACCAGCGATTCTGAAGGAGCTGAGGGAGACAATGGCCCCCGAGGACATCCTCGTGTCTGATGTGGGTGCCCACAAGATTTGGCTCGGACGTTTCTTCGAAGCCTACAAACCCAAGACGGTTTTCATCTCAAACGGACTTTCGCCGATGGGATTCGCATTGCCTGCTGGGTTAGCGGTTAAATTGGCACAGCCCGAGCGGCGGGTTGTCACGTTGAGCGGGGACGGAGGTTTCATGATGAGCGTGCATGAACTCGAAACCGCCCGCCGCGAACGTTTAGCGACCGTAAACATTGTTTTTCGAGACGGAGGGTTCGGCAGCATTCGGTGGAAGCAACTCAATAAGTTCGGGCGCACTACCGGCGTCGACTTCCTAAACCCTGATCTCCCAGAACTGGCAAAGGCATTCGGACTTCGGGGATTTCAGGTGACTTCCCCCAAAGACCTAGCCTCTGTCCTCGAGGAGGCTATGGAGCTGAAGGAACCGTCTCTAGTGGACGTTCCAGTCGACTATAGTGACAACCCATTTTCTGGCTAGAGAAGAGGGGCAGTTGTTGCGCCCTGCTGAACACCAAACGCCCCTCTTTCGATGAGTTATAGAGAGGTTTTTCGTTCATGTAAGTCGCGACAAAGGCGGTCGTTAGGCGTAGAATTGCACGCTGAGCGGGGGATTACTTCCTGAGTACTTTCACCCGAAAACGGGGTTATCTGACCTGGGATTTGCACTTAATCTTCCCCGTGCGTTCATTGACATAGGTGCATAATTCTCGAAGATTTCGAGGAGGGGGTTGACTGCCTGAGTTGACTTGATTGTGCATGAGTCGACATCTAGTATTAGCGGAGACCGCGTGCTGGCTCTCTTGGTTGAATCACTTTCAGCCATGTCTCCTGATTATTCTGACAAACGTGGATTCTATGGGTTGGTGATAATTGTGAGGAAATTCGATGTTGTCAAGGTCTGCAAGCACCTAAGGAAGATTCGTTTTCTTTTCAGAGACGAACGGTACGAGTTTCTTAGGTGTGAGGGCTGCGGGCAGATTGTTCGCCTGCCCCTCTAACCCTTCCTTTACCTTGAACTTGTGGCGTAAGGCGTATTAGCCAACGCGCCGCAGCTTTCATTAGGGTTAGTTGGTTTGGTGGAGGTCGAACTAGGCGACCTCAAAAAGGTCGGTAAGGATATTGCTGAAATTCTAGGCCAAAGACTGAAGGCGCAGGTCGAAGTGAAAGGAAGATCGCTCATTGTGCCTGACAGCGTCAACGGAAAGCACTACAGCGTGAAGGACATGAAGCCACACGTGAAGCATGCGCTGCACCAACTTGGCCTTTCTGAAGAATACCGGGTCCTAGCAGAGCACCACAAAATCCGCATAGTCAAAGTTGAGGAGAAAGTCAAGTACGCGGAGCGGGAAGGCGGAGCACCACCACCCACACAGTCGCTACCCTACTTCTTCCCCTGAAGTCAGCACGACCAAGATGTGTTCAAGCGGTAACTTTGGATTTCAACCCAAATCTGATACCGTAATCCGCTTGGCGCCCTTCGACGCCATTTCCTGCAACGCTTGGTCTGAGTCGTCGAGTTTCACGTTGACGCCTTTCGACGCGTCGTCTAGGTGGTACACTCTGAAGCCGAACTTCAATCCGTCCAGAACGGTCTCTCTCACGCAGTAATCAGTTGCAAGGCCACCAACCAGTAGCGTAGTGATTCCTTGCCGCCGCAGCCTCTCCGCCATATCTGTTCCTTGAAAGAACGAGTACGCCTCGTCTTTCTCGTCGGCCTTCGAGATGACTTCTCCTGGAGCGGGTGGTATTAGGTCGGGGTGGAACTTCGCTCCGTCTGTTCCTTGAACACAATGGGGTGGCCACGGGCCGCCTTCCGCTTTGAAGGAGCTGTGGTCCTGTGGATGCCAATCTCGAGTGTAGAAGATCGGTGCACCCGCCTTACGGAATAGTTGGATGTACTTGTTGAGGACAGGCACAACTTTATCGCCGTTTGAAACGGCGAGCGCGCCGCCTGGGCAGAAGTCATTCTGAATATCCACAACAACTAGCGCAGTGTACTTATCGATTGCAAGAGTCAATTCTTTGTCGTTGTTCGTGGGACGGCGGTCGAAATTAAGGGTTCCTTGAATTCACAGCGTTTCCAGTGTACTGCGATTTGTGGATGATAGTAATCCCAACCGTAATCCTAATTTATCTTCATTTGGTTCACCGGCGGGTTCGAAGAGCGCATAGGATATGCCTGCTTGAGGGTGCTTGGCTTTGGATTATCTGAGTGCGATCATACTGGCGGTTGTTGAAGGGCTTACTGAGTTTCTACCTGTGTCGTCTACGGGCCACTTGATTCTAGCCGCGACGCTACTGGGTTTACAGCAGACAGCATTTGTGAAGAGTTTTGAGCTTGCTTTGGAATTTGGTTCAATTCTAGCCGTGGTCGTTCTGTATTGGAGGCTTTTTCTGAGTTTTGAGGTTCTGAAACGTTTGGCCGTGGCTTTCATTCCAACAGGGATAGTGGGGCTATTGATCTACCGCATTTTCAAGGACGTGTTGTTGGGGAACGAGCAAGTTGTCTTGTGGGCTTTGCTGCTGGGTGGCATATTCATTATCATCTTCGAGTGGCGATACAAGGAACGTTCGGAAATCGACGACATAGCCAAAATCCCCTACGTTCACTGTTTGCTTATCGGTATTTGTCAATCCATCTCAGTCGTACCCGGAGTTTCAAGGTCTGCCCCAACAATCATGGCTGGGTTGGCTTTGGGTATGAAACGGCAAACAATCGTCTTGTTCTCGTTCCTACTCGCCGTACCCACGATGGTCGCCGCTTCCGGGTTTGACCTGCTAATGTCCTACAGCGAGTTTTCGTCAGGACAAATCGATTTTCTTGCCGTTGGGTTTGTGGTATCGTTTTTGGTTGCGTTGCCCGCCCTCAAATACTTCCTTGAGTACGTGAAGAAGAACAATTTCATTCCATTTGGGGTCTACAGGATTCTCCTGGTTGTGTTGTTTTTCTTTCTAGTGATCCTGTAAGCCATCGAGCAGACTCGCCAATAGTTAGTCAAGCTATATCAGCCGCGTCTGCATTTCGTAGCGTTGCCGGGGGTTGCCAAATTCCCGAAGGATTTCCCCAAATGACTGCGGGTGCAATTTCTCCAAACAGAGAAGAAAGTTTCATCATGCTCCTCAAGTTTGATTCGGTTTCGTTCACCCATATCGAACCACATACCTCGGCGTTGTCGAACTAGCACGTCGAGGTCACGGCTTGCCATGGGAGCAGAAGTGAAGATAGTGATTGTGTGCTTTGTACGAATCTATTCAGTAATTTTCGGAGGGGATTGCAGACATTCCAATCAGGTAGGCTCCGAACGTGATGAACCAGATTGACTCGGGCAGCAGAATTATTCTCTCTGTGAAGCCTTTCCCTAAAGCGAAGAAGATAGATGCGATAGGAGAGACAAAGAAAGCAGCGTATAGTATGACCATTCCGATTAGCATCATTAAACCGAGGATTAGGGACAAGTACCTGAACAGGCCTTTGACGAGCCTTATGGAAACGAGGAGGGAGGAGATTGCACCAAAGGCGAATGCCAGCAACGACAACACGAGATGCGCATCGTAGAACGTATTCTCATTGAACGCTGCAACGCCCAATAGGCCCACGCCCGTTAGGCCGAAGGTGATGAGTAGCTCTCTATGTCCTCTGCCAAAATCGGACAGGGCAAGACCAGCTATGATCACTAGTACTCCTGTGACGAGCACACTCGCAGTCCATACGATCGCGGATTGCGGTTGGACGCCTAAGTCGCTTACAAGATTCAGTTGCAAGTTGTAGTTCGGGTACAGGCCTTCCGCTATCGAAGTGAAGAAGATCGATTGTATCCAAGCAACAAGAAAGAAGGCGCCCGCCAGCTTACGGTTTCTATTCTGGCTGTCAATCGTTCTTTTCTTTGAGATTCTATCCGACTCCAGAGTTGGGGCGGTTTCGGGATGAGTGGCTTGGTCATATTTGGAGTACGGCGAGAGCCTCCAGCTCACCGCAGCGGCTACCGCTTCACTTCCCGCAGGAGCGGTGCCCTTCCCAAAATAGGATTTCACCCTTCCCCTAGTCAAGTAGAAGATGAAGAATGCGTAGATTACAACCCCTACCAATCCGAACCCAATAATCAGGCCTGCAGCGGATACTATGAGGCCAAGGATTGAGGAAATGAGTGTCCAGGTCCAAGCCCAGCTACGGCCCTTCCAGAGTCCAAAGCCGAGCACGAATGAAATTATCGCAAATATCAGAGGTATAATTGAGAGAAGCAAGAGCAAAGTCCCTGCCAATTGTAGACTGGGCAGGAGAGCCAGCGTAGGGAGGGTGACTGTTCCAAGAAAAAGGAACAAAGCTGATGTGCCAATGTCCACGGCTCCTCCGAGAAACATTAGAATCGAAAGTACCGCGACGCCAGTGGGCCTTTGGCTGCCCTGCTCTGGCGGCGTAAGCATTGGCTGTGGCATCACAGGTTCTGCAGGAGGTGCGAACGGCCGTTGTGGTTCTGGAAGTGGGACCTCACGAGATTCAGGAGTGGGATAAGAAGAGAGGGCAACAGGAGGGCGGATAACAGTTCGCGTCGGCTCAGGGCGCAGCGAGGGTTGTGGGTAAAATGGTTGAAGTGTTCGTCCACAGTTAAAGCAGAAATTCTGGTTGGCCGAGATCGGTTTTCCGCACCCGTCGCAAAAAGGCGTAATCATCCCTTCCAGAACATCACCGCGGGGCCCAGAATAAAAACCATGGCTCCATGCATTTAGGTTGTGATTTCTCTTGGTAGCGCGTGGGGGTAGAAACCGAGTAACTGGAGAAACCCAAAATGAAGTTCTAAGAAAACCGACAGAACAAGACCTCCAATTGCACTTCCAAGTGCTCCAGTCGAATTGGGGTCTGAGAAAATCATGACCTGATTGGTTCACAGACTTTGTGTCCGCGATTAAGCAGTAGACTCGACCAGTTGAGTTTCGAACGGTACGATAACTTGGGGGTCAGTTCCTCGGAGGCCACGATCTTACGCGTTCGAGAGACGGTGAGATTCCGTGAAGTAAGGGTAGATAGAAATCATGCTAAACCCACGATGTAGTGGGTTCGTTCCGACCGGCTCCATCACACGCGCCGTTACCCTTGTGAAAGAATGCTGGCTACGGGCAAATCGATAAGCAGCACGTTGTCCGAGGCTATTCTAGTTGGTTCGGTAACGATATTTAGTGAGTGCGGGGTAGATTGATTGATGCGAGGTGTGAGACGCGACGGACTTGCCGAAGTGGCGGCCGTAGGGTCTCACCCCCGTGCAAAAATATGCGGGGGTTGCCAAACCTGAGCCCAAAAATGGACGGGGGTAAACCATTTATCAGCCACTCGTCCTTCTGGTTGGTTCATGGTTCATGAAGGGTGGATCAAGAAGCAGTGCGTCCAGTGGTGGCTGAACGAGAATCCCAGCGTTAAGAGGTGGCTGACCGAGGTGGTCACGAAGCCCAACACCCAGTACGATTACGGCTACAATCTGATGCGTTTCTGCGAGGGCGTGGGCGAGACGCCAGAGCATCTGAGAGGCATTCGCCTAAGCAAGGACAGCGCTGTTCTTGCCGAATTCCGCAAAAAGCATGAGATACCAACGCAGGCCCGCGCCGACGAGGACGGGTCGTACGTAGTCCTAGACCTGCTGAAGAAGTTCGTCCGCAGCGGAAAGCTCGTTGACTTGTCTCCGCACAACCTCGGAGCGGAGATCAGTGTCGCCGCGTTGAGCAAGGCGAAACGGAGCGGCCTCCACAACGCTGTGAGGGCGTACTTCAAGTCCGAGATCGTCCGAGCGGCCCTTCCAGACGAGGCTTTCAAGATTGATGAGGGAAGCCGCGTCCGCCGGAGCAGGGACTTCAGCATGGAGGGCAGCGAGGGCATCGAGCAGGCGAAGAGGATTGTCCTCGCCACTAAGGAGCCCTACAGGACGCTGTACTGGGCGGCATTGTACGGCTGCATGGGGAACGCCGAACTGTGCGCCCTGAACGAGGAGTGGCCGCAAATCCGCGAGCAACTGCAGAGCGGGAAAGACCCTGTTCGAGTTAGCTTCGAGTACCGCAAGGAGAACGAGCTTCCCTACTACACATTCGTTCCGGCACGAATCCTCCGGCCCTACATGCCGCACGGCGAGAACCCGTTCATCAACGCGAGCAGGAAGAAGGACGGCGTTGTGGTCGGGGGGAATCCGGTCAACGACGGGAACCTGATAAAGAAGTGGCGCGACGGGAGGACGCGGGCGAAGGTCGATCTGGCCGTTGGAGTCCACAACATCCGCGACCTGTGGCGGACGTACGCCGTCAAGGCGGGTCTCGAGTCCTCCACGGCAGAGTTCCTGATGGGCCACTCGCTCAATACGATTGACCCGAACCGCTACAACCAGATCTACCGTGACATCGCGTACACGAGGGGGCAGTGGGAGAAGATGAGGAAGCTCATCGACGGAGAAAGCCAAGAGTGGAGGAAGGATGTCGATGAGCTGAAGCAGAGGCTCGACAAGACCGAATACGAAAGAAAGGACGATCAGCGGCAGGCCAACAGGCAGTTCCTCATAGCCCTACAGTTCTCCCCGAAGGCGATCAAGAGGATAGCGGAGCAGCACAACGGTGATCTGGCGAACCTGACGAGGGATGAGAAGCGGAAGTTTGCGGAGCAGGCCAAGATGAGGCTGGGGCAGTCAAGGCCAGCGGGGAAAGAGAGCAAGCCCCCCGCCCGGCTGAGAGTGACGAAGGAGGAGGCAGAGCTTCTTCAGGAGCAGGGATGGGAGAAGATAGAGGTCTTCGAGAGCGGGAGGGTTCTGCTCGAGTGGCGGTACTCTACCCCTCCTCCAAAGCGGCAGTTACTAGCTCCCAGTAAATGAGAAGTTTTTCGATGGTCGCGGATGTCAGCGGCAGCTCGTCCGGCGTGTCCGCTATCTCTTTGAGGATTGCCGGGTGGTTCTGCAGTTTTTCTCTCACTAGGCGCTTGATCTCCACCATGCTCACCACGCCTTCCCCCCAGCCGGACAACTCCGCGTCCCCCTCAGTCGGACGGCTTTCCTTTGAACGTCTTGAAGTCTGGCCGGTCGCGTGCGACTTCTTCGAAGGTCTTGATCTCCTCGAGCTTGGCGGTCAGCAAAGCCTTGACATGGGCGGGGCTCACGAGCGAGAGGTCTCCCAGCAAGGCGATTTCGTAGTCGGGATAATGCACCGCCCTCAAAAACGCCTCGGCAAACTCTCCTCGCGCTTGGGCTCGCTCGGAATCTCGCGCTTCAGACATGATATACCACCACCCTATGTCCATTGAGCCCTTTTTCTCATTTTCTCTCTGCCTCCAGTGTTTTATGAAGTAGTTTACATATACTGCAGATTCAAATCATGATTTTTCTTGGGCTGGCCTTTTTAAACGCCATGAACAGGCTGAACGATGTCCCTTGACTGCTAGAGGAAAGTTAGAGCATGAAGTGATGTTCAAGCGGCACCTGCTGGCGTCGGGCCCCGTCAGCAAGGTGGTCACGGTTCCGCCGAAATTTCTCCGAGAGCTGGGGCTTAAGGAGGGTGACCCAGTCTTGTGGAATTGGCCAATGCATTCGAAATCCATTCGACTGGTCGCTCCAAGGAAGGAGGATCCAAAGCGTGGCACCGCCAAGTCCTAAACCCGCCTGGGTTACTGGGCGAGTCAGTAAGATAACGAGCGAACACAAAGCGGAGAAACTTCGAGTCCTGGCCTACGTTGACGGCGGGAAGGTGCCTATCGCTTTCGACTCCTACCCGAAGGGGCTAGCGACGCAATGCGAACTTTCCGTATTCGTCGTCAACCACGGAAATTTCTGCTACCCTCTGAACGATTCTCCCGTTACCATTACTCCAACTGGCCAAATCAGACTGGCGAATGCTCCTCTACCGCGAATGGCGTGTAGGGTTAGCGACGTCAGCATCGACGGGGCCGTCCTTCGTCTTCGAGTCTTGGAGCTTAACAAGCCCGTGTCCGTAATTGGCTACGTGGGCAGGGTTCCGCGTGAGGGTGAACATGTCTCTTTCGATCTGAGCCGGGAGGACACAAATGAGTTCGTCGTGGTGAATTTCCGCAGGGAGGCTTACATGGTTCCTAACAGGTTTGGCTCCGGGGTGAAGGATGAAGTGAAGCACATCTTCACGACCGCAATCTTCGCTCAGCCCGGCCATGAAGGCGTAGTCGGCGACTGCGATGGCGAACTCAAAGCATCACTGGGACTCAATGACCATGGAGGAGCAGGCGGGCCAATTCGTGAGTTAGAAAAAGCCGGCTTCATCGAGCCGGTGTTGGGGAGTGACGGCCAGCAGAAGAGGCGATTGCCGCCACCAGATATTGCACGAAGAAACCACAACCGTTCGCAACCAGTTTGGCGTGTTTTGAAGATCTGGTAGGCATTGAAAACTCCGACATAAGGATTGACGAGAGTCACGCCCTACGCTCCCGGGGTAGTCGTTTATGGATACCTTACGAAGTTCAACATCACACGCATAGATTCTTTGCTGTTTCCCCGTTGTTGGCCTATTTTGGAACGGAACTTTGTCCACAACTTTACTCTTGATCATGCTATTTTTGTCTGCTTTAATACGGTACAAAGTTATGAAACTAGTCGCTTTGACCCTCGGTAGCGGATGTATCACTTGTATCAGATACGTACGAATCCATTGCGGGTGATACTGTACCTGATACATCCGATTTATCTGATTCAGGTCGAAAATCGTATTCTGCCTTCAAACGGTCTAGAAGTTTGCGGTTCACCTTCCAGTGGCGTTTCGTCGTTCTCTTACTGGTTTTCGGGTCTATGGTTGGAACCTGTACCTTCTCGAACCTTAGCCGCGATAGAACCCTGCCTATTGCGATCGGAGATATGTTCTGGTCGGATAGTTCCTCTCTTACCTGTTCTGTTGAGACCGATTTGTCGCCTGCCGGCAATTTGGCAACGGCATCAGAGTAAGCCGCCAAGACCTTATACTCTATTGTTTCCTCGATTCTCTCGCGGCGCGTCGCCTCTTCTTGCTCAAGAATACTTTCAAGGATCGGTCGGTATTTGTCGGGGGTTATTGCGATCAACGGTTCTAGAACGTCCGCAAGGCGCGGGTCATGCGTTACAACCTCGCTTGTCAAAGGTTGATGCCTTGACAGGCAATCAATTCTATATTGAACGAGCTTGGCGCGTATCTCCTCAGCTTCCTCTTTCGTCAGCCGAGGATATCTCTTAGGAGATTTCGGCAAGATAATTTGGATACTGCGATCAGCAATGGTTTCGAAGATCTCTTTTCTGGACGCAATGACTTTGTAGCCAAAAGCATCCAAGAACTTCGGCTCGTTATCTTCATTGCATAGTAGTGCTGGAGACCCGCGTTGAACTCCGGCATTGAGACAAGCCATCAACTCCTTGTCTCCGCCGAACTTGTCCTCGGGGTTGATGTATGCTTCAGCTTCATCTAAGATGAGTGTGGCGTTGCTGTCATTAATAGCGCGTAGTATCGCGGCTCTTGTCGCAATACTCGCAAGTATTGGCCGGCGAGTCATCTGTCGGATTATGTCGCAGAGCCAAGTCTTCGCGTGACCTTTGGGTGCCGTGACATAAAGGATAGTGGCGAAATTCGTGTCCTCGATTCGCCACGTCGCCATCACCCATGCCGTCAGAATGTTGTAATGCTCGGGTTTCCATAACAAGACGTGACGTTTGAATGCGCTAAGGATGAACTCGTAGAGTTCAAGTTCTGTCCCATAGGGCTGTGGCGGGGGAACAGGTGCATAGATTGCCGCGACTTGGTCGGCAAAGACTTCGTCTTTCTTCTTTGTCTCTGATGGTTTTGCAAGGAGCCCAAGCTCATAGGCTCGTTGAAACGTTTGGAATCCTTTGTCTTTGTTCTTGCCTTTGAGAGCGCCGGGGAGGGCTTCACTGCAGTCGATTATACCCTCTCGAACAGCCAACCAAAGTAGCGGGCCTCCGCCCGTGTCGCATCTAAAACAGTACCAACAATTCTTGGCAGTATTGACGCTGAAATTATTTCCGGTAGTGCTATCGTGGATCGGGTGCGAGCCCTGATATTGGTCGCCTCCCTTTGGTGTTAAGGCGTTTATGTCAACGACTGATTCTATTCGAAGTTCCCGATTTTTGGGGAACAGTTGTTTCTCGTGCGTTGCCTCTGTTTCAACTTGACTCTCTTTCTTGATGATCCATGGCTCCAATACTTGGAACAGTTCGACCGCAGATATGCTGGCGATCGGCGTGTCTCTCACGACTGTGTATCGTCCGCCATTCGGATGGATAGAATTGGGGCCGACGACGTAGCTTCGCTCGCCTTTGATGTGTCCTACGTTCGACTTACTTTTCTTGTCTCTGAGTTGTTTGATGCCTCCGTAGCCGAAACATAGGTAAGCGTAATGATGGCCCATGCTTCCAGGGCTTTGAACAGTTAGTGTTGGCGGAAGTTCTGCGTCGATTTTGGCAATAACTTCAGGTTCGTCGGCGTCAATCCAAATCAGGCCGGCTCCTCCTGCCACACCATAGTTACCGCCTTTCGCAAGGTGCGTCTGAAGTTCTGCGTCGTCCGCTTTCTTGAGTTTCTCCTGCCAGCCCTTTTCAATCGCACCCTTCGACCGTTCAGCTAACAGAACGAAACGTGGCCCCAGATTCTCAAGTCTTTTGATTAGGATGTCCGGAACGCTAACGAGGTCATTTTTGGTGCTGTTCAAATGGGCGTCCAGCAACCTTCACGTACTCCACAACTCTGAGAATTGTGTCTTTCTGTATGCCCTACGGTCAGAAGCGAATGGAAGACCTGGCCGAGATGACCCTATGATACCATTTGGGGACATATCTGTCACTTTTCCCAAGGTTGACCGTAATGCACCGCGGCCAGAAATGCGCCTATGACGATTGAGTAAGCAGCATTTACAACGTACAGCTCCAGCATTGTTCGATTGTACTGGAGACCCTTCACCTGTCTGAGTTCCAAATCGATGGGAATCTCTCTCCTCAAAGTTTCGATCACTTGATCTTTTGGCCCTCTGACGGAGATCTTCATTTCATGGAGAGGGATGGTGAATGTTCTGCTTAACACGTCAACGACATTCTTCAAATCATAAGACGCGTGAGTCGTGTAGGTGTAGTATTGTCTAAGGGCTCCTTCGGTGAAGCAGTTTTCGAACCATCTGAGTTGCTCCAGGCCCTCGATTTGCTTCTTCCGGGGTGCTCCATCGTATGGTGGGATGGCTATCCTAGTTGGGAGTGGAGAACGAGTCTTCCTGAGTTTGACGAAGAACTTATCGACGCCTTCTTCCAATTCGAGGTGTTGAAGTCCCTGTTCAAGTTCCTCCGCGAATCGTGGTTCCCTGCTTTGTGCAACGTATTCCACCAGGGTTCGCGGTGATCTAATGCTTTGCCTCAAGAAATCGAGGAGGTTGAAATCCAATGGATATCCGAGTACTACATGGAACCCCGCAATACTTAAATATATCCATAGCCCGTAATGTACGTGGGGGCCCGCGAAGACCATGGGAGACCACAATTCTAAACCAGATGACGGAGCCATCGACGAGGTCGAATCATTAAACCGGAGACTTTCGGAGATGGGGTTCGGAAGATGCCGATTCGAAGTTGACGAGGACGGTATGGTCTTCTTCATCGATGACTCCAGCCAGGACTGCTTCACCGTGTCCACCGCATCCCGAGCCGAACAAATTCTTGAGGAACTCGGCGACTACATCTTCCATACCGAACATGAGCGACATTGTCGAAGAGAACACTGCTCAATCTGCGGGAGGCCATAACTTCTTGAGGGAAGGAAGGCAAGTCGGCGACCGCGATGGACGACCAACTCACAAAGAGGATGGAGAGAAAGAACCGCTTCAGTTAAGACATAAAAAATGTGAGTGCGGCTGGATGCTCTTTCCTGTGCCGCCTCCATCCCACTGCATAAACAAACATTGCCGAAACTATCGGTCTCCTCAACTCGGCCTCTGGCGAGGCGACTAACCTTCTCACAGCCCTATGTCCAGGCAAGCCAAGCGAAGCGTGAGGGTCGATGGCCTCAGAGCTTCAATCGGGTCGTTCGAATCGAGGACTCTACTGGGCTCGTCTGGCAGTCAAGCAGAGTGATTCACGACCGGGTTCTCCTGGCGTCAAGCACCATCGGAAAGAAGGCTAACATCGAGGGGCATAAGGGTTACGAGGCAAAATTCACCGACAGATTGACCGGGGAAGTGTGCGTGGAAGTATTCTTCGACGCGAACGCGGCCTGCTTGTGGTGCTATGACTGCGAGCTTGCCGCGCTCAAAAGATCCCAGAAGTCCGCTCTGACTCAGCCCCCTTTCCACACGATGCACTTCGGCATCGGAAGAAGACGCTGAGGAAGTGGCCTAGATAGTTGAGGTGGCGGGGCGTGAGTACGCGGATGGCGAAGTGATCTGGAAGGGCCTAGCATGCGAAGTGGATGAGGCTTTTGGGTACCGTCAGCCTGTGTACGCGGACATTTGTGGCTGGGATGGGGAGATTCGTGCGGTCGTTGACTCGAAATATGCAGGCAGCGTGCGCGTACAAAGGTGGAGCATGTTCGACGGTGAGTGGATTACGATGGAGTTTGGTTTAAGTTTGAACACAAGCCACCCTCCAAGTGCGGACGAAATAGTTCGGCTTGTGGTGGCAGGGCGTCTGACCGAGCTGAGAAATAAGCGGCCAAGATGGCGCCTGCGCCTGGCTTTTTCTCGTGTTGCGTTTCGACTTCTCCCTAGGAAGACCAAGTAGGATCTTCGGATACTGCGCCGTTGCGGTGAATAGATTTCGGCCCGCGATCAGCGTTTGCCTCGTGCCGGCGTCGCTCACGACCACCCCGATGTAGGAGGGCGTGTCACGGCATGGAGAAGTCTAGACGGCATTTGCTACGCTGTAGATGTGGGCGGCTGCCTGCGTTGCTTTCGCGCTCGGTAGACCAAGGGGCCCCAGCCATGCGGTAAGAGCGGAGAGTATGACCGGCCGAGCGGCTTTGTCCAGTCGGATTTCTTTCCAAGGTCGCCGACCTTTGAGAACTCCGATGTAGGGTATGGGTTCCGCTTCGTAAGTCCACGCGGCCACCGAATATCCTTTTGTTACGCGGAGTCGTCCGATTAAAGTTGCTTTTCGTGGCGGCAAAAGGACTAATCTCCGAGGCCGGTTGCGGTCGCGGATCCTAGAGTGGCCAACTGCGGGAGACATGATGATCCCGCTTACAAAAATGATGCCCCCTTATTGAACCTGACTATTTTGTCATATTATCATGACATCGTCATCATGATGATGCGATTCTTTGTTTTCGCGGGATAACGCGCTTCCGAGAAAGGCTTGGCCGGGCATCCGGATGCCTTGCGTTATTATCGGTTCGCTAGGCGAACTAACCCGTTCCTTAAATTCGCAGCGAAGGGGGAGGGTGAGAGCCTTGACAGGCGAACCGACCAGGGCATTCAGCCAGAAGGCCGACCTTCTTGAGGTCTTTCGCTGGGAACCGTCGACATATTTCACCAATCTGCAGGCCGAGGTAGCGGAGGAGATAGTCCTCTTCATTCGCAATAACGGTAAGGACACAGGGCAGGAAACTTTCACCCATTGGAGAAGCGGTGATGTGTGGAGACTTGTCAGGGTTTCTCGTGCAGCTTTTCGCCAGTTTGCAGAGTCGCAGAAGTTGTGCAGCTCACGGTACGTCTGGAAAGTTATGAGAAAATTGGTTGACCTGGGTTACGTTCGAGTGTTCACTCCAAAGGGTCAGAAAGGCTACGGCCTCGTTGTCGACGTAATCAAGCGACACAAAGTATCAGCGAGCCGCTACGAGAAGTTCATGGAACCTTTGAGAAAAACGGCGAATCGCTGAGAGAGTAGGCAGCAGATAATGCTCTTATGGCTTGACATCCATCAAGACCTATGGAATCCGCTGCCGACTTTGCCGGCGAATTTTGGAACCGTGATGAGGCTAGAAGAGATCAAATGCTCTACACGGCCTTTTGCCTAGTCGAGGCCGGGTTGCTGAATTATGCGTTGGGCCGATTCCTTGCCAGACGAAATGTGTACGATTGGGCCTCAACCTCACTGTACTATTCATTACTCTACTCAGCAAGACTGATCATATTCTTAGGGGTCGGCGACTTCCCACTGGGCCATTCGCACATCGGAGCTCTGTTCACAGAGTCAGAGATTAAAGACAAAGCTTGGTTTCGGGATCTCGCAAAGAAAGTTGATCCAGAATTAGGATCTCTCAATCCACGTCAAACTTTCCAGAAAGACGTGCTTAGCTCAAGGCTTCTAAGCCGAGGCGCTACCCAGCAGAATATTGACAATGCCTTCGATTTCTTTGCGAGAAACTTGAAGGAGGCAACGAAGCTTAGAAACGATTCAAGCTATGAATCGTTGTTGGTTGCACACGCATACAATCACAGGCGTGTCACAGAAGCTTTTGAAGATCTGTCAGCAGGTCTCCAGATGCTCTCGCTCAGAGCGAACACAATCGCAATTGGGGTGCTGACGCAGGTCGCCAAAGCGAATACAAGACTTGCCTACTTCACTGCATTCCTTAATGACCGGAAGAATAGAGAAGGACTCTACTATTTTGAAGACCATCTCAAGCATCGATTCTCAAATGAACAAGACATCAGTGACCACGGAGAAATAATCAACGAGTGTATCGCACTTGTGGAACCGCTTAGGATGGATGGCAGGTCAGACCCTGAAAAAGCCGACTCCTTCCGGCGGAATGTCAGCCTTGAGAGTTTTGACTCGAAGAGCCGGCTCATGAACGACTTTCGAAACAGAAGCAGAAGGCTCAGAATGGTCGGCGAAGAAGCATGAATTGGCGCTTGCTAATCAAAGCGGGGAAAGCCTTTGACGAGATAGAACAAACATTTCCAGATCCAAGCGCATACGACTCAACGATGCGGTCTCTAAATTCTGGCTCTCTCCCACAGAAGGAAGAGGTAAGGAAGATCTACGCCTTCATGAACAAATGGTTCAGCCGCGCCGCCTGGAAGAGTTTTGACACGTTCTGTGAACGATATCAGATGGCCTGGAACAACTTATCGGCATTATCGTCCCTAGCGCTCGAAAATACATCCCCAGAAGACGTGATTAGAATCAACGGCGAACAAATCAGAGTGACAAGGGCCATCCACTTCTGTTTTGATTGTCTGTCGCTCGTTTGGAAGGTTGGATCAACACCCGCATCCAAGGCACTCCACATGACGGCCCCCGGTCTACTCGTTATGTGGGACACGCCTATTCGTAACAGGATTGCCCACGGAAGCTCCGGCTATCACTACGCCTACATTTTTCTGCCCACAATGAAGCGAAACGTCGATGATGTGATTCAATCTTACATTAGGGAGACGAATTGCGATAGTAAAGAGGCAGTGGCCCAGATACAGAAGGAAAGAGGCAAGAACTACACCTTGGCCAAAATGATTGATGAGTTCAACTGGGTAACGATCACCAAAGGTCGAAGACTGGGCTGATTCGAAAGTAACACTTGAAGTCGTCAAATCGCCCTCGCTATCGTGGTCAGCCACTTTACGAAACCGTGTAACAAGCGATTTATTCACAGTCTGCAAACTACTAGGTAGAAATTCTGTGAGGAGGGTGTCAAAATAACACAACGCGAACTAGCGCCCAAGAAGATCACTAGAAATGAACTGAATTCTCTTGTCGATCGAGCTGCTGATCTAATCAGAACGGCTGTAGACTACAAGTTCATTCTCGTTCTGCTCTTCCTGAAGAGAGTCAATGACTTCTGGAAGACTGAAAGGCGCCAGTACGAGGAACGGCTGTCAAAAGAGGCAAAGATGTCTGGAAAGGAGGCCCAAGAACAAGCGGAAAAACTCGATTACACATTCAAGATTCCAAAACAGTACCTCTGGGACGAGATAACAAAGGACGTCAAAACTCTACCGGAAAAACTGGGGACAGCGATAAGCGAGATTGCAAAGGTAAACACCGAACTCCAAGGCGTTATCAACAGAGTCGACTTCTTGGAGTTCGCAAGAAATCAAGAAAACAGAGAACTCTTGAGACAGCTAGTAGAACTTTTCAACAAATATGACCTGGGGGGCGATGAAGTCTCACCAGACGTTCTTGGCGATGCGTACGAACATATTCTCATGAAATTCGCACCCGAGCGAGCAAAGGAGGGAGAGATCTACACACCTAGAGAAGTCATCAAACTCATGGTTGAGGCCCTAGATCCGAAACCAGGGGAGAAAGTGTACGATCCTTGTTGTGGCTCTGGAGGTATGCTCATAATCTCGTATTTGCATGTCCTAGAAAAATACGGAGAGAAGGAAGTCAAGAAGCTTTTCCTCTACGGCCAAGAGAAAAATCCCGAGATCTACGCAATAGGCGAAATGAACCTGCTGCTGCATGACATCAAAAACGCAAATTTGGAAAATGGTGACACACTTGACTTTCCGAGGTTCGAAGAAGATGGAAGACTGCAACAGTTCACCGTAGTCATCGCAAACATACCATGGAACCAGGACGGCTACAACGAGGGCCGTCTCAAAGCAGTGAAATTCAAGGATAGGTTCAGTCTTGGATACCCGCCTCAAAGTTCAGCCGACTGGGCATGGATTCAGCACATGATTGCTTCTACTATGGATGGTGGAAGAGCAGCAGTGGTGGTCGACAACGGAGCCCTATTCAGAGGTGGCCAAGAAAGAGTTGTAAGAAGCAAGATAGTGGCGAAGGAGAGAGACTGGATTGAGTGTGTCATTCTGCTTCCCGAAAAGCTCTTCTACAATACCGGAGCCCCGGGGGCAATTGTAGTTTTCAAAAGGAACAAAAAGGACGAAAGGAAAAACAAAATTCTCTTTATCAACGCTTCGAACGAGTTCATACAGCATCCATCGATTAGAAGATTGAACACGCTATCTTCGGACAACATGAACAAGATAGTCGAAGCATACAACAACTTCTCCGAAGTTTCTGGTTTCTCTAGGGTCGTTGACGTCAAAGAGGTTGTCAAGAACGATTACACTCTGAATGTTTCTCTCTACGTGATGCCTGTTGCAGAGGGAGAACCGGTCAACATCTCTCAAGTGTATTCAGAGTTGAAGGAACTGGAGCAAAGAAGAAACGAACTCAGCAGGCAACTAGATGAGGTATTGACGAAAGTACTAGAGTTAGAGTAGCATGGTTCAAGTTTTCTTTCTTGACACCAACGTAATATTGGATTACTTGGAGGGCAGAAACGAAGAAGTAAGAGCGATAGTAGAACGCCTCATCAACCTGCACAAGAATGGCAGAGTTGTCTTAGCGACCTCGATATTGAATATTGCTGAGTCCATTTACAACGAGCTTGATCTACACTTCGGCAAGTGGGGTCTTGGCCAGAAGTTCGCTTTCGATGAGATTCGGAAGAAAAGAAAAAACTGGGATTTATTTGCCGATGTTGCAAAGGATAACAACGTGATGGAGAAAATCCAAGCTTTTGCTTACAAAAACGGAGTAGCCCTATACTCGGTTCCGCCCGAAGTCGAAGAATGTGACCGACTCTACGAGCTGATTTTCAGGCATCAGTTAGAGTCACAAGACGCTCTTATTGTTGCAGCTGCACTAACGAACAACGCGACCTATTTCCTGTCCGATGATTCTACCTTGATTAAGAAAACCAGTGACATATTGTACGGTTACGACCTTCAAAATGAACAGTCACGTAACGCCTTCCTGAGGGATGTTCTGGAGGCGATTTGAAAGTGAAGTCGCTAGCCTTCTACAGAGAAGAAAATCTCGCGCAAACAGCTATCGGAAGGATACCGAGGGATTGGACTGTTGTTACCATAGGAGAAATCGCTGAAACCATGAGTGGAGGGACTCCAAGCAGGATAAAGAAGGAATACTATGGCGGAAATATCCCTTGGGTCAAATCTGGAGAACTGAAGGACAATAATATCTACAATACGAGTGAGACCATCACGGAAGAGGGATTACGAAATTCTTCAGCGAAATTGCTTCGCAAGGGCACATTGCTGGTTGCGTTGTATGGCGCGACCGTCGGAAAGACCGGTATTCTAGGAATAGACGCCACGACAAACCAAGCCATCTGTGCAATCACGCCAAAAGAGAATAAGCTTGAGCCCTACTATCTCAAGTATCAAATAATCGCAAGAAGAAACGAGCTTGTTTCTGCAAGTTCTGGTGGAGCTCAACCAAACATAAGCCAAGGCATCATAAGAGCTGTCAGAATTCCACTGCCAGCATTGGAAGAGCAACATGAGATCGCTGAGGTTCTCTCAAACGTCGATCAGACGATTCGCACGACCGATCAAATCATCGCAAAGACGGAACTTCTCAAGAAAACTCTGATGCAGCAGCTTCTCACGAGGGGAATAGGGCATAAGGAGTTCAGGGATTCTGAGATCGGAAGGATTCCGAAATCTTGGAATGTCTCTAGACTGGGCGATGTCGCAAAAGTAGAGCGTGGTAAGTTTTCGCACAGGCCTAGAAATGCACCCGAGTTCTATGGTGGGAAGATACCATTCATTCAAACAGGTGATATCGCAAAAACTAAGGGAATTATCCGAAACTACTCCCAGACGTTGAACGAAAAAGGGCTGAAGATTAGCAGGCTATTCAAGAAAGGCACGATTGTCGTTTCAATAGCAGGTAATATCGGCGACATCGGAATGCTCGGCTTTGATGCGTGTTTTCCTGACAGTGTCGTGGGTATTTCGGCTCATGATGAAATGCATAGCATGTTCCTCATGTACTTGCTCCAGATCTATCAACAGGAGCTAAGTGGCAGAGCCCCCCGGAGTACACAGAAAAACATCAATCTACAAATCCTGAAGTCTATCAGAATTCCAGTTCCATCTGCTGATGAACAGCGTCAGATTGCTAGCGTTCTTTCAAGCATTGACGGAAAGCTCGAAGTTGAGAGGAACGAGGGAGCAAGTCTGGAAAAGGCCAAGCAAGGACTAATGAATTTACTTCTTACAGGGAAAATCAGAATCAAGGTAGATTGAATGAGTTATAGTGAAAAGGGCACAGTCGAAGATTTCATCATTCAAGAGCTTCAGAAACTTGGATGGAAGTTCCTGAACCAGAAGGAAATGGAGGCAAAGCGCAAGGGCAGGCTTGACGAACCGCTGGTTCTGGAAGACCTTAGGATTTCTATTAGAAAGCTGAATCCCGATATAGATTTCACAGATGCCGACCTTGATTTTGTCGCTGTCTCCCTTAGGACGATGCCATCGAACCTCGAAGGAATCAGGAGATTTCTTGACATTTTCAGAAATGGCATCGTCGTCCCGATACAGAAGGAGAACAAGGAGAAGGTCGTCGGACTTTTCGACTTAGCTAGCACTGACAACAACGAGTTTGTTGTTACAAATCAATTCAAGCTTGAAGGCTCGAAAGCCAACATCAGGGCGGACATCATTCTTCTGGTAAACGGCATCCCTCTGGTTTGCATCGAACGCAAGAGCCCCACTCAGGAGAATGTAGATTGGACAACCGGTTATACGAAGATAAAGAGATACGAGCGAGACGCACCTGAGCTCTTCAAGTACGTCCAGTATTCAATCGCAACCGACGGAATGAAGACGAAATATTTCCCAAACGGCTTCAACGACGAGAGCACAGATTTCATCAGCGAATGGAAAGACCCGCACCCGTTCAAAGCGTCAGAGTTCAAAGATGACATTTTGAAAGCCACCGTGTACGGGCTACTGTCGAGGTCGAACCTTCTCGACCTCATCGAGAATTTCACTTTCATCAGGAAAGAGACGGACAAGTCCACCAAGATAATGACTCGCTATATGCAGTTCAGGGCTACGGAGAAGATCTGCAAGCGAGTAATTCAGACTCTGAAAGGCAAGGAAAACAGCAAGTTCGGTCTGATATGGCACTGGCAGGGTTCCGGTAAGACTTACACTATGGCGTTCACTGCCTGGAAGCTCTACTTTTCCTCTGCAACAGAAAGGCCGAGCATCTTTGTGCTTGTCGACAGGAAAGACCTGGAGGAGCAGATCGAGAAGGATTTCGGCTTCATCGAGGTGCCGTTGGAGAGAATCCACTCCATCAGGGAACTCGTCGAAGTCTTGAGGCACGGCAAGGAAGGCAAGAGAGGAGTATTCCTCGTCACGATAGAGAAGTTCAGCCCGAAGGAGTTCAAGGAACTTGCGAAAGAAAGCGGCGAGATAGAAATCAAGCGAGAGAATGTGATAGTCCTCGCCGACGAGGTTCACAGGACACAGTACGGCAAGTTCTCGACGCTGATGAGACACATTTTCAAGAAAGCGTTCATTTTCGGCTTCACCGGCACGCCTCTCTCGAAGTTGGAGCGCAACACCTTCTCGAAATTCTGCCCCAGAGGCGAACTCTACCTCGACAGGTACTCGATGCTTGATGCCCTAAAAGACGGTTTCACAGTCGAACTTTCCTACCAGCCGAAGCTCCCTGAGTATCACCTGAATGAGAAGCAATACAAACAGTTTGTCAAGTTCGAGGAGGAAGAAATCAAGACTCTGTCCAAAGTGGAGCAGAAGGAACTCAGAAAGAAGATCAGGGTAATCACTGCATTTGTGAAGAAGCCGGAACGAGTGAGCGCAATCACTGCCGACATAGCCCAGCATTTCAAGGATGTCGTCGAACCGACTGACCTCAAGGCTATGGTCGTTACAATTGACAGGGATGCGTGCGTCCAATACAAGACCGCACTGGATAAGGCCCTTCCGCCGGATTTCTCCGAAATAGTGATGACATTCACTCCTGACGACAAGCAAGACATCAGGTCATACTTTGACAAGCTGTGCGAGAAGTACGGCACCAAGGACATGAAGGACATTCACGACAAGATTATTGACAGCTTCAAGACGGGCAAACAGCCGAAAATCCTCATCGTCACTGACATGCTGATAACGGGCTTCGACGCCCCAGTCCTCTGGACGATGTACCTCGACAAACCGCTGAAAGAGCATAGAGTTCTCCAAGCCATAGCAAGGACGAACAGGCCGTTCTTAAACAAGAAATTCGGTTTGATTGAAGATTACATTGGAGTCCTAGCGGAACTTCAGAAGGCGTTCCAGAAGTTCGAGGCAAGCGACGCGAAAGACTTGCGTGTTGTCATAAGACAGCTTGACAAGGAAAAGGAAGAATTCAAGGGCCTCCTTCAGAAAGCGCTGAGAATTTTCGAATCGGTAAAGAAAGAGGACACCCGTGAAAGTCTAGAGAGTGCGATGGACGTTCTGGTCAATCCGGAGACGGCAAAACAGTTCGAAGCGGTCATGCGGTCGCTCATGAAATCCTATGAAATGCTCAGAGGCGAGGCGTTTCTGGCTCCATACCTGTCGGACTATACTTGGCTCACCAAGATGCTCGTAGCCTATAACAAGCGCTTCAAGAAGAAGGACGTGGACGAGCTCAAGATACAGGAATTATCAAGGAAGACATATCAGCTCATACAGCAGACTATTGACGTAAAAGAGATCGAAGATACATACCCAACTCTAAGCATCAACGCCGAGTATGTGGAGGCGCTCAAGAAATCGAAACCCAAGACAATGGGCGCCGCAATCGACGTCATTGCTGACATCCGGCACGAGGCGAGCATCCATCCGAGTTCGCCTTTCTTCCTCAACCTAAGCAGAGAAATCGAGACGGCTTACGAAGACCTCAGGACGAAAAAGGTCGACATAGAGGAGGCCGTACACAAAGCCATCGATTTCTCTGAGAAAATCGCCGCCTGGAAGACGGAAGAGAACGAGATAGGGAAGGACAAATATCCGCTCTACGAGGCCGTGAAGACAGTACTGCCTGACGTCGAAAAACAGAAGGCGGTCTCATTTGTCAACCGTCTCACAGAGCACCTGCAGGAACTGGGTTTGCTCTTCGAAGGCTGGCAACTGCAGAGAGACGTACGCCGGAAAGTAAAATCCGAGACAAGATTCCTCCTCCTGTCTGACTACAAGGAACACCATGACAAGATAGACGAACTCACCGAGCAACTGTTCGGAGCAATGGAGGGAATGCAATGAAGAGGACAATCGAAACCACCGATGACCCTCAGATTGAGGCGCTATATTCGAGACTTTCCAACGTTTATGATCAGATACGAAAAGAGAGAAGAGTCGAAGTTTTCGGCACGCTTGATTTCGAGGTCGTCAAAAGCATAGATGGCAAGAAACAGAGAATTGCAAAACTCAAAGGAAACAAGATATTAGTTCACATAAAGGCAAGGAGATTGCCGAAGAATGCTCTCAGATATATCATCGCCCATGAAATCGCACACACGCTCACAAAGCGACACACAAAGAGATTTTGGAAAGTCGTCGGAGCAATTTACCCGACGTATGAAACGGGACAGAGCCTTCTCATGAAATATGGCAGTGAAGTTAGCTTTCCAGATTAGTATCGCTAAATCATTGATTTGCTTGAGTTACTCTCGACTTGTGCCGACGACTTGCCGCACTTAGCTGATCCACTCTCACCAGGGAATACATTCACGGGTAACATGAAAGCGCTTGGATCTCCTCAGACGATTTTCGAAATATGGCCCATACTCCACATACCTCCTAACGGAAATCGGGAATCCAAGAAACTCCTAACGTTCGAATCCGCTCCATCTCTGTCGATCCGTGCGTAGAAAGACTGAAGAGTTACCCCTTTGTCATCGTGGCTTGCCAATTCAGGTCGTGCAGAATCCTTGACAGCTGCTGGGAATCCTAGTCTCGGTGCAACATCTACCTTCATCTACCTTCTAACTTCCAGCCCGTCAGCACGGATTCGACACTAAAATTCCTGAATTGTGTACAGGGACTTGATGAGACTCGTTCCATCAACCAGTCGCTTTGCCCATAAGCAGATTACAAATAGTGAAGAGATCTATTATCAGATGAAGAGAGCAAGACCGATAATGGCTCAGCAAGCACAACTTATCAACCGGTTGAATGACCTCAGTGGCAAAGAATGGATGCTATTTACGAAGTCATGGTTCATTCTGAATCCATCTCCGAGAGGTCTTAAGGCATTACACCCGGCCTGCTACCCAGAAGAACTGGCATCGGCCTTCATCCAGTTTTTCACTAAAAGGGATGACTGGATCCTTGACCCTTTCCTCGGATCGGGCACCACTCTTGTCGCGGCTAAGCGGGCGGGACGAAATTCGGTGGGGATAGAGGTTTACAAGAAATATGCTCAACTCACGAAAGATCGGCTATCACAGATCGATGGTAACGGCACAAAGAGTCAAGTCTATGCGGGAGATTCAAGAAACATAACATCAATCTTCAAAGCGAACAAACTGCCGTTCATAGACTTCTGTCTCACTTCGCCACCCTATTGGAATCAACTGCGACAGAATCACAGAAGACAAAGATCGAGAACAGAAATGGGCTTGTCGACTAGCTATGGAAAGTCAAAGCTCGACCTAGCCAACATTGATGACTATGATGAGTTCCTTCGAGCTGTCGTAGGTATCTTTGACGGTGTCCACAATGTAATGGCGAAAAACTCCTATCTCGTATTAGTTTGCAACAACGTATATCGTAATGGAAGAGTCTTCCCGCTGGCGTATGATCTGTTTCGTATGCTATCAAAAAAATGGATACCGAAAGACGAGCGCATTTGGTGTCAGGACAATAAGTCACTTTATCCATTTGGAATCTATTGCGCATGGGTAGCAAACCGTTGTCATCATTACTGTTTTGTTTTCAAGAGGGCTGACTGATCTCCCATCTTGATGCCAATCTGCCCGTCTCTTTTTCCGCCCTTATGAGGCGGAAGGTTCATCACCAGAGTCATGACGACGTCATGCTCTATTTCATCAAGTCTCTTTGATAAGAGGCTTCCAATGGTCGAGTACGGCATCTCGATCGCAATGGCACTAATTGTGCCATCGACTACTGATAGTTTGCTAAGTCTGACAGGTCGGGCAAGATCGAGTCTGAAGTTCCTCATTTCCTCGCTATTTTCATTTGAAACCCAGAGAATCTCTCCGACTAATTTGCGTGTCACTTTGTTGGCATAGAGGCTTCGCTCGATGGGTGTCTGAATAGTCAAAGTGACCTCGTTTATGGACTCCTGTTTGAAGAAACCCTTGTCTTTTAGCTTGATAGTCTTGACTTTTCTCTTACGTGAGGTAATCACTTCAAAGTGATCATCGGCTAAGTCAGTTTCAATTCCTCCTGGAGGTGTGTATTGTATTAGGATGTCAGCATTCAACGGTGGTTCGTAGAGTTTCAAACGCTGATATGGAAAAAGCCGTGTTCCCCAGTTTAAGGCACATTTTAGCACCTGTATTCTACGAAGAGTAAAATCGTCTATGTAGACGTCCTGATCCGAGTTGGTAGACTTTGGTTTTTCATATGCAGCGTATCCCAACCAGCCGACAATGGCCGTACCAATAATGCCGACAATACCGATCATAATGGATGTGACATCTGTCAATCTATGTCTACTCGAAGCATGGTTCAGCGAAAACCTTCACGAGTGATTACGTGCTTCACATAATCAGCGTCGATAGTCGCACGTGTGTCTGATGCCAGGTTTTCTATACACAGTCTGCAGAGTGTCACCACTTTAGAAACCGTTCCCTTGGTTGTCGAGAAGATCTCGTCCAACGCGGCTATTGTGAATGGGAAGATCGAGGCTTCGATGGTCGAACGTGTATCGGTAGTCTCAGACTTCTTTGCAGAGCCAGATATCCTCGATGTCAACAAATAGCGCTGAACTAGTTCAAGAACTTCTTTCTTGCTGAACGGCGCTAAATCGATTACTGAACCAGCGAGCCGCCTTTCAAGCGCACTCGGTACCTCAGTGAGTTCCTCCCATTCAGCAGGTGTTATTGCAAACATGATTGCGAGGCCGCCCGGGTTACCGTCTATGAGATGACGGAGAGCATCCTGGTAGAGCCCTCTTGACATTCGGGTTATCAGGGTGATTGCTTCTAACTCATCGATTAGAACAACCAATCCCGAGAGTCCAATCACGTGAAGTAGCTTGAGAAATGCGTTTAGGGCCCGCTCTGCAATAGATTGGTCATCGATAGTCGAATCTATTCCAAGTGTCTTATGTTCGTCTCGCGAGAGAGATGAACCGACAAACCAACGCCATGCTATGGAACCAAGCTCAGGGTGTGGCAGAATCAGAAAGGCTCTAACCAAGTCTGGATTCTTGGCTGCCGCAAGACGAGGCAGCATATCATTTACCAACTCCAGTGATCTCGCGATGCTTAGATATTTCGGAACATCCGAGTAACTATTCAAGACGTACGACTGTTTTTGAGCAAGGTACTTCTGAGTTTCTGCTTTCGAGAGATTCTGAAATATCCAGCGAACCGCAAGATCTGTCAGCAATTCTCGTCCGAGATCGTCAACTATGTATAGGAAAAGATCCCGCATGCTTCTCCCAGGAGACTTGGCGTAGATGGCTAGTGCAGGGTTGTCTCCTGTCGAGAGTTTTCTATTTACGCTTAGTTTGAAAAGCTTAAGCAGATGGCTCTTTCCTGACCCATAATCGCCTAACAGAACAGTCACAGAGCTGGAATTATCAGTGCGCAATACTGTAAGAACATCAAGAAAACGTCTAATGGCAGCCTGTCTATCTGCAGTTGTAAGCGGTAAATCGGAGGGAACTGCTGTAGAGGGAAATGGGTTCCTGGTCAAGAGCAGTTTTGAATAGTTCTTCTTCTGAAGATTACTGAGATCTATGAAACCTTGCTCATCCAGACTCAACTGCTCAACCTCAAGGAAAGATATGCATACCGTCGCTTGTGGTAACGGAAGCCTCTGAAGTCACTTTCGCTCTGTGGCGGAGCACCGTGAAGATAGATAGCATTGCCAACTTTACTGTTCACTGTTTTCTCGAGATAGGCGTCAAAAAGTTCCGGAGAATCCAAACCGAGATCCAAGGACACAGCATCCCTCAGTGTATCTATTGAAGCGTATATCAAAGGCGCGGTTCGGGTTGATTTGTCTTGGATATCAGAATAGGCACGAGTCAAAGCAGAGTAGAATTCGGGAATGCTCACAAATGTCTTTGTAGGCCCTGATTTTACAACTCCGCCATAGCTAACCGCTAACCCTGCCTCAACACAAAACGCGATAAGTGTCTTCGCGGGAACCTCCTTGAACTCCTTTTGTATATCTTGCAGTTCTCTTGACACATCAGTATACTCAAGAAACCTCTTGAAAAGAGGCCCCTTATCGTCATTGCTCAGAATCAATCCCTTCAAATATCGTCTGTAAGTTTTCTTCTTTGAAATATCATCCTTCACCCCACAGATTTTCTCACAAAGTGGAGTTATCCTATACTTGTGAGTGGGTCGGTCAACTTCTTTGATGAGTTTGAATATATTGGCGGTGTAAAAGTAAGTGTCTCTGGTTTTTACATGTATGTGGCCCTTCTTGGTTAATGAGGCTAATACTTGTCGGTACTCCTCTGCGTCGAACCTTCGCTCCGCCATCGCACATAGCGATGCGAAGAACTTCTGTACATCGTCAACGAGCATCAAGCCCTCCCTAGAACGTCCATATTTCGTATGTCTCAAATTCAGTAACTCCCGCGTCACCTAGCTCCAGGAGTACAGCCGCACTGCACAATATGCAAGAAAGATATTGTGGATTAATATCTACATAAGAATTGACTACACCAGACGTATGTGTAGGTCGTCTTACATATGTAACGCCCTCTCGCGGCCAGCCTAAAGCGCAGGAAGAGCAATGGAACAGAGTCAATCTGACAAGGATCGCTGTACTAGTGAGAGAGAGCTGGTGCGCACACACACAAAATGAGTGGTTCAGACTTAGGAGCCCGTCCGTATTGTTGTAAGTCGGCATGCAACCGTTCGGGCCCGCTGGACAGATTTCTGGCCCGCTTTTATACCTTGTGAAGTATGAGAAGTAAGTGAAAGTCGTGGCGAAGCGGATACTGGTCCTCGACGAGGGGGTGCCCGGAGATCAGAAAGGTCGGCGCGAATGGCGGGTGCATCAACATCACCCTGCGGCAGAGTGGTGCGGCGATCTCGGCATCGCGCAGGGGGACTATGTCGTCCTGTGGCGAGGAGTCTACGAGGGCACAAAGTACGGGTCAGTTGTGGTTATCCAGAAGCTGAACGCCGGGGCCGCGCACCGTGACGGCCGGCAAACCCAAACTCAGGTGAAGGTTGGGGCGAGTGGCTGACCAACGCAAAGTTACAACGAGCCTCGTCACTACCATCTACGATGACCTGAAGTCGCTGGCCGATGAGCGCGGGCTTTCCGTCGCCGCGATGCTCCGGCAACTGACAGTGATGGGAGTCGCCGAGGAGAAGACGCCTGTGATGCCGCTCGGAATCGAGGCTGGCTTCGGGCCTCCACATCTTTACTTCTTCGGCACTACCGGCCAGGGCAAGTCAACCGTCATCGACGAGTACGTGATCCCACGCCTCGGACGCGGACGGCGGACGGTTGTCTTGACCGACAGCAGCGACGACATCAGG
>Ga0187877_1000806_pt1 | contig 36676 bp, 34 predicted proteins | sample June2016WEW_17_1_3_FD_132430 | JGI IMG/M metagenome (GOLD analysis project Ga0187877, IMG submission 132430) | Peatland microbial communities from SPRUCE experiment site at the Marcell Experimental Forest, Minnesota, USA - June2016WEW_17_100 | ecosystem: Environmental > Terrestrial > Soil >...
ATACTGACGGCTTCGGCTGTCATCTGAGAGTTCCTTTCTTTGTTGTTGTGGCTAACTACAATATTGATTGGAACTCTCTCTTTTTGCAACCCCTTATTCTATGGATTTTTATTACTGTAACCAGAGGGCACTCGAGCTTGATTTTTCAGAATATTAGTCATATACTGATCGAGATTTAAATGCGCAAAATTTCACAAATTGCCGCAAATCAACTTTTCATGATCAGGATATCTCCCCTGCCGCTAGCACGGAATACGCCGGGCAAAAACCACAATCCACAAAGGAGTTGTACATGAAGATCCTAGTCTTAGGCGCCGCAGGCAAGATGGGGAGGGCTGTCTCCTGGTATCTTGGTAAAGACCCGCAAATATCTAAAGTAGGCTTGTTAGACGCGCAGGAAAGTGCGTTGAAAGCCATGGCAAAGGATGCGGACAAGTTCAACGTCCACACCGTCAGCATCGAAGACAGAGCCAAACTACAAGCAGTCATGAAAGGATATGACGCCGGTATAGTGGTATTGCCTAACCGACGTCTCAGCTACTTAGCCATCGAAACTGCCATCGCAGCCCGGCTCAACCTGGTGGACATCCTGGAAGAGTATCACCGATGCCCGGATGAATATGAGATTGAAGGCTTGGTTGTCCCGTCAGGTATGACCATCCGCGAGTACGGTGAGAACCTGCACCAGCGCGCTGAGAAAAATGACGTGCTGATCCTGGATGGGATGGGCTTTGCCCCCGGTCTGAGCAACCTGACCACTGAGCACGGCATCGGCCTGCTTGACAAGGTCAAGACGGCGGTGGCGCGCGTGGGTGGTATCCCAAATGCAGACGCGGCCTGTCGTCACCCCCTGTGCTACATGACCACCTGGTCCATCGAGCACGTTTTGCGCGAGTACAACGTCAAGACCTGCATGATCAAGGACGGGAAGATCATCGAAGTCCAGGCACTGTCGGATATGGAATGCTTCAAGTTTGGCGAATTTGGCCGGAATGCTGACTTGGAATGCGCCGTGACCCCGGGCATGCCCTCGTTCATCTATACCCACCCCGAACTGCAATACTTCGCTGAGAAGACTGTGCGCTGGCCCGGACATTACTCTGGCATCCGCACACTGATCGATTCGGGCATGCTCTCTCAGGAGCCGGTGGAAACAAAATGGGGCAAGATCTCACCCCGCGAATTCCTGCTGGGCGTTCTAAATCCGAAACTGGCGCCCCTGCCAGAAGACAAAGATGCATGCGTGATGTACAACACCGTAACCGGCGAGAAAAGTGGCAAGGAAGCCAAAGTGGAAATCTTCATGTGGGAGGAGGCTCAGAATGGATTCACCGGCATGCAGCGTGTCACCGCCTTCCCAGCAGCCATTGGCGGTAAACTGGTAGCCGGTCATAAGATCAATCTGACAGGCGTACGCGCCCCTGAAGAGTGCATAAGGGGTGAGAACTACAAGTCCATGTTAGATGAGTTGAAGTTGAGCGATATCCACATCGCGGAGAAAATTTCTTCGCAGGAATGTTAAGTTTAGTTTTGTTGGATATCGCGATTAAGCGCTTGATAGGGTGAATGCATGCGGTGCAAGAGGTCCGGGGTTCAATTCCCTGTGCCTTGACTGAACACCGCTTACCTTTCCTCTCAAAGAAGGTGGGCGGTCTGCATTTAAGGGTCTTTACCGAACTCCAGATCATAGATGCCTCAACTCCTCTCCATTCTTGAAGTATGTTGGATACTGGGCGCCATGATCGGATTCCTTTCCATCCGGCAATTACCTTTAAAAATCGCAAGTCCTTTTCACAAAGCAGGGAATCGCTGGAAGTTCGAGACGCTCACCCATAAGCAAACCGCCCGAACGATCCTACCCATCCAATCTTAAGCCAGAATCCCAGCCGGGTCGATGACCAGGGCCTCAACTTCCTCGTCGATCAATTACCGATTTTTCTCGCAACCGTTATAATTCGAAGCGCAGCTCGCCCTGAGTCGCAGCCCATTCCTGGAGGAGGCAACCCATGGAAATTATCCCGAACGTGCACCTGATCCCCGGCATCACCGCCAACCCTTATTTGCTGATCGATGTGGATGGGTTAACCTTGATCGACACTGGGATACCTGGCAGCTCCAGGAAGATCCTGCGCTACATGGCCGACCTTGGATACAAGCCCGGCGATCTCAAGCGCATCCTCATCACCCATGCCGACATGGATCATGTCGGTGGACTGGCCGCGCTTAAAACCATCAGCGGAGCGCGTGTCTATGCCCATGCCATCGAAGCCGAGGCCATGGCCGCCGGGCGTCCCTCCCGGCCGCTGAAGCCCCGCAACACCTTTATGAAGGTGGTCTTCACGCTGACCAGCCGCCTGTTCCGAATCCGCCCGTTCCTAGTCGATGAACGCCTGGCCGACGGCCAGATCCTCCCGATCCTGGGTGGACTGCGGGTCGTAGAAACCCCCGGCCATACGCCCGGCCACATCTCATTTTATGCTCCGTCAGCCGGGATCCTGTTCGTCGGCGATTCTCTCGTTTCTGAGGCGACCGGCCTGCGCGGCTCACGCGGTGCCACCAACTGGGATCTAGAGAAGGCCAACGAGGCCGTGCGCAGGCAGGCCGCGCTGGGGGCGCGCATCGTTTGCCCAGGGCACGGGGCAGTGGTCATGGAAGCGGCGGGCAAGTTCCCCCAGGTCTGAATTCCAATCCCATCCCCAGGGGGATCAGAGGGCCATGGTCACCCCTGTGCCGGGATTTCACCGCCATGGATTTGTGACAATTCATGCTATACTTGTCGAAATTTAAACTAGGAGAAGAAAAATGGGTACCCCTGTAGAGCAAATGCCCCCTCCCCCCGCCACCAAGACAAACGTCATAAGCATCATCAGCCTGGTGGTAGGTATCATTGGTCTGCTTGGAGTGTGCGTCGCCATCTTCATTCCCGTCGCCGGGCCAATCTGTGTCGGCATCCTTGCCATCGTCGCCATTGTGACCGGTTTCCTCGGCATGAACCAGGTCGGCAAGACCGGTGAGAAGGGTAGAGGCATGGCCATCGGCGGCCTCATCCTGGGCGTGGTCACCCTCCTGGCGGCCTGTTTACTCGGCGTCGGCGCAGCCGTGTTGGGCCCCCAGATCGGCAATATCCTCTCGCAGATGAGCAGCGGGCTGATCAACAGCGGACTATTCGTCCCAACGCCGTAATTCACACAAACCTCGCAAAAAAGGGCGGCAGGGTTTCCTGCCGCCCTTTTAGGTTAATCTTGCCAATCCTGTTCCATTCGAGTATGCTTGTCGCCGGGAGTGGTTAAGTCCCGGAGGGCTTCCCGGTCTTCAAAACCGGTGGCGGGTCGCGTTGCGGGCCGCGGTGGGTTCGACCCCCATCCACTCCCGCCTTTTATCCCAGGCGAGAATCGATTGTCGCCATTTTCATTACAGGTGAATCCATGACTTTGCCGCAAACCGAAATCCTGAACTCGATCGTGGCGCGCGTCTTCCGCTACGATGATGTGACCCTCGGCGATCCGCAGAAGAGTTTCATCGTCCGCTACCGGGGGGAGCTGCTGCTCGACTCGAGTGAGGCGTACGACCAGCTGGCGGAGGCGCTGCGCTCCTACGAGATCACCCCCCTCTTCCGCATCGAAAACGGGCGCCAGAGCGTGGTTCTGATTGACGGTGTGGTCCACCCAAAGCCGGGACGCAGCCGGATCAACATCATCCTGTTCCTGCTGACCCTGCTGAGCGTGGCGTTCGTGGGTGAATCCTACTCTTATAACGGGCCGGTGCCGAACGACCTGTTGGGACTGATCCGCACTCTCTTCCTCAACCTGTGGGTCGGCTGGCCTTTCGCGGCCAGCCTGCTGGCGATCCTGCTGGCCCACGAGTTCGGACATTATTTTGCCGGCCGGTTGCACAAAACGGCGGTCAGCCTGCCGTATTTCATCCCCTTACCGTTCCCTCCCCTTGGCACCATGGGCGCGTTCATCCAATTGAAAGAACGGCCCCGCAACAAGCGCATCTTGTTCGACATCGGCATCGCTGGACCGCTCTCAGGGCTGGTGGTCGCCATCCCGGTGCTGCTCCTGGGGCTGTCCCTCTCCAGCGTAGGCGTCGTTCAGTCGGGTACATTCATCAAGAAGTCCGGAGTGCCTGACGTCTGCCCGAACACCGCCCAGGTCGGACAGTCCTATACCTGCCAGGAAATGCAGGAGGGCAACTCGCTGCTCTACCTGGGGCTGAAGTACATCACCAAGGGCCAGCTCCTGCCTGCCCCGCTCAACTATAACCTTCCGCCGCTCCTGTACTGGATCCGCTACGTCTTTACCGGCCAGCCCCACCCCATCGGAGGTCGGGATGTGATGATCGATTCGGTCGCCTTGGCAGGCTGGGCCGGTCTGCTGGTCACCTTCCTCAACCTGATCCCGGCCGGGCAGCTCGATGGCGGCCACGTGCTCTATTCCGTGTTCGGCAAGCGCGTCAACCTGCTCTGGCCGGTCATCCTGGCCGCCACCATCCTGCTCAGCTTCTTCTGGTCCGGCTGGTGGCTGTGGGCGGCGATCATCTTTTTCCTGGGGCGCGGCCATGCCGAGCCGCTTGACCAGATCACCCCGCTCGACCCGCGCCGCAAAGCACTGGCCGTGCTCATGCTGGTGATCTTCCTGCTGGTGCTGACCCCCGTGCCCCTGATCGTGTTCTGATGTCCTTTCGCCTGACGTGGTTGTCTTCATCCCTTCTGCTCCTGGCACTCCTGTCCGCATGCGGGCAGGTCAGCCCGGCTCACCCCCCGACCGCCGGGCCGACAGCTCCGGCTCCGACCACCAGTGCAGTCCGTTCCACCCCTTCCATTCAACCCACTGCGCTGCAGATCGATCCCAACTCCCTGCGGGGCATCAAGCTCCAGATCTGGGACGCTTTCATAGGATCTGCGGCCACAGCCTTCGCCAACCAGGTGGCGCTCTTTAACACGACCAATTCATGGGGCATCGTGGTCTACCCAACCGCCTACAGCGATTACCCGACGCTCTCGGATGCCATCACCACGAGCATCACCTCCGGCGGGAAACCGGACCTGGTAGCCGCCCTGCCCGAACAGGTGCTCGCCTGGGAGGCGGCCGGCGCAGTCGTGGATCTGAACCCCTATGTCAGCGATCCGATCTGGGGACTGAAAAGCAGTGAAATCGCAGATATTCCAGCCGTATTCTGGGCGCAGGACAGCGTTGGAGGCCGGCGGCTGGGAATTCCGGCCCAGCGTTCCACCGACCTGCTTTTCTATAATAAAACCTGGGCCCATGAACTGGGTTTCACCCACCCTCCGGCGACGGCCGATGAGTTCCGTCAGCAAGCCTGTGCTGCCAATGCCTCTTTCCGTGCAGGCACCAACCCGCAAAAGTACGGATACGGCGGTTGGGTCGTGGATACGACCTGGCCGACGGTGCTGGCCTGGATGACGGCCTATGGCGGCGGGGTCGCTGGAGAGGGAGGCTACCACTTCCAGTCCGCGGCGAATCTGTCCGCCTTGCAAGCCATAAAAAAGCTGTATGAAGACCACTGCGCCTGGATTTCTACCGAACCGACCCCCTTCGACGCTTTTGCCCAGCGTCTGGCGCTCTTCGTGAGCGGCGACCTGGCAGAGGTGCCGCTGGCAGAGGAGTCCATGTCACGCTTTAATAACCGCGACGAGTGGACGGTTCTGCCCTACCCCGGAGTGAATACGAGCGCCCTGATCGCCTACGGGCCGTCTTATGCTCTCCTGACCTCCAACCCGGTGAATCAACTGGCGGCCTGGTTGTTCGTCCGCTGGACGCTTTCCCCGGACAACCAGATCAATTGGATCAAGTCGGCCTGGTCGCTCCCCCTGCGCAATTCGGTGATGTCTTCGCTCGGCAACGGCCTCTCCGGGCAGCCCCAGTGGGAGGCGGCCGCCCTCGATGTGCCGTTCCTGACCGGCACGCCAGAGCTGGCCTCGTGGCAGAAAGTGAGCTATGCCCTGGAGGATGGGAGCTTATCGATCTTCCGCACGAACCTGCCGTTGGCGCAGATCGGTTCGGTGCTGGATCAAATGGATGCGATGGCGCAGGAATTGAGCAAGTAGCCATGCCCAAACCACACGTGGTCATCTATACCGACGGCGCCTGCGATCCCAATCCCGGGCCGGGGGGTTGGGCTGCAATCCTGCGTTTTGGGACCGCCGAAAAGGTGTTGAGCGGCTCTCAGGCGGACACGACCAACAACCGCATGGAACTGACCGCCGCCCTGCGCGGCCTGGAAGCATTGAAAGAGCCCAGCCAGGTGGATCTATACACCGATTCCGAATACCTCCAGCGCGGCATCACCGAGTGGATGCCGGCCTGGAAAGCCAAGAACTGGAAGCGCAAAGGTGGTAAACTGGCAAACTTGGACCTGTGGCAGGCCCTTGATTCCGCCCTGGCGCGCCACACCGTGACCTGGAACTGGGTACGCGGGCATGCCGGGGTGCGTCACAACCAGCGTGCCGACGCTCTGGCGCGGAAAGCGATTCTGCGGTAAATTAATCACAGACTTGAGGAACCCGAAGGCCGGGAGCGGTTTGGCCTGTTCCCACACGATTGCGAGGCGTCGCCATGCCCATTTATGAATATGTCTGCCTGAACTGCAAGCACGAATTCGAAGCCATTCGCCCGATGAACCAGGCGGACCAGCCCATGGTCTGTACACACTGTGGGGGGGAGGACATTAAACGCAAGCTGTCCCTCTTTTTCGCCGAAAGCGGCGGCAGGGCAGTGGCGGGGACATCCGAGCCGACCTGCGGATCTTGCCAGGGGGGCAACTGCGCTGCCTGTGGAGGTTGAGCCCAAAACCGTAAGGGCGGAGGTCAATTCAAGCCTCCGCCCGTTTCTATTTAATAAAGCCGCTCCATTCCAGCGGCTCAAGCGTCGGATCTCTTTCCCTTCCTTGATCATGTCGGCTTTTTTCAATAGGAATATCCGGCTGACAAGCACCGTTCGCCCAGCCATGCGTGCAGGCAAAACTTAAAAACAAAACCTAGATTCAGCGGGGTTCAACGACGATCTTGATGGCGGTGCGGACCTTTTCTTCGATTTCTACATCCACGAATTCCGGAACCGCAACCACATTGATGCCATCGTTCTTCAGGTAGCCGGTCGCCAACACCAGTGCCTTCACTGCCTGATTGACCGCCCCAGCTCCTATGGCTTGAACCTCGGCGCGCTTGTGCTCACGGACGACCCCCGCAATTGCCCCAGCTACAGCAGATGTGCGGGAGGTTGCGGACACTTTAATGACATCCATGGCCATTCTCCCTTTAGTGAATGATCAGCATCAGGGGCATTGATCTATTTATAAAGATTGTACAAGATTAAGGGCCGAGATTCAATACTTTTTCCCTTAATTGTCTAAACATCTTTGGAACGGCGGCCGCCTGCGTCACCCGGCCAGACGCCGGGAATCGGTGTGTGACACTGCGGACAGGTCCCCTGGGCGGTCAGGCGATACTCTTTAATGAAGTAACCTGAGCGGATGACCAACGGGGTGTTGCAGTTCGGACAGTAGGTGGTCTCATACTCCTCGACCTGCCCCGGGAGGTTCCCGGCATAAACATAGTGCAGCCCGGCCTCCCGCCCGATCTCGGCCGCCCGCAGCAATGTACGCGCCGGAGTAGGATCGGGGTCCGTCATCTTATAATCCGGGTGAAAGGCCGTCACATGCCAGGGGATATCCGCCGAGACGGAGGTCAGAAAGCGGGCCGCGTCCCACAGCTCCTCGTTGCTATCATTGAAGCCCGGGATGACCAGGGTCACCACCTCCATCCATAAACTCAACTGGTGCACCCGGCGGATGGTGTCCAGGACATTTTTCAGAACACCTCCCAGCTGGCGGTAGTTCTTATCCTGCATCGACTTGAGGTCGATCTTCATGCCGGTCAGGTATGGGCGCAGGTAGTCCAGTACCTCCGGCGTGGCATCGCCATCGGAAATATAGACGCACTTCATCCCTGCTGCTTGAGCCAGTTTGAAGATGGCCACGGCCCACTCGCTGGTGATGAGCGGCTCGTTGTAGGACGAGGCGATCACCTCCGCACGCTGGCGGCGGGCTATCTCAACCACCTGTTCCGGCGAGACGCGGTGGATCAGGCTAGAGGCTGCCTCGGCGGCCGGATCGCGCAGCGCCTGCGAGGTCAGCCAGTTCTGGCAATTGGCGCAATGCAGGCTGCAACCCAGCATACCGAAGGTCAGGGCGGTTGCGCCCGGCAGGATGTGGTTGAACGGTTTCTTCTCGATCGGATCGGCCTGAAGGGCAGCCACATAGCCCCACGGCACCCGCAGTTTACCGTCCTGATTGAAACGCACCTGGCAGATCCCGCGCCGCCCGAGGCGGATCAGGCAGCGGTGCCCGCAGGCCATGCAGCGCAGGGCCCCGTCCGGTAGGGAGTTGACCAGTTCCCCTTCGGTGGTCATCTGATCCAGAACATCGGAGAGTTTTTTCATAACCTTTGTCCTTATCATCAATCATACACCCATCCACCCGTCAGGTTATAATCAACTATCCCCCTTAAGGAGTTACCCGTGTCCCTCGATCCCAAAGCCATCCGCGCCCGGTTCCCCTCCCTCGCCCGTCCGGTCGTTTTCTTCGACAACCCCGGAGGGACCCAAATCGCCCGCCAATCCGCCGAGCGCATCCAGAGATACCTGCTGGAATGCAATGCCAATCACGGCGGCGCCTTTGCGACCAGCCAGGCCTCGGATGCCGTGCTGGATGAGGCGCATGCCGCCATGGCCGACTTCCTCAACGCCGCCCGGCCCGAGGAGATCATCTTCGGAAATAACATGACCACCCTGACCCTGCACATCAGCCGGTCGCTCGCCCGCGGCCTCAACCCGGGCGACGAAATCGTCGTCACCCGGTTGGACCATGACGCCAATATCTCCCCCTGGCTGCTGGTGGCCGAGGACCGAGGCTGCAAGGTGACCTGGATCGACTTCGATGTGGAGGACTGCACTCTCAAACTGGACGAGTTTGAAAAAGCCTTTGCCCGCAGGCCCAAGCTGGTCGCCTTCGGCTGTGCCTCCAACGCGGTTGGGACGATCAACCCGGTCAAAAATATCACCCGCATGGCGCACGCGGCCGGTGCGCTGGTTTATGTGGATGCGGTGCAGTACGCACCGCATGGCCCGATCGATGTCCAGGACCTGGGCGTGGACTTCCTGGTATGCTCGGCGTACAAGTTCTTCGGACCGCACGCCGGGGTGCTGTACGGGCGCTACGAACTGCTCGACCCACTCAAGGCCTACAAGGTTCGCCCGGCACCCAACAGCCTGCCCGGCAGGTTTGAGACCGGCACGCAGAATCACGAGGGCATTGCCGGAGTACTGGGCGCGCTCGAATACCTGGAATGGGTCGGCAGAACCTTTGGCGGAGAAGCAGAAGATGGCCTCAAGAAGATGGGGTATCAGGGACGCCATCTGGAGCTCAAGAAAGCCATGAGCGCCATCCAGGCGCATGAGCTCGGGATCAGCCACGCCCTGCTCAGTCTGCTGGAGTCCGTGCCGGGGCTGCGCTTGTATGGCATCGCCGACCCGAAGCGCCTGGGCGAGCGTGTCCCAACCTTTGCTTTCACCCTGGAAGGCAGGACTCCCCGCCAGGTGGCGGAGAGTCTTGCCCGGGAGAACATTTATGTATGGGATGGAAACTATTACGCCCTGGCCGTGACCGAGCGGTTGGGGGTGGAGGCCAGCGGCGGGATGGTGCGCGTCGGCGCCACCCACTACAACACCCTTGAGGAAATTGATCTTCTGAAGGAGGCCCTTAAGAAGGTCCGATCCTAGCCGGCACTGAAAGACGATCCGCCGGGAAGATTTCACCCTTGTGTAACTTAACCCATAAGTTTGCCAGGCCTGGAAGCATAAGTTTGCCGTCCTAGCCCCTGATCGAGGGGAAAAAGTAGTGGAGGGGCGGACAAAGTGGGAGGATAAGTTTGCCATAAATTAATTCCTGAAGCATAATCTTGCCAGAAGTAATGAGCTGAAGCCCGCTGAAAAATAACTCGGGGGTAAACCTGCGCCGCCATCAGTCAAATCTCAAATCCTTTTGGAGGCAAAATTATGCTAAACGAAACAGAGTTATTTCAACTATATCGGAATCTCAATCTATCCCAACAAGCCCAGCAGATCATTACAGAAATTCGTTCATCGCCGCCCGTGCGACGCGTGTGTAGCGCTGCCGGGAATGTTAGCGTCCGCTATCCAAGTCGGAAAATGGGGGTCATTATCCAGGCAGAAAGCCATCGCAACGAATTGGCGGGCATCTATGAAAAAGAGTACGACCCGGAGATATTGGAATACTACGACCAGCCAACGCGAATCAAACTGGTGTATGAGGCGAAGAACGGGCGGAGAGTAGGCATTTGGCACACTCCGGATTACTTCGTCATTCGAAGTGATAGCGTTGGGTGGGAAGAATGGAAAATGGAAACAGAGTTGCTGCGCCTGGCAGAGCAGATGCCTCATCGATATGTTCGGGAAGAAAATGTCTGGCACTGTCCGCCGGGCGAAAAGCATGCAGCACAACTCGGTTTCTTCTATCGGGTGCGGTCTTCTGCCGAGATCGATTGGGGGCTACAACGCAATCTGCTATTTCTTGAAGACTACCTGCGTACGGATAAGGAAGACCTGGATGAGAAAGCAGTCTGCTCTGCGGCAGCATTGGTTGCTGGGCATCCTGGAATAACGCTTCAAGAATTCCTTGCAACAGGGAAAGCCCCAGGTGATGTCATTTTTGCCATGATAGCCCGGGGACAGCTCTACGTTGATCTGCGGGCCACTCCTCTAGCTGAACCACAACGGGTGCGGGTTTTTCCTGATCAGGAAACAGCACAAGGCTATGCAGTGGTCGCTTCCTCGTCCAGCGGAGGCCATCCTTTCGTGAGCATAGCTCCAGGCGCTTCTGTGGTATGGGACGGCCGGTCTTGGACGATTGTTAACCTTGGGGCCACCCAAGCCACCTTGCTGGCCACGGATGGCACCTTGATTGATCTACCTCAAGCGACCTTCGAAAGTTTGATTAAAACAGGCCAGTTAACCAATCCCAGGGAGTCGATGTCTGCAGAAGCGAATCCCGCTATTCGTGAGTTGCTGGCAAATGCCAGTCCAGCAGATTTTGAGGAAGCCAATCAGCGTTATGCAATCATTAAGCCCTGGTTGGCTGGTCATCCCGCAAATGACCAGAGCATCCCAAAGCGCACGATCCGCGACTGGGTCGGAAAATGGCGAAAAGCCGAGAGCCGTTACGGTTGTGGCTATGTGGGGCTTCTATCTCACCATCAAGAAAAGGGTAACCGCCAACAAAAGTTACCAGATAACATCTCGAACATTCTCGAAGCGTTCATTGTTGGAGATTACGAAACGCTGAAGCAAAAAACGAAGGCGGCTGTGTACGGTACCCTGGTACGCAAATGTGAAGGACAAGGGATCGCGGCTCCCAGCTACAAGACATTTGCCAGGGCCATTCAAAAACGTCCTCGCAGAGAGCAAGTTGAAAAGCGCCAGGGGAAGCGAGCGGCTTACCAGCATGAGACGTTTTACCAGGAGTTGACTTTGACTACTCCCCGGCATGGAGACCGCCCTTTTGAGATTGGGCACATAGACCATACTCTGTTGGATATTGAACTTGTGTGTTCCCATACAGGACGCAACCTGGGCAGGCCATGGGGTACTTTCCTGAGCGATGCTTTTTCCAGGCGATTGCTGGCTGTGGTTTTATCTTTTGATCCACCCAGCTATCGCGCCTGTATGATGGCTTTGAGGGAATGTGTGCAGCGGCATGCCCGTTTACCCCAAATCATTGTGGTGGATGGAGGGCGGGAATTCGAGAGCGTCTATTTCGAGACACTCCTGGCACGCTACGAGTGCAGCAAGAAAACCCGGCCTGGAGCTAAACCCCGTTTTGGCTCGGTTTGTGAACGCTTGTTTGGAACCACTAATACGCGTTTCATCTACAACCTGCTGGGAAATACGCAGATCACTCGCAATGTTCGCCAGGTCACCAAGTCTGTGTCGCCCCAGGAGCAAGCCTGCTGGACACTGGGCCAGTTCTATACCCGGTTGTGCGAGTGGGCTTATGAGGTCTATGACACGCTCGAGCATCCGGCTTTAGGCCAATCGCCAAAAGAGGCATTCGCGATGGGAATGGCGCAAGGAGGACAACGACTCCAACGGTTGATCTCATACGATGAAACCTTCTGCATGTTGACCTTGCCTACAACTCGAAAAGGAACGGCTAAAGTGCTGCCGCATTTGGGAGTCAAGATCAATGCTTTGTGCTATTGGTCTGATGCTCTTCTCGACCCGGAAGTGGAAAAGACTCAAGTCCCGGTTCGTTACGATCCCTTTGATGCCGGGGTAGCCTATGCTTTCATAAAAGGGCGTTGGGCGCAGTGTCTCTCCGAGCATTATTCCATCTTCGCGGGACGTTCCGAGCGGGAGATCCAATTAGCCACGGCTGAATTGCGCAAGCAGGATCAGCTTCATGGCCAGCAATTTACGATCACAGCCCGCAAGCTGGCAGACTTTCTGACTTCTTTGGAAGCGGAAGAACTTTTGCTGCAACAACGATTGCGGGACACCGAGGCCAGAGGGATGCTCACAGCCAATCAAGAACAGCCAGTTGCCGTCCAGGTGGAAAGACTCGGTGAAAAAGGGGATCACCATCACAAGGAAATCAAGGCTTCAGCCAGGCAAGAACCCCAAGCGGCAAACGAAGTTTTGGCCACATACGAGGATTTCTAGCCATGGCAGCCCAGACTGAGTTTCCACCCGAATTACTCTCACAACCTCCAGCCGCACGCCTGGCATACTTTCAGCATAAAGTAGTTGCGCATCCTCAGCTCAAGGAAACCCACCGCCAGCTTTGGCAAGCGATCCAACAGCCGGGGGGAGCCTCCTTGATTTTTGTTTTTGGACCTACTGGCGTGGGCAAGACCACGCTCCGCTGCCGGTTGGAACAACAGCTTTGGGAAGCAGGGCGACCAGCGATCGAGCGGGATCCGGGGCACATTCCCGTGGTTGGGTTGGAAGTTGCCGTGGCGGATGCCGATGGCTTTCGCTGGCGGGATTACTACAAAAGGGCATTGGCGGCTTTGGACGAGCCGATGATCGACCACAAGATATTACCTGGTCCTATTCCACATAAAAGAGTGGGGTTGAGTGCCAGTGGTGGTTACAAAGTGACTTCGGAATTACGCTGGGCCTTGGAGCAAGCCTTGCGTCACCGCCGACCAACAGCCTTTATTGTGGATGAAGCCCAGCACTTCAAGAGGATTGTTGGCGGGCGGCGATTGCTGGACCAGATGGATACCCTCAAGTCGTTGGCAAATATGACAGGTACGACCCATGTGCTGATCGGCACCTATGAGTTGCTTGGTTTTGCCCAGCTGAGTGCTCAATTGGATCGCCGCAGTTGTGAAATTCATTTTCCTCGTTACCATATTGACATTCCCGAAGAAATGTTGGCCTTCAGGCGCATATTATTGACTTTCCAGCGCCATTTGCCTCTCACGGGTGAGCCGGATTTAGTCTCTCAGGCTGAGTACTTTTACGAATGCTCGGTGGGTTGTGTGGGAGTGCTAAAAGATTGGCTAACTCGTGCGCTGGCTACAGCCCTGGAAGATGGAAAGGAAACGCTTACAAAGACAGCCTTGGAGCGGCAGGCGTTACCAACCCGCAAACTTTTACGTATGGCGCGCGAAATTCGAGAAGGTGAAGAAACTCTGGCCGCCAACAGCCGCGCACAAACAGAGTTGCGCTCTCTGTTGGGAATGTCCATCGAATCTGCCGGGCAACCTCCTTCCAGTTCCTCGCGAAAAGTTGGAAAACGAAACCCGGTGCGCGATCGGGTGGGGGTATTATGAACAAACGGCTTGATCTCTGTGAAATCTGGAGCCTGACACTTCCAGCATACTCACCGCACAGCAGGCTTTATGCTCTCGAACCCCTGGGGTTGGGCACACCCAATATCGAGAGCCTAACAAGCTATGTGTCTCGTTTGGCTGAAGCCCATAGTGTCTCACTCCGCACATTGGTGATCCAGGAACTTCTACCTCTTTTGAAACGGGATTACTTGTTCAATCCGTTCGGCAATAGCTTGGACGCTTTTTGGATAGAAGCAGCACGCGCCCTGAATGGGACGGGCATCCTGGCCACAGACTGGGCGCAGGCCTTGGAGTGTTTGACTCTCCGCACAGATCTGCGGTTTCTGACTTTGCTACCCTGGGCTGCCGTGCTGACCCAGCAAAGGTTGCTGAGGATCACCCGGGCCTGGTGTCCAGATTGTTTTGTGGAGTGGCAAGCCGCAGGCCGACCCATCTATGAACCATTACTCTGGAATATGAGTGCCGTTTCCTTGTGCCTTCGCCACCAGCGCACCTTACTTGAACAATGCCCTTACCCGGACTGCCACGCAACACTACCTGTGCTTGCATCTCGTTTCCGCCCCGGATACTGTTCAAAGTGTTCCAGATGGCTGGGTATTACTCCTGATCCTCCCGATCCTTCCCGGGCAACTGAAGAATGGCATTGGCATGTTTGGGTGACGGAAACGATTGGGGAATTGGTCTCACACAATATAGACTTAGCGGCTACGCCTCACCTAGGAAATATCCCGGACTCGATCGCCGCGTATCGAGAGCAAGCCACAAATTGCAGTGTGCAGAATCTGGCAGAGAGACTCCAACTTTCGCGCCGCACTGTGAATGCCTGGCGATCAGGCCAGCAAATACCGCAAATAGAGTCTCTGGCGCGCTTATGTTATTGTTGTGGGGTTTCTCTTTATGACTTGTTCACGTTGCGGTCCGGGACGCTCAATTTGGTCCAACTGAGAATCCGATCTCTGCCCGAGATTCCCAACCCAACCACAAAGCGCCGCCGCCGCATTCCTTTTGATGCCATTCGTATTCGGCAAAGTCTGGAGGCGGTCTTGGTACAGGAAGAGCAGCCACCCCCCTCCATGCGCACTATTTCAAAGTGTCTGAATTATTCACCCAGAGAATTGCGTGAACATTTCCCTCGGTTGTGCCGGGCGATTTCCAACCGCTGCAAAAATTACTACATGGTCCGTCGCGAGCAGAAGTCTCTACAATTGAAAGAGGAGGTCCGCCGGGCGACCCTAGAAATCCATTCTCAAGGCTCGTACCCCAGCTGGCAAAAGGTTGGTTCCTTGCTGAGTGACCCCGCCGCTATGCGTGCCCCAGGCATCTCCAGGTTTTGGCGTGAAGTACTTCAAGAGCTGGAATTAGACGGATTAGATCTACCCTGCTGTGCCTTTCGCTAATTTGGCGCTTTGGAAGCATAAGTTTGCCAAAGCGGCAAACTTATGGGTTAAGTTACACCTTGAAAAGAAACCTGAATTAAAGCACGAACGTCTGGGTGAGGGGGGCACCCAAACGTTCGTAGCAGTATATTACACCAACTTCTGACATATTGCAAGAGTTTTTCGTTAAAATTCGATTAGAGTTTTGTAAGTCTGGCAGCGAATACCCAACCACATCCCCGGATTCCTTATGACAGCACCCGTATCCATTTTCTTGGGTTTAATCGGCCTGCTCCTGCTCGGCGTTCTCGCAGCCCTGGGTTGGCGGTTGGCTTCCGATCGGACCTCCCTCCCCTGTCCGAGCTGGCTGAGCTGGTTGGTCGAGTTCAACAACCCCTTCTTCAAAAGCTATAACGCCCAAACCCTGGTCCAACGCCTGGACCTTCAACCTGGCATGCGCGTGCTGGACATCGGCTGCGGTCCTGGGCGGCTGACCATCCCCATCGCCCAGCAGGTCGGCCCTCAAGGAGAGGTCGTGGCATTGGATATCCAGCCCGGTATGCTGCGCCGGGCCCAGAAAAAAGCTCAGACGGCAAACCTGAAGAATATTCGATTTCTTCAAGCAGGAGCCGGGGAGGGCGCACTGGAGCACGGTCAGGCCGACCGGGCCGTGCTGGTCACGGTGCTCGGGGAGATTCCGGATCGCGAGGCCGCGTTGAAAGAGATCTTCGAGGCCCTCAAGCCGGGTGGCTGGCTGTCCGTGACCGAGATATTGGTCGATCCTCATTATCAAGGGCGCGGCACGATCCTTCGCCTGGCGGGCGCGGTCGGGTTCCGCGCCAGGGAGTTCTATGGGAATCGCGTCGCGTTTACGCTGAGCCTGGAGAAGCCTGCCCTCGCATGACCGGACCACCGGGGCCGGCCGATCTGACGGGCCGTCCCGTCTGGGTGATACGCAGCGATTGGGAAAAGCCGCACCCCCGGTGCTGTCCACCGTCTTTCAAAACAGGCGGGATGCTTCAAACCAGAATCTAGAGAACGCGGAGTAAAATCCTGTCGAATCGAGGGAGGGAAGCAAATGGCTGGTCGATATGTTCAAGCTTTGATTGCCCACTTTGAGAGCACATTCGCAGGGCCGAATGGCGACTATCCAGCGGTGCTGGAAGCGCTGGCGGGCGTCTCCGTAGCACAGGCGCTGTGGAAGCCAGCGCCTCAGCAGAACTCGATCTGGCAGATCGTAGACCATCTGACGGCCTCCAAAGAATGGCAGATCGACCTGCTGGAGAAAGGTCAGGCCGCCTCACCTGTATGACCAAGCCGTCCGGGGGGGAAGCCGATTGGCAGGCCTCCCTCGCCCGACTCAAAGACGCGCATGCCCGGCTCAAGCATGCCCTTGAGCAAGTGGCGGAGGATGACTTGCTGCAAGTCCCCGTTCCGGAATCAAATTGGACGATGCTGGAGCTGCTGCTTTCAAGCGGTCCCGCTCACGAAGCGCACCACGGCGGGCAGATCGACTATCTGCGGGGCTTACAGACCGGGCAAGGCGCTGTCCCCTGACAGGCCTTTCTAGTTGAGTTGGAATGCAAGCAGATCCGAATCAACTGCAGCGAAATTCATGTCCCCCACACTTGGTTCTTGGTGCCCCAGGCGGGAATTGAACCCACAACCTTGGCCTTAGGAGTGCCCTGCTCTATCCTTTTGAGCTACTGGGGCTTGAAAAAGATTATACCAAAATTCTTGCGTTTCCCTTCATCCATTGCTATACTATAAGCCGTGGAACCACAAAAGATCGGACGTTATGAAATAAAAGCGGAGCTCGGCCGGGGTGGCATGGCAACCGTCTACCGCGCCTATGATCCGCGCTCTGATCGCGAGGTGGCGATCAAGGTCCTGCCGCGCGAGATGCTGCATGACGCGCAGTTCCGTGTCCGCTTCGAGCGCGAGGCCAAGACCATCGCCATGCTGGAGCACCCGGCCATCGTACCGGTCTACGACTTCGGCGAGGAGGATGGCCAGCCTTACTTCGTCATGCGCTACATGACCGGCGGCTCCCTTTCCGACCGGATCAAACGCGGCGCCTTCTCGGTTCAGGAAGCTGCCAGCATCTTCGAACACCTGGCACCTGCCCTGGACGAAGCCCACAGCAAAGGTATCATCCACCGGGACCTGAAGCCCGGAAACATCCTTTTTGATCAATACAACGAATCCTACATATCCGACTTCGGCATCGCCAAATTGTCGGAATCGCAGACCAATGTCACTGGCAGCTCGATCATCGGCACGCCGGCCTACATGAGCCCCGAGCAGGCCCAGGGGGAGGGCATCGACGGCCGCAGCGACATCTACGGAATGGGCGTCATCCTGTTCGAGATGCTGACCGGCACGCAGCCCTATCATGGCGACACGCCGATGAGCGTGGTCCTCAAGCACATCACGGAGCCGGTGCCGCACATCCTGGATGTCAAACCCGATCTGCCGCCCGCCATCGAACAGGTCATCGAGACCGCCATGGCCAAGGACCGTGATCAGCGCTTCCCGACGGTCAAAGCCCTGGCGGATGCCCTCAGCGCGGTCGCACGCGGTGAAAGTCCGGACATGAAGACGATCATCGAGGCGACGCGCGCCATGGCTCCCAAAGGGGCCGCGGTCCAGACCAAGCAGACCGTCTCCGCAAAACGCGGCGAAGAGATTCCAATTCCGGTACCGCCGGAGAGCACCGCGCCGCCCCCGAAGACCCGGATGTGGATCGGGGTCGGGGCGGCGGTCCTGGTGGTCTGTCTGGCAGCTGCCGGTGGACTGTTCCTCCTGCGGGGCCATATTCCATTCCTGGCAGCCGCCCCCACGCAAACACTGGTCGTTGGGCTGGCCTCTCCGGTAGCGGCGACCCAGGAGATCTCCTCGACAGCAACCTCTCCAGCATTCACGGACACCCCACTCTCAGCAACCCCCCTCGCGGTAGCAACCGCCGCGTCCCCGACCGCCATCCCCACCGCGACCGTGCCGGCATTGCCTGCCCAGGGCGGTGCGGATCTGATCGCCTTCCTGAACGGGAACAATGTGTGGATGGTCGGCGTGGATGGCAGCGGCCTGCGCCAGCTATCCACGGATGGGGGCACCATCGGCAGCAAGCACGACCTGCAGTGGACACCGGACGGCCAGTCCGTCATTTACGTCAACGGAAAATGCATCCAGATGGTCAATGTCGTGGCCAAAAGCCTGCCCAGCACGCTCACCTGCTTTGTCGAAGCTCAATACCTGGACGCATTCAAGATCTCGCCGGACGGCAAGTACGTTGCCATCAGCCTGAACCGCCAGCTGTTCGTCGTCCCCTACGACCTGAATGCCTTGAGCAAAGCCAACTCGAGCGCCCAACTGGTCGCCATGAAGGTCTGCTTTCGATACCACGACCTGGCCACCGAGGCCTTGGTCTGGTCTAAAGACAGCCAGAAAATAGCCGTGGGCGTCATTGGCGTCGGCAGCGGTGTGGATGCTGGCAAGCAGGTCGATCTGGTCCGCGTTTTCGATATCAGCGGCTGCCCCACCACTCCGGCCCCGATCCTGGACACCTTTCCGGGAACATTCTTCACCATGAACGGTTACCATGACCAGCCGGTCATCCCGGCCTTCGACTGGAATGGTGCTGATCTCTTCCTGCTCAACAGCTTGATCCGCAATAAAGCCTACGGTTATGAGTATGTCTACCATATGTCAACCCACCAAGCGGATCAGCCCCTAGACCCGCTTGGGACGGGCTGCTGCTATACGGACATGCACTGGAGCCCGGACGGGACCTACGTCGTCTTCGGCTATCAGAACTACAACCTGGGTTCGAGTTCCCCGACCCAGCTCTACTACCTCAATTACGGGACCATCAGTACGGGGGGGACGTACCAGCCGATCGCCCTGCCGGCAGATTTTTTCCAAAACCCCGCTGAGCACCCGGATGCGGCCCTGCGGCCTGTCCAATAATCCCTCCGGGCGGTGTCACACCGCCCGGATGATTTTACGGACCAGCCCCGGGCCGGCGTAAACCAGGCCCGTATAGACCTGAACCAACACCGCCCCGGCTTTCAGCCGGGCTTTTGCGTCCGAGGCGTTCATGATCCCGCCGGCGCTGACCACCGGAATCCGACCGGCCAGCCTCTTCACGATCTGCTGCAGGACGGCCAGGCTGCGCTCGCCCAGCGGCGCGCCGCTCAGCCCTCCGCTCTCCTCCCGCTGCGCCGAGCGCAGCCCCACTCGTGAGAGGGTGGTGTTGGTGGCGATCACCCCATCCATGCCGGTGCGGAGCAGCACCTCCAGGGCATCGTTGAGTTCCTCCTCCGCCAGATCGGGGGCCAGTTTGACCAGAATGGGCGGGTTCTTCGGCAGGCCCTTCCGCTCGGCCGCGATCGCACCAAGCAGGTCCTCCAGCATCTCCCGTCCCTGCAAGCGCCTCAGACCGACCGTGTTCGGGGAGCTGACGTTGATCGCCAGATAATCCGCCAGGGGCGCAAAGACACGGACGAGCTCCAGGTAATCGCGAGCCGCCTCTTCCAGCGGGGTGTCCTTGTTCTTGCCCAAGTTGACGCCCACGATCAGACCGTCCGGCTTTTTCTTGACCACCTGCCTGGCCACGAAGTCAGCCCCCCGGCCCGGGAAGCCCATGCGGTTGATGAGCCCCCCGTCCTCCACCAGGCGGAAGAGGCGCGGGCGCGGGTTGCCTGGCTGCGGGCGCGGGGTCACCGTGCCAATTTCAATGTGCCCGAACCCGAGCGTCGCCAGTCCGCGCCAGGCCAGGCCATCCTTGTCATACCCCGCCGCCAGCCCGACCGGATTCCGGAAATGCAGGCCGAAGGCCTCCACAGGCTTCTCCGGCGCAGCATACATTGTCCGCAACAGGGCCGCGAGCGGCTGGTACGCGCCCAGCCGGATCAGGCGCAGGGTCAGGGCATGGGCAGCTTCCGGGTCAAGCCGGAAAAGCAGGGCGCGAAAGAATGAATACATCGTTAATCAAAGGCGGTCGGGCGGGCGGGGTCCTGAATGTGTGCAAACACTTCCTTCAACATCTGCCGATCCGTGCGCATGCTCGAAAGCGGCGGCAGAGCCGCCGGGTCAAAGAATCCGACGGCCAGGGTTTCATTGCTCGGCCTGGCCGTGCCTCCCACGAGCGAGCACAGGAAGATTATCTTATAGGCATGATAGAACTCCAACGGTGCGAAGAGGAAACGATTGGCATCCAGGAGGGCAATCACTTTTTCCACCTTCACCTTAAAGCCGCTTTCTTCCCGGACCTCGCGCGCCACCGCCTTGGAAGGGACATCGCCGACATCCGCCCAGCCTCCCGGCATGGACCAGCGGCCGTCAGAGCGCTCCTGGACCAACAAAATCTTCCCCTCCTGGACCAGCGCCCCGCGCACATCCACTTTGGGGGTGGCATAGCCCGTCTGCATGGAGAAGTGGCTCAGGACCCTCTCTTTCGAAAGGTCGGTCTGGCTTTCAACCATTTCAGCCGCGATTTCCAGCAGGCGTTGGTAGCGCTCGGCGTCAAATTCGTTCTTGCTGAAGGTGAGCCCGGTCTGGGCCAGGGCCTGAATGGCACGGGCCCACTCCAGCCATTTTGGAAGATGTGTTGCCATAGGATTTTTCAACTCCTGTCCAGAATCAATCCGGAGGAGGTGGAGTCTCTGAGCCGGGTCACTTCCGAACGTTCTGCTCCCGAGAATATTTCAACAAGGCGTCCACCATCGGCAGGACATACGCCAGGCGCTTTTGGGCTTCATCGAGGCTGGCCTCCCTCTCCCGTTTCAGTTCGTCCGGATCGCGCCCAAGAATGAATGGGTCCTCCCAGGCAAGCCAGTCCACCTCCTGTGTCCGGATATCATCCTGAAGCTGAAGGACGATCTCGGCCACCATGCTCAGGTCATGATTCTTTACAGCAGGCAGGATCGCTGCCAGGTCAGAGGCACGCAGCGCCAGATGACACCAGGCATAGTCCAGGGTCTTCCCGAACAGGATCCTGCCGAGGGTCGTGACAAAGCCCTCGATCTCATAATAGTTCTGCGGATGGGTCTGCCAGGCGCTCTCGGAGCGTTGAAAGATCAAGGGCAGGTCTTCCTCCCGGATGGCGTGGACGTCCGCCAGAAAGCGGGAGCGATGCTCCGTCCCCAGGGCAAAGGCCAGCCGGTCCAGAAAACACAGGTGCAGCACCTGTTCCGGGGGGGCGGCCAGGGCGGCCTGACGATACAGGGAGGTGAACCGGTCTCCGATAGGCCCGTCTCCATCCTGAACGGAGACATCAAAAAAACGGTCGGTTTGCAGCCGGCCGATATTCTCCGGCCGTCGATCTCGGGTACTTCCAGAAACAGCAAGATACACCCGGGCGAAATTTTGCTTCAGGACCGGTGTGATGGTTTCCAGGTGGGGAAAGAGCAGGCCATCGGGATCGTGGAGCGGGAAGACCGCAGCAGATTGCATGATGCCTCGTCGCCGGAAGAACGCGGCTAAGGATTGGCCTTTAAGAATTCCCGGGTCGCGGCGATCTTCTCCTTATCCACCCGGCCTGTCCCTTCCCAATGATCCAGCATTTCCGTAATGGTCAACACCGCATGCAGGCGAATGCCGCGCGCCTCCAGCACACCCTTCGCCCCGGATTGGCGGTCGATCAACACGACCACATCCTGCACCCGCAGGCCCGCGGCGCCAAGCTTTTCGATGGCCTCGAACTTGCTTTCCCCGGTCGTGGCCAGGTCATCGATCACCACCACTGTTTCGCCGGGGCGGTATTCCCCTTCGATCTCGGCCTTCGTCCCGTAGGCCTTGGCCTCCTTGCGGGGATAGATCAGGGGATAGCCCCCCTGCAGCGAGATGGCGGTCGCGATCGGAAGCGCGGCGTAGGGCAGCCCTGCCAGCCGGTCGAAGCGCAGCGCGTTCAGAATCGGCCGGTAAGCGGCTGCCACCCGCGCCAGGAGCCCGGGGGACGTCACCAGCTGGCGCAGGTCAAGGTAGATTGGGGACTTCAGCCCGGACTTCAGGGTGAAACTGCCGAACTTGACACAGCCCGCTTCGAGCAGGCCATCAGCCAGCGCAGCGCCCGGCCTCCAGCTGGATGGGCCCTCCCGGGCGAGACGGGACTTCACAGTCAGGATCGCATCCCGCAGGTCAGCAGCCGCTCGGGCGGGGTCGGCAGAGCGCGCCACGCCGCGCGAAACGTTGATCAACAGCCCTTTGCCATCCGCACGCAAACCCGCCCGCAGGGCCGCCTCCAGTTCTCCCCCCTGGGTGCCCACCCCCGGGACGAGGAACCACAGATTCGGCGCGGCCGCGCGCACATGGGCGAGCGCCTCCGGCGCGGTAGCGGCGACCACCAGGCCGACATTTCCGCGGGTGTTCCAGCTCTGCGCCAGGATGGCCACCTGCTCATAGAGGCTCCCCCCGCCTTGCAGGACCAGGTCCTGCAGATCGCCTGACCCGGGGTTGGAGGTCTTGCACAACAAAAAGATGCCCCGCTCCGGATCGGTCAGGAACGGCTCGATCGAATCCCTGCCCAGATAGGGGGAGAGGGTAATGGCATTCGCAGCGAGCGCCTTGAAGGCGGAGCGGGCGTAAGCCTCCGCCGTTGAAGCGATGTCGCCCCGCTTGGCGTCGAGGATGACGGGGATGCGCGAGCCTTTACTGGAGGATCCGGAGGCAATGGCGGCGATGAGCTCTTTCAGGACCCTCCAGCCGTCCGGGCCCAGGGCCTCGAAGAAAGCGGCATTGGGTTTGAAGGCGGCTGCATAAGGAGAAGTTTGCGTGACGAGATCCAGGCAGAATTTCAAGGCGGCCGCGGCGGTCGGCTCCGGCAGGTCGGAAACGTGCGGGTCGAGGCCGATGCACAGCAGCGATGAGCAATCCTCAACCCGCTTTTCCAAAAGGGAGAAGAAGTTTTCCATAAGTAATCCCGTTTTACACTCAAGACGGACAGCCCAGACCGGGGTTTCAGGCCTTCCCCAGCACCATCGCCAGCAGTGCCATACGGACATACAGACCGTACTCCATCTGGCGGAAGTAAGCCGCGCGCGGGTCATCGTCAAAATCGGTGGAGATCTCGCCGACGCGCGGCAGCGGGTGCATCACGATCATGCGCTCCCGGGCTGCTTTCATGACATGCGGGTCGATCACATAGGCACCCTTGACCGACTCATAGACCGCCTCATCGGTGAAGCGCTCCTTCTGGACGCGGGTGACGTACAGCACATCACTCTCGGGCAGGGCGTGATCGAGTTTATCATACTCGTGCTGCTCGATCTTCTTGGCCTTGAGCTCGTCGATCAGCTCGGGTGGCATGCGCAGGATATCCGGCGAGACGTAGTTCAGTTTCACCTTGTAAAGCGATAGCAGGCGCGCCAGCGAGTGGACGGTGCGTCCGTGCTTCAGATCGCCGAGCAGGGTGACGGTCAGGCCGTCGATATGACCGAGTTCCTCCCGGATGGTGAATGCATCCAGCAGGGCCTGGGTCGGGTGCTCCCCGATCCCATCTCCGGAATTGATGACCGGCTTGTGAGCCGCCTTGGCGGCAATGGCTGCCGAACCCACCTCCGGGTGGCGCAGCACAATGACATCCGCGTAACATTCCAGGGTCCGGACCGTGTCCGGCAGCGATTCGCCTTTCGCCACGGAAGAGTATTTCACCTCGTTGATCAGGATCACCGAGCCGCCCATGCGCTCCATGGCCGAGGTGAACGAAGACGAGGTGCGGGTGGAAGGCTCGTAGAACAGATTGGCCAGGATCTTTCCTTTGAGCAGGTCAAAGGTGCCGACATGGTCGACCATAATGTGCATCTCATGTGCCACCGCGAAGATATACTCCAGGTCCTCGCGGTTGAACTGCTTCACCGAGATGATATCCTTGCCATACCAGGGGGCAGTACGCTGGTCGCCAAAGGGCAGGTGCGAACTGTTGTTGGGAAGGGTGGGCATGATTTACTCCTTTGTCCTTGAGGGATTGAGAATCGGGTTGCGATCACCGGGAGTTCCGGTGCGACTTCTGGAGGGGTGCGGAGTTGCAGAAGGGGCGGTCATTGGGAGGTTTGCTCTTGTCTTTCGGGTTCTGCGGTCAGGTTATCCGATCCAACCTTGTTACCAGGCCTCCTGGTCCAGGGCTTCCGTGGAGGGATGTCCGAGCGAGGCTGGATCGCAAGGCCGTAATTCTGGGTCCATCCCCGAAGTGCACAGGTTCAGCCGCGTTCGTGGGGGTCATGCTCTTAGGTTCTTCCCAGACCCTGGCCCTGCAAGAACCACGCCATCTTCAAATGCCGCCTTTCCGCGCAGGACCACCTTGCGCACCCTGCCTTTCACCGTCCAGCCCTCGAAGGGAGTCCAGCCGCACTTGGATCGCATCCCGTCGGAATGGATCTCGGTACGCGCCTCGGGATCCAGTTCGATCCAGGTATCGGGCTGCTCGGGCAGGCCGAAAATCCGGCGCGGGTTGGTCACCATGCGCAGGAGCAGATCATCCATCGTCAGGCGCCTGTCAGCAACCGCGGTGAGCAGCAGCGGGAGAGCCGTCTCGAGTCCCGGGAAGCCGGGCGGCGGATTTTCCCCGTCCTTCTCAGCCAGGGTGTGGGGCGCATGATCGGTGGCGAAGCAATCGACCACGTCCAGGTTTTGCCACAAAGCGTGGACATCCTCTTTCGATGCCAGCCGCGGGCGGACCTCGCCGCGGCCAGGGTGTCCCTGGCTGATGGCGGGAATATCGTCCCGGGTCAGGAACAGGTGGTGCGGGCACACCTCGCAGGTGACCTGAATGCCGCGTTCCCTGGCCGCCTTGATCAGCAGAATCTCCTCCTTCAATGAGACATGGGCGATGTGCACCGGCCGGTCATAAATGGCGGCCATCAGGATCACCGCCGCCATGCTGCGGCTCTCCGCGTGGGCCACGATGGGCAGGTCTTTCGGCCAACCCTGGAAGTGGCGCTGCCAGAGGGTCATGTCGTCCAGGCGCAGCTGGCCGAAGGTCTGGTCCAGATACATCTTCAAGCCGGCGGCTCGGTAAGGTAAAGCCGTGTGGCGCTTCCAATCGCTGTTGTCAGGACCCGCGCCCAGGTACTGGGCGTAGTCACAGCGGGCCTCGGTGCGCGCAGCCTGGAGCGCCAGGTCGAGGGTGGCGGCGTCGAAGATGGGTGGTTTGGTGTTGGGCATGGCCAGCACCAGTGTGAAGCCTCCCGCCAGGGCGGCTGCTGTGCCGGAATCCCAATCCTCCTTATGGGTCGCGCCGGGCTCGCGCAGGTGGACGTGGGGGTCGACCAATCCGGGAAGTTTAATCATGGGCAGAAATTATAAAAAAAGAGAGCCGATAACGGCTCTCGATAGGACGGTTGGAATGGGCAACCCTGCAGATTGGAGCAGGGGATCTCGAAAGTGAAAGACTAACCATATCGGGCGGAATTATAGACAATCTGGCGAATCTGTCAAGAGGAGACTTGACAGAGGAGACTTGCCTCAACCCATCTTGGGATGCGGCGCGCGGTTCGCTTTCCTGGTCGCGCAGGGACAACAGGCCCAGCAACGTGAGACAAATCCCCGCCGGCATGGCAACTCGGGTGAAATCCAGGCTCAGCCATTCATAAAGAAAACCGGGCCCTTGAGGTGAATATGCCGCCATGTAATGCAATCCGATCAGCACCAGACCGATGGTCAGCATGGCGAACAATAGGCTCGTGTATGCCGGGTCAAGGGAAAGGTTCTTGGGCCGAAAGCCCAGGATGAATAATGCACCCATGAGCAGAGGCAGGAAGCCCCAATCCCGAAAGCGCACAACCTGTCCGACCATGAACCGGAAGATGGTATTGAAAGCCGACCAGTGGATTTGGCCCTTCAGGATTCCCCGCCATGCAAGCCCGAAAAGGTCATAGCCTGGAGCATAGGAGATCGTGTGCACCCTTAAAAAAAGGAACCAGGACCCTCCCACGATTGCAAGGGGGATGAGCAGCGCCCACCAATCCCAATGTCGCCGAGGACTGAGTGTACGTCCCAGCACGAGTGCGACGACGACCGCAATGCACATGGCGATGCCTTCCGGACGGGTCCAGAGAGCCATTGCCAGCAGGAGACCACCCAAGATCGCCTTTCTAGGGCCTTTGTCTTTCATGCTGTCCATGCACCATAACATGCCCATGATCAGATAAAAGGCAAAGGCAAGATTGGTATAACCCATATAAGCATGGGTAAAAATGATGGGCGTGGTCCCCAAAAGCAGCAGGCCCAGCGAGGCGATCCATCGCTTGAGCCCATGCAGGACCAGGAACCGGTAGCATCCGATCAGGAGCGAGGCGTAAAAGGCCGGGTAGAGCAGCTTGGAACCGGGGAGCAGGTTCCCATCCAGAAAGCGAAACAAGGCGATCAGCAAAGGAATATTCATGGGGTAAGACAGGCCAACATCCCCCCATTCTCCGCCGGCAAAGATCGAGCCCTGGAGGGCAATCCCATAACCTTTTACGGCCCAGTTCGCAATATCATCCCAACCGAAGTAAGACAGCCCCACCGCAAGAAAAGCGGCCGTGGCGATCAGGATGACGATCAGAATCCAAACGCTCCGGGTCAACCAAATATCCCATTTGTCGTGCGCCGGATCCGGGGATTCCTCCTGGATCGTGCTCGATCTGACCGTGCGCCAGGCCAGAAGGGCAGCCGCCGCGGTAAGTACCGCATAAAGCCAAAGGACGGTCCCCATGCTGAGGCGCAAGCCTGCCCAAGAGACAAGAAACATAAACCAGGTGAGCACTCCGCCTCCAACGCCGAGGCTCAGGCTGAGCAGCACAAAGCGGTCGGTTTTTCCCAAGATGGCATACACGACCAGGGCGCCCAGGAGAAACAAGCTTGCCAAAATGAGCAGGTCACTGATGACGAGCAGCAGAGTGTTGCTCATGGTTGGCCCTGTGCGGTAAGAGGCGCCAATACGCCCAGGCTTTGATTGAACATCCGGATATGGAATCTCCCGGAAACCACTGGCGAGATCCTGAAATTCGCCCCAACCATGAAATACGTATGTGGACCGGATAGATTGATGATGCACCGGTTCAAATCCGACTCGCCTTGGCAAGTTGCATTGGTCACGGGAACCATGGTGCGGGGAAAAAGAAAATATTGAATGAAAGTGTTGGAATCATATTGCGGCAGACCGAAGGTCCGGGTATCCACCACCGTAGCTTCCTGGGGAATTTGCTGTCTCAGAAAGGTGATGTAACCATTGAACTCCCCCCCGTAAGCAACGTCCGCACTCCGTCCGATGGCGTCCAGGTGGCGGTCGACCCAGACCTTATTCACCCCCAGTCTGGCGCTCGTCTGCCATACCCATACCAATTGAAACAATGCCACCGCGGCCATCGCCACGAAAAGGATGGATCGGATTATTCCTGCACGCTTCATCTGCATCGAACCGCACCTCCGATTTGATTCGCGATCTCCTCCGCCGAGGAGACAGCCCATGTCACAAGGCTCTCCAAAGAAGAAACAGAAATAGCGCGATCTGCATCGCGGAACAGGGATCCACGAAGGGGCCGGTAAACTTCAAAAGATTAGATCCAACGATCAACACGGTGGGGAAATCCACTTTAGATGACCACAGGATTCTTCACCCATTTTATCAGCATCCAGGCAGTTCATAGGAGGTCCTCTGCGCACCCGGAGGTCTCTGGCCACCGGGTGATTAAAAACAACCGAATTTGGCATGATTTGTTATAATACAGCCGACATTATCTTGAGGAGAGCGGACATGGCATATTCCCAGGTCAAGGTCCCGGCGGACGGGGCGAAGATCACCATTCAGGGCGGTAAGTTGCAGGTTCCGGACCACCCCATCCTGCCTTACGTCGAGGGCGACGGTACCGGGCGCGACATTTGGCGCGCTTCGGTGCGCGTCCTGGACGCCGCGGTTCAGAAGGCCTATGGCAGCAAGCGCAGAATCCGCTGGATGGAAGTGTACGCCGGGGAAAAGTCATTTCGGCGGTTCCAGACCTGGCTGCCCGACGAGACCGTCCAAGCCTTCAGCGAATTCCTGGTAGGGATCAAAGGCCCGCTGACCACCCCGATCGGCGGAGGCATCCGTTCGCTGAACGTGGCATTGCGCAAGGCATTGGACCTATACGTGTGCCAGCGCCCGGTGCGCTATTTCAAAGGGGTCCCCTCACCGGTCAAGCACCCCGAGGCAATGAACATGGTCATCTTCCGCGAGAACACGGAAGATATCTATGCCGGCATCGAATTCCAGAATGGGACCGCGGAGGGCAAACAGTTCCTGCAGCAATTGAAACAGACCTTTCCGAAGGAATACGCCAAGATCCGTTTTCCGGATACCAGCGGGATCAGCATTAAACCGATTTCCGTGGAGGGCACCGAGCGCCTCGTGCGGGCCGCGATCCGCTGGGCCCTCGAGAACGCCCGCAAATCGGTGACCCTGGTGCATAAGGGTAACATCATGAAGTTCACCGAGGGTGCCTTCCGGGACTGGGGCTACGCGCTGGCGAAGAAGGAGTTTCGCGGCGAGATCGTCACCGAACGCGAGAGCTGGATCCTGGGCAACAAGGAGAAAGACCCGCAATTGACCGTCGAGGCGAACGCCCGCCAGGTGGAGCCTGGCTTTGACATGATGGCCGACGACCAGAAGCAGGCCATCCTGGCTGAGGTCGAGGCGGCACTGGCACTGTGGCCGACCCACGGCGACGGCCGCTGGATGTCCAAGCTGTTGATCAAGGACACCATCGCCGACATTGTCTTCCAACAGACCCTCACACGGGCAGATGATTTCGACGTGCTGGCGACGCCCAACCTGAACGGTGACTACCTCTCGGACGCCCTGGCCGCGCAGGTGGGCGGGATCGGCATCGCCCCGGGCGCCAACATCAATTATGAGAACGGCCACGCTATCTTCGAGGCCACGCACGGCACGGCTCCCAAATATGCGGACCTGGACAAGGTCAATCCCGGTTCGGTCATCCTGTCCGGCGAAATGATGCTGCGCTACCTGGGCTGGACGGAAGCCGCCGAGCTGATCCTTAACGCCATGGAATGCACGCTGGCCTCCAAGACGCTCACCTTTGATCTGGCCCGTCACATACCAGGGGCCACCGAGCTCAAGTGTTCAGAGTTCGGGGATGCATTGATTAAGTGCATGGATTGAAGACGGTGCGTACCCATACGCCCCCTTTCGACAATGAACCCAGGGTCCGCCAAAATATGACGGGCCCTGGTGATTTCCGGCTTCGTGATCGGAAGTAATTAAGGGTTCGCGGGGGTGGCGGTGGCAGCCTCGGCGGCTGTCTGCGGCATCCCGGCCATCACCCAGCGTGTGAACATATCGATGTACTGCTGATCGAGCAGCTTGGTGGGCGGCATCGAACGGATGGCCAGCCCCGTCTTCGGATCGGTCAGGGAGTGACCGCTGATGAGCTGGAGCAAAACGCTGTTCTTGTCGCCAGCTACCACCACCGGGGCGCTATCGCCGCTGTGCAGGATATCGTCATAGGAGGTCATCAGGAAATTATCGTTCTGCAGGCCCTGCTGGTGGCAGGAAACGCAGTAGCGCTTGACCAGCGGCGCAATATGGACATCATAGGAAGGCACCTCGCCAGTCTTGAGCGCCGGGATGGCTCCGATCTCGGCTGCCCCGGCCGGCTTCACCGCCCGGTCGTCCCAGGTATAGCGCATGAACGCCACGACGGCGTCGATATCGCTGGGAGAGAGGCTGCCGCCGTAGGCTGTACCGAAGGGCTGCATGCCCAAGCTCGGCTGGCCATAGGCGATGATCTGGCTGAGGGTATCGTCGGTGCGCGTGTACATCTCGTCCTGGCTGTGGATGGCCTTCATGTTATATCCTTCCAGGCCCACCACGCCCTGGATGACACCCCCCTCGCCATCCGGCCCATGGCACTGGACACAGTTCAGCGAATACAGGTCCTGACCCTGGGCGATCTGTGAAACCAGGTCTGTAGCAACCGTGGTCTCCTGGGCCACCGACGGTGTGGTTGCGAGCACGATTCCTGCCAACGCCAGGATGCCCACGGCCGCCCCTCCCCCAATCCACGGCAGCACCCGGACGGAAGTCTCCGGCTTTGGCCTGGACGCATACGCAAACCCAAACAAGGCCAGCAGGGCGACCAAGGGAACGCCCAGCCCGGCGAAAATCTGAACCACCGTCATCGGCGTGCCCGCCGAGGTGGGGATGTTGGCAATCAGCGTCAGGGCGACGATATCTGCGACCACTACCCCCATGACCGCCAGGGCCAGAGTGCGCCGCGCATAGTGGCGAAGGGGGTTGCGGTCCATAAAGGGCAGCACGAGGAGTGCCAGGACTGCTACGCCCGGGACGACGGTCGTGGCGATCCACTCGATCTTCCCCAGCACCGGGATCTGGCCCCACAGGGCCAGGAATTTGAACAGGAAGAGGAAATACCATTCCGGGCGCGGGATGTAATTGGTGTCGTTGGGATCCACTTTGGGCTGCCCGGGCACACCCACAAAGGTCGCCAGCAGAATCAGCGTCAAAAAAATGGCGAACGAAACCAGCAAATCCTTGAAGATGCTGTCCGGCCAGAAACGCTCGCCTTTCTGCAGGACGATTTTATATTTTTCGGTGACGCGCTTCTTTTGCTCATTATTCATGGCTGCGCTCCTTCAATCGCCCTTGTCCGGGAACGGTGATTCACCATGCTTGATGATCAGGTAGAGGTGAACCCCGATCAACCCCACCAGCAAGGCCGGGAAGATCCAGATGTGGGCCGCGAAGAAACGCGAAAGGGTCAGCGCGCTCAGGTCCGCCCCACCGCGCAGCGCGCTTTGAATGAAAGGACCCAAAAACGGGACTGTTCCAGCGATCGAGGTGCCCACCGTGGTCGCCCAGTAGGCCTGCTGGTTCCAGGGCAGGAGATAGCCGGTGAAGCCCATGCCGAGGGTCAGAAGCAGCAAGCACACCCCGATGACCCAGGTCAGCTCGCGCGGATACTTGTAAGAAGCGGTCACAAAAACCCGTATCATGTGAAGGAAGACCACCACCACCATCAAGGTCGCCCCCCAGTGGTGGATGCCGCGAATCAGCCAGCCAAAGGCCACCCCGGTCATGATGTACTGAATGCTGTCGTAGGCATGATCGGGCGAAGGGGTGTAGTACACGGTCAGGAAGATGCCGGTTGCCGCCTGGATCACGAATAAGAAAAGGCTGGCGCTGCCCAGGGTGTTCCACCAGTTGCCTTTCGGCTCGGGGCGATCGAGAATATTCTTGTACAGGTCGGTCAGCCCCAAACGCTCATCCAGCCAGGCGAACAGTTTTTTCCACATATTCAACCTTCCACGAGATGAATGGACAGGATGCCGTTCTCGACCTTGGTTTCATAGCGATTGAGAGGGCGGGGCGGCGGACCGCTGTGAACATCTCCAGTCAGGCCGAAATGCGCATCATGGCACGGACAGACATATTCCTGACGGTCTTCCTTCCAGTTCACGTGGCAGCCCAGATGGGTGCATATATTCGAAAGAACCAGAACCTGGGTGTCGGATTGCCGCACGACGTAGACACCGTAGCTGTCGACGGTCTGTTCCCAGCCGTTGACCTTGGTTGACGTGAACGTAGACAGGGTCGGTTTGCCAAGCAGGAAGCTGGCCAGTTTTCCCAGGGGGATCCAGGTCGCGGACTTCTGCGCCTTGAGCGCCGGGTCGATCAGATAATCAATGGCCGGCAGACCGATGACCGCGGCCATGATCGTGCCCAGGGCTGCTGTGACCAGGGTGACGAAGTCCCGTCGGCTCATGTTGTGGGAAGGCGCCATGCGTATCTCCTGATCCAGACTGTTATAAAAAGGGAGTGATGGACCTGTATAATAAGATTATAAGGATAATTCCGTCAAGGCTTAGAGGATGTCTGGAACTAATAATCCATGAGTATTGTCACTTTTATCGGAAGAATTGCGGATGGGATAATACACTATCTTCCCAAGACTCTCTCCTAAGGAGGCGTAGATGGGCCTGAAAAGGAACGTCGGCCTGCTGGAAGGCCTGCGCTATCAGGGAAAAGGTCCCATGCTGACCTTTATCCTGCACCGCATCAGCGGGTTGAGCATGGTCACATTCATCGGCTTGCATATCCTCGCATCCTTTTTAATGAAACAAGCCTTCAGCTCAACCGCCGGAATCTACATAAACCAGATCTACGAGAATTGGATCTTCCAGGTTTACATCTTCTTCTGTGTACTTTTTCATTCCATCAATGGCCTGCGCATCGTCATCCTAGACTTCTGGCCGAAGCTGATCGAACACCAGCGTGAGGCCATCTGGCTGGAATGGTGCATCTTCCTGCCGCTTTTCGGTTTGGCCGCGTACTTGCTCGTCCTAAACGGATTGGGTGCTTGAGGAGGGAAGGATGTCCACGAGACCTGCACCGAAAATCGGCCTTCACTTTGATTACTTCATGTGGCTTTTCACCCGGCTCTCCGCCCTGGCGATGTACGCGCTGGCGATCGTCGGTGCCATCGGTGCCCTGTGGATGGGGGCTCGCACGAGCATGCAGCTGCCCGACCTGATGCGTTGGGCGTTCATGCCCGAATCAACCCACGTGCGCTCCACCAACGTTACGGACCTCCTGGCCTGGAGGACCCTGTTCTGGCAGATCATGGGCAGCCTGGTGGTGATGCTGGCGAGCGCCCACGGCCTGCACGGCGTGCTGAGCATCCTGGAAGACTATCTGTCAGGTCCCCGGCTGCGCCGGGCCCTGCGCCTGCTGGTGCTCGTGGTCTGGATCGCGATCTGCGCCATCGGCATCTACGTCATCTTGACCTTCTAGGAGCGGAACCATGAAAACTCACGAATATGAAGTGCTGGTGGTCGGGGCGGGCGGGGCAGGGTTGATGGCCGGGCTGTACGCCTCCCGGACCGCCAAGACCGCCGTGATCAGCAAGCTTTACCCGACCCGCTCGCATACGGGCACTGCCCAGGGCGGCATCGGCGCGGCGCTGGGCAACGAGGAGGAGGACCACCCCGAATGGCACACCTTCGACTCGGTCAAGGGTTCCGACTACCTGGGCGACCAGGATGCCATTGAGTTCATGTGCTTCGAGGCCATCCCGGCCATTTACGAACTGGAGCACATGGGTCTGCCCTTCGACCGCACCAAGGACGGCAAGATCGCCCAGCGGCCTTTCGGCGGGCATACCAACAACGTAACCGGCAAACCGGTGCGGCGGGCCTGCCATGCCGCCGACCGCACCGGGCATATGATCCTGCAGACGCTCTACCAGCAGTGCATCAAGAACCAGGTCACCTTCTTCGACGAGTACCAGGTGATCGACCTGCTGCTCGAGAACGGAGCGGCGGCCGGGGTGGTGGCGATCGAACTAGCCACCGGCGAGCTGCACGTCTTCCGCGCCAAGGCTGTCATCCTGGCGACCGGCGGCCACGGGCGCATCTGGGAGATCACCTCCAACGCCTACGCCTTCACCGGGGACGGGATCGCCATCGCCCTGCGGCGCGGGGTGCCCGCCGAGGACATGGAGTTCTTCCAGTTCCACCCGACCGGCATCTACAAGCTCGGCATCCTGATCACCGAGGCCGTGCGCGGCGAGGGTGGGGTGCTGATCAATGGGAAGGGCGAGCGCTTCATGGAGAAGTACGCCCCCAAAGTCAAGGACCTGGCCTCGCGGGATGTCATCAGCCGGGCCATCTACACCGAGATCCGGGAAGGCCGCGGCGTGGGCGGCGGCAACTACGTCTACCTGGACGTGCGCCCCGAGAGCGTCAACCACTACGCCGCTATCGACGGCCGCCGCAATCCGGACGGCTCCCCCTACACGGTGCGCGGGGAAGAGGTCATCGCCAGACTGCCCGACATCGTGGACTTCTGCCGGGTCTACCTGGGGGTGGATCCGGTCACCCAGATGATGCCGGTCCAGCCGACCGCCCACTACACCATGGGCGGCATCCCCACCAACAAATACGGCGAGGTGGTGATCGACGATCACAACACCGTCCTGCCCGGCCTGTATGCGGCCGGGGAGGTGGCCTGCGTCTCGATCCACGGGGCCAACCGCCTGGGCACTAACTCCCTGCTCGACCTGGTCGTCTTCGGCAAGCACGCCGGACTGCGCGCCGCCGAGTTCGCCAAGGGTGCCGACTTCCAGGCCCTGCCTGGGGACCCGACGGAATTCGCGCGCACCCAGTTCGACCGCATCCGGAACGCGGATGGCAAGGAGAACGTCTTCGACATTTCCCGCGAGATGAAGCATGAGATGTTCGAGGACATGGGCATCTTCCGGAATGCCGAGGGCATGCAGCGCGCCCTGGACAAGGTCCGCGAGCTCCAGGAGCGGCTCGGGCACGTGCACGTGAAGGACAACGGCAAGATCTTCAACATGGAGCTGATGAACGCCTGGGAGCTCTCTAACCTGCTCTATCTGGCGGAGGTCACCACCGTCTCGGCCTTGGCCCGCCGCGAGAGCCGGGGCGGGCACTCGCGCGAAGACTTCCCTAAGCGCGACGACCAGGAATGGCTCAAGCACACCCTGGCCTGGGTGCGCCCGGACGGGACGATCGACCTGAAATACAAGCCGGTCGTCATCACCAAATACCCGCCGAAGGAACGGACTTACTAGGAGGTCGGCCATGCAGGTCACCATCAAAATCTTCCGCTACAATCCCGAGCAGGATCAAAAGCCCAGCTACCGGACCTATACGCTGGAAGCGCTGGAGACCGACCGCGTGCTGGACCTGCTCGAGATGGTCAAGGGCCACCAGGACGGGACGCTCTCCTTCCGTCGCTCGTGCGCCCACGGCATCTGCGGGTCGGATGCGATGCGCATCAACGGCATGAACCGCCTGGCCTGCAAGACCCTGGTGCGGGACATCGGGGCGAAGATCACCGTTGAGCCGATCCTGGGCCTGACGGTGATCAAGGACCTGATCGTGGACATGGGGCCGTTCTTCGAGCATTACCGCTCGGTACTGCCCTATCTGATCAACGACGAGCCCGAGCCGGAGAAGGAACGCCTTCAGAGTGCCGAGGAACGTGAACGCTTCGACGACACCACCAAGTGCATCCTGTGTGCCTGCTGCACCACCGCCTGCCCGTCCTTCTGGGGCAGTGACCAGTATGTCGGCCCGGCGGCCATCGTGGCGGCCCACCGCTTCATCTTCGACAGCCGCGACCGGGGCGCCTCCGAGCGCTTGAAGATCCTCAACGAGGTTTTCGGCGTCTATCGCTGTCACACCGTCTTCAATTGCACCCTGGCCTGCCCACGCGACATCCAGATCACCAAGGCCATCGGCGAGGTAAAAGCCGCTATTTCCTCCGGGAGTTTCAAGTTTTAAGGAATTCCGGAACCCTTCCATCCAAGGACCCGCTTGCGCCATGCGGGATTTCTTAACCGGCGCTGATCCTGGCCTTAAAACCATCTGGGGCTGTCTATGTTTTAGACAGTCCCAGATTTTCTTTCGGCAATCGGTGCATTCCCAAACTGGCAGGATGGATCCCCAGAAAGGTCCCAAAGATCACAGGCGCATCAGCCAGTACCAATGGGAGGGCCTCTGGTGTAGATGACTTGGCTCTACCCGGGTCAGCGTGAACATCGGCGCAAAGGTGTGCTCCACCTGCTCAGGGGTCAGCCCAAAGTTGGAATAACGCCGGTCGAAACCCCAGATGAGCACCAGGCTTCCGGGATGGGTGTAGCGCGCGAGTCCATGGCAGTAGGCCTTTTTTCCAGTCTTGCTCAATCCGTGAAAGCATCCAACATCCAGTCCTGCGTCGAATGGATCCTGTAAAAACTCCAGCCGGGTGACATCCTGGATGAGGAAGGCCGGGTTCACGCCCGCCTGGGCGGCCTTGCGCTGTGCCTGCCGGATGGCGGTTGACGATCCATCGATGCCTACCACGCTGAATCCCTGCCCCGCCAAATAGATCGCATGGGTGCCGGATCCACAGCCCAAGTCCAGAACCCGGCCTTTGCGAACCCGGGAGGCCAGATCCATTACCTGCTGGGGGATGGACCCATCATCCCACCTGGGTTTGGAAAAACGGTAGTACAGATCATACATCTTGGGATTCATCATGGCAGAACACCTTCCCTTCCACTCTTTTCCATCAGGATATCCGGTTCCTGTGAAGAGATGATGAACATCCTAGGGAAGGATTGTGAAGCCGGGCCAGGAAATTCCAAAAACCGCCTCCCTTAAAAGGCGGATTCATAGATTTTGCGGCGCGGAAACCATCCGCTTGAAGCGGGTGGAGGAAGCGCCGCCGCCGATAAGCGCTCCCCGTTGGAATAGAATGAGTGCATGGATAATCAACTGCATCGCTCGCTTCACTGTGTCTACAGCATCAACTACCATCTGGTGTGGATACCGCGCTACCGCAAAAAGGTTTTGGGCGGTCCGATTGCCGACCGCCTGAAAATACTGTTGGCCG
>Ga0187877_1000810_pt1 | contig 36434 bp, 31 predicted proteins | sample June2016WEW_17_1_3_FD_132430 | JGI IMG/M metagenome (GOLD analysis project Ga0187877, IMG submission 132430) | Peatland microbial communities from SPRUCE experiment site at the Marcell Experimental Forest, Minnesota, USA - June2016WEW_17_100 | ecosystem: Environmental > Terrestrial > Soil >...
ATACTGACGGCTTCGGCTGTCATCTGAGAGTTCCTTTCTTTGTTGTTGTGGCTAACTACAATATTGATTGGAACTCTCTCTTTTTGCAACCCCTTATTCTATGGATTTTTATTACTGTAACCACTGGCGAGTTAATAGTTGACAAGCAGTTTTTCTCGTGCTAATATGGTGTCGAAGCGCTTCGACTATGCGCTTCGACACCATAGCGAACAATTCATAACATTTGGTTACATAAGGTGTTCTTTGCCAACCATGCTCGATGTGGCCAAGCGCGCTAACGTTGCTCTCAGCACAGTGTCCTATGCTCTGAACGGCACGCGCCCTATTTCTGATGAAACTCGCCAGCGAATCTTCGCGGCGATGAATGAACTGGGATATCGGCCACATGCACTCGCACGCGGGCTGGCCAGCAAACGAAGTAGAATTATCGCTCTCCTCTTTCCTGCTTCAGAACGGGGCCTGGGTATCACTGAACTTGAGTTTGTCACAGGCGCAGCAGACGCAGCCAGAGAGAGCGACTACAACATCATGCTGTGGCCGTCCGAAATGCACGATCCCAATGAACTACGACAATTTACACAACAGGGTTTGGTAGATGGCGTGATTGTTATGGAAGTACGCTTGAATGATGAACGCATCAACTTATTGCGCGAGATCGGTTTTCCATTCAGTATGATCGGACGATGTGCGGATACAAATGGTATTGGTTATGCTGACATCGATTTTGAGCGAACAACACAAGAAGTAGTCAACTATTTAGCCGGATTGGGACACAAACATATCTCTTTTCTGAACCAATCTCAATCAGCATTTGATGCGGGGTATGGCCCGGTCGTTCGAACCGAAGCAGAATTCACGAAGGCAATGCAAACTGCAGGATTGAAAGGTATCGCCCGGTTCTGTCGGTCAGCCCCCCAGGCTGGGTATGAGGCATTCAATGATTTATTAGCCGAGCGTCCAGATCTAACAGCACTGATCACGATGAATGAGCGTGCTATTCCCGGCATTATGCAAGCTATTGCCGACCGAGGTTGGCGCATTCCGGATGATTTTTCCTTGGTCCTCATCGTCAGCTCAGCGCGAGTGGCCGAGTTGATGACGCCCCCTTTGACAACCTCCGATACACCGGCTGCTGAGTTAGGCCGCTTAGGCGTTGAGTTATTAATCCAACAACTGGAAGGAGAAGATCAAGGAACCCTTCAGAAACTGGTGCCGTGCCGCCTCATGATACGTGGCAGTACTGGCCCATGTCTCCGAAGCCTGGATAAATCCAAAAGGAAGCCTCATAAACCTGAAGGAGGGTGAAATTCCCAATACCTGGTTTTCTTCTGCTACCTAGATCTCTCTGCTTCTTAGAAAAAGGAGTCTTCTCGAAGAGAAATTAAGGAAGGAGATACTGCCTACGGCTAAGTGAGTCAGTATCTCCTCGGTCAGCAAAGCACTCTGAACAACCCTAACAGGATCTTTCCGGGCTTGATCGAGTAACTCTGCTTTTTTATTATACACGATAACAAATTACAACTTAAATGTGTATCCAGCAGGGTTGCTCACAGGCAAAGTGTATATTTTCGGGTCGTTCCCAGTTATATTGCTCGCCTGAAAAACCTATTAACCATTCTTCGAGAAAGCGTCCTTATGAAAAGGAGGTGAATATCCTGGAACAATAAATACCGGGCTTTCAAATTCATGTCCAATTTCAGAAAGCTTGGACGCATTTTCTCTACCAACTAAGTAAAGGAGAATGAGATGGTTACAAAAATATTTAAACTGGTGTCCCTTGTACTGACAGGCGCTATGATATTAGGAATGGCTGCTTGCCAGTCAGCTACACCGGCCCCTGCGACTGCAACGCAACCCCCTGCTGCTACGGCAACACAAGCCCCCGTGGCAACCCAAGCCCCTTCAGCAACGCCACAGCCGCGTGTTCTCGATCTGTGGTACTATGAACCACCTGACGGTTCCTTGGGAAAAGCCTGGGCAGCAGCTCAGCAACAATTCCTGGCAACGCACCCGGGAGTCACGATCCATTTTGAACTGCATACCTTCGAGCAGCTTCAAAAAACCGCCCAAATGGTCCTGAACTCGAGCAGCGCACCGGATCTCATTGAGATCAACAAAGGTGCAGCCAACGCCGGCACTTTTGCTGTCGACGGCTTGCTCACAGACATGACCACTGAAGCCACCAAGCGCGGTTGGGATAAGATCCTTTCCCCCAGCATTCAGACTACCTGCCTTTACGATCCGACAACTGGCATCATGGGCAGCGGCAACCTGTATGGGGTCACCGATTATGGTGAGTTTGTCATGCTCTACTACAATCAAGACATGTTCACCAAGTATGGGATCAAGGTGCCCACCACAGCGGATGAGCTTTATGCAGCGGCCGATGCTTTTGTTGCGAAAGGCATTACCCCCTTCGCCACGGCTGGCGCTGAGTATCCAGCTCAACAGATCTTCTATATGCTGGCTCTTAGCAAGGCTAACCGCGACTTCGTCACGAATTACCAGCTCCTCAAAGGCATCGATTTTCATGGGCCGGAGTTCACCTACGGAGCCACCGAGATGGTCACCTGGGTCCAGAAAGGGTATATCAGCAAGAATGCTGTCAATATGAAGGCCCAGGATATGCAAAATGACTTCGAAGCCGGCAAAAACCCCATGCTCATGGGAGGCAGTTGGCTGTTTGGCGGTTTCCAAACCGCCAAATTACCCTTCACTTGGAGCGAGGAACTCTGGCCAGGCAATCAGATCAGCCCAGGCTCCGGTGGTAACCTATGGGCTATTCCTGCTGGTTCAAAGAACAAAGATCTGGCCTATGATTTCATTGATATTACCCTGAGCAAGCCAATTCAGACTCTGATGGGTAATGCTGGCGGTCTCCCGATCAATGCCGATACCTCTCAGATCACCGACCCGCAAACACAACAATTCAATAAGCTATTCGCACAGCTGGTTGCCTCGGACGGGATCGGGTACTATCCTGATTGGCCCGTACCTGGCTACTACGCCGACCTGGTCTCGGACACCCAGGAACTGATGAATGGAACCAAGACACCGTCTCAGTTCCTGGACGAGATTGCGGCTCCTTACAACGCAGTCGTAAAAAAGTAAAACGCCGCGGCTTATAGATTAAAATCTAAGGCAGTGCCCTTGACCAAGAGCACTGCCTTAGAAACGGTGAGAGTAAGAATAGAATGAAACACAAAACCTCATCCATCTATAAGGGTTATGGTGTATTTTTAATCCCCGGAATTATCGCATTCCTGGTCATTATCATCATTCCTTTCCTGGTCAACCTTGGAATTAGCTTTACCAAGTGGTCGGGAGTACGAGCTCCGGTTTGGATCGGTTTAAGCAACTATCAGAGACTGATCGGTGATTCCGTTTTTTGGCTTTCGTTTAGGAACAACCTGATTTTGCTCATTGCCATGACGGTTATCCCGGTCATTGTCGGGTTGTTGCTGGCAACATTTCTCTTTGATTACATCGCGAATAACTTCGGCCAAAGGGTTTCAAGCTTTTTCCGAGCGGGTTTCTACTTACCCCAGATCTTACCTTCGGCGGTCATTGGCATCGTATGGGCATGGATTCTGCAGCCAGATTGGGGGGTGGTGAATTATATACTCAAGGCGATAGGACTCTCGTCATTAGCTCATGATTGGTTGGGGGATCCTTCCACTGCCCTGCTGGCGGTCATGGTCGTGATGGTCTGGTTCCAGATTGGTTACCCGGTTGTGATCTTCATGGCAGCCTTGCAGAGAGTTGAACCCGAATTATTAGAGGCTGCCTCCATCGATGGGGCCTCCTGGTTCCAAAAGTTCTATTACATCACGATCCATCTGATCCGGCCAGAAATATTGGTCGTGATTCTGACAACCACGATTTATACGCTAAAAATATTTGGTCAGGTTTACGTTTTAACAGGCGGCGGCCCGGGGAACGCCACCTCAGTTCCATCCTATTATGCATACAAGCAATTCTTTGAAACTCAACAGGTAGGCTATGGATCTACTGTTTCCTTGGCCATGGCTGTTATTATTGTTCTTCTGACCATTCTCTTCATTAATATACAATCGCGGCAAGAAAATGCGGAGAGCGTCTGATGGCTGCTCATCTGATGATTGATAGAAAATATCGACCCAAGAACGGTGTGGTGAAATGGATTACGTTGATCGTTCTGTCCGTATTTCTCCTGCTCATGCTGATGCCGTTTATTATGGTCGCGATGAACTCCGTGAAAACCGAAGCCGAATTTGCCCGGTATGGTCCACTCAGCCTACCTCACGGTTTAAACTTTACAAGTCTTAAAGATTTTTGGGTCCGAGTCAATTTTACGCAGCCATTGAAAAATAGCACCATTATCAGCCTCAGTGTAGCGGTGCTGGCTGTTCTATTGTCGCTGTTAAATGCATTCGCCCTGGGATTGGGAAAAGTAAGAGGAAGAATTTGGATCCTGGTGTTCTTTCTCATGGCCAACTTTCTCCCTCAAGAAGCACTGGCCTATCCTCTTTACTATTTTGCCAAGTTCTTTCACCTGTATGATAAAACATTGTCTGTTATCTTGGTCTTTATGGTGATTCAAAGCGCTTTCGGCACATACCTGTTATCGTCGGTGTTTAGCACATTCCCTCGCGAAATCATCGAAGCAGCTCTAATGGACGGGTGTAGTAAGCTGAAATTGCTGGTGTACCTCGTCGCGCCGCTGAGTATACCGACACTATCCGTGTTGTTTGTGTTCTTCTTCATTTGGACATGGAATGAATTCTTCCTACCCTTAATCCTCCTGCCATCGAATGCAAGCCAAACAGTTCCACTTGCCCTGGCCATCAATCAGGGACAATACGGAATGAATATCACTGCGCAAAGCGCATCCGGACTGCTGGGGATCCTTCCTTGCATTATTTTCTTCCTGATCTTCCAGCGGACACTCACCCGAGGAATAACCGCGGGAGGCATTAAATAAGCTTGTTGCTCGGCTTTTTATGGGCGGGATCTCGGGTGTTTCACTCGAGAGAGACTCTCGGGTCGACAAGGGATGTGCCTGTGAGATTGCCTGCCTGTCTCACCTGTAACCCAGGCTCAGCCAGCGAGCAGGTCCTCCCCCGAGGCGCACGTTCTGAATTGAGTCGAGCATCACCCGTTGGCAGAGGCCAAAATGAATTGCGGGTTAATCATGGGCATTGAGAATTTTTCGCGGGCAACGAATCTGGCCTGCAATCTCACTGGCTCTGTTGATTAGGCGCTGTAAAACTATTATTCTACAAGCACAGCGCCTTATCATTATTTTTGCACAGTGATTTAGAAAGGAGATGGCGGTTTTTACCACCTGCTTCAGCAAGCGGTTCTCGCCACATAGAATTCATGAAGTTTACAGACGGTTACTGGTCGATACCAAAGGACGTAAAGGCGTTTCATCCGGCACAAGTATATGAAGTCGATGTCGCCCATGATTCGTTCACGGTTTATGCTCCCACCACGCGCATAACACAACGAGGCGAGACTCACGATGGGACATTGCTGACCATCCAATTCTCTTCACCGATCTCAGATGTCATACGCGTGAAGCTCACCCATTTTTCCGGAGAACAACCTAGACTACCAAGATTTGACCTGATTGAGCATGCCCCGGCATGTGTAGACATTCAACATGATGACAAAGCGACGATTCTCACAAGTGGGCGGTTGTCCGTGCGCGTCCCTCATGAACGTCCCTGGCGCGTTGAATACGTGGCTGACAACAAGATCATTACGATGAGCGGGCCTCGGGGCATGGGTATTATCGAGACAGATGGTGATGGCCATTACATGCATGAGCAGCTTTCACTGGGGGTCGGAGAAAATGTCTATGGCCTTGGCGAGCATTTTACTGCCTTCATTAAAAATGGTCAGGCAGTAGATATCTGGAACCAGGATGGCGGTACAAGCAGTGAGCAAGCCTATAAGAATGTCCCCTTTTATATGACGAATCGAGGCTATGGCGTCTTCGTTAATCACCCTGAACGTGTTTCGTTTGAGGTGGCCTCCGAGAAAGTTACACGAGTTCAATTCAGTGTCGCCAGTCAGTCCCTTGAGTACTATGTGATTTTTGGCCCTACCCCAAAAGATATCCTCGAAAAATACACGGCTTTGACAGGACGTCCGGCATTGCCACCTCCATGGTCGTTTGGATTATGGCTCTCGACATCCTTCACCACATCGTATGATGAAGATACGGTGACGAGTTTTATCCAGGGGATGGCAGACCGTGATTTACCCTTGCATGTATTCCATTTCGATTGTTTTTGGATGAAAGAGTATCAATGGTGCAATTTCGAATGGGATGAACGCAGGTTTCCTGAGCCGGAGGAAATGCTCAAGCGGCTTAAGGCTCGTGGTTTGCACATCTGTCTCTGGATCAACCCTTACATCGGCCAACAATCACCTCTCTTCACAGAAGGGATGCAAAATGGATATCTCCTAAAAAAACCGAACGGTGACGTCTGGCAAACAGATAAATGGCAAGCAGGTATGGGGATCGTGGATTTCACAAACCCCGCAGCCCGGCAATGGTATGGCGACAAGCTGCGTGCGCTGATTGACATGGGAGTGGATTGTTTCAAATCCGATTTTGGAGAACGCATACCTATCAATGTCGTCTACTGGGACGGCTCTGATCCCGCCAAAATGCACAACTATTACAGCTATCTGTATAACAAAACAGTCTTTGAGGTATTACAGGAGAAACGCGGCGATGGCGAAGCAGTCCTCTTTGCGCGATCGGCTACCGCCGGAGGTCAGCGCTTTCCCGTGCATTGGGGTGGAGATTGTGAATCGACCTTTGAGTCGATGGCGGAAAGCCTGCGAGGGGGATTGTCCCTTGGCTTGTCTGGTTTTGGATTCTGGAGCCACGATATTGGCGGCTTTGAGGGTACCCCATCGGCGGCTGTGTATAAGCGCTGGATCGCCTTCGGTTTACTTTCTTCCCACAGCCGCCTCCACGGTGATCAATCGTACCGTGTCCCATGGTTGTTCGATGAGGAAGCTGTCGACGTGTTACGGAAGTTTACTAAGCTGAAGAGCAGTCTGATGCCATATTTGTTTGCTCGCGCACTTGAGGCCAGGGATAAGGGAACTCCATTGATGCGGGCCATGATACTGGAGTTCCCTGACGATCCGACGTGTAATTATCTGGATCATCAATACATGTTGGGTGAGTCCCTTCTGGTTGCACCGGTCTTTTCGGACGATAATACTGTCTCCTATTATCTTCCAACGGGACGTTGGACGAATTACTTCACCGGGGAAACTATCACCGGACCGGGCTGGGTGCGTGAGACGCATGATTTTATGAGCCTTCCTTTGATGGTTCGACCCAATTCCGTCATTGCCGTCGGGAACCAGCAGGATCGACCTGATTATGATTACGGTGAGGGTGTCACTTTACACGTGTATGAACTAGAGGAAGGAAAACATGTCTCATTGGTTATCCCATCGGTAAAAGGGGATATCGACATGAAATTTGAGTTGAAGCGTAAAGACGGAACATTGACCGTGGTGCGGCAGGGTGCGTCTAAACCATGGAGACTTTTACTGGTAGGGATCAAAACGGTCAAGTCTGTAAACGGCGGTAAGGAAGAAAGCACACCGAACGGCACTCTGGTGACGCCGACCATGAAAGCAAATCGCCTAAGGATTTCGCTGGCTTCTTCTTGATAGATACATTAGAGTGATAACGATACTGGTATACTTCCATCAGCCGGTGTTGACAGGTTTCCCCGAAACTGTTGACTCCGTCATTTTTAAGAATTCCAGTGTACTTGAGTGTTGACTCAACCAATGGATTCGGCGAAAATGGCAGGACATTGGTTGGGAGAAATGGTAGCGCCGGCTCGTGCTTTTAAGCCATTGGTTGAGAGTTCGAGCCTCTCCGCGCTCACACATTCACAACTTGACCCCTTATAGCGGAAATTTATTCCACACAGACCTGCCAGAAGGCAGGTTTTTTGTTTAAACGTCCCAATAGCAGGCAATCCGGTTGATGTCCGATAACTCTCAAGGCTTTGACAGGTTATGCATCTATATTTTTTAAATCAATAAATTGCAACGCTCTTGTGCGCAAACTTCAGAATTTGGGGATCTTCTACTATGGCACGGACATCGGCAACGCGTTCGCCAAGCACCTGCTTGAAGCGTTCCACCAGCGCTTTGAAATCGTCATCGGGGATCTTCTCCGCATTTTTATCCTATTTGGGCGCTTAACCCGGAATTGCAGCGCGTCTACAAGTACCTTGGCAAGGAGGTCGAGCTTCCAAAAAAGAAACTGGAGTTGAACCCCGCCCACCTAATCCTGAAGAACCTGCTGAAGCTTGAGGTCGGCTTTGTGTTGCAGATACTCGTTATCGAGCAGATTTATGCCAGCGCCCTGCTGGTCGAGGGATTACATCCAGACCCGTCCAGTATGGTTCCACGCATCCAACAGATCATCGAGGCAGCCCTGGATTATGCGAAACAACTGCTACAGAAGGAGTGATGAGGGATTAGAGATGGAATTCGTGGATCAACATTCTCCATCTCCCGGCCTTCTGTTTGTGGGTTGGGTCAAATATTATTTGGGTCAGCAGTAATTGATTATCTACCTCATAGAGTTTTCGGCTATTTTTTTGCCGAAAAATCACATCGTAAAAAGGTTGTTGTAAGGCAACTTGCGCCAACCCGAGTAATTATGCCTGCTCAAGATGATTTTCAGCTAGACGATTGATCTTTCTCCCCCCAATGGATCGCGATCGTTCCAAGCATCAAACGGCGATATCCGACGTTGCAGAACCCGATGGAGGACATCTTGTCGGCCAGGTCTTCGGCGTATAAAAAGGATTCGCTCGAGGCGGGCAAATAACGGTAGGCTCCGCGGTCGCCGGATACCAGGCCGCCGATCAACGGGATGACGAGGTGCATATGGATCCAGATGAAGGGTGTAAAGACGCTGGTCCGTGGGCGGGTGGTCTCCAGGATGACCATGCGCCCGCCCTCTTTAAGGATGCGAAATTGCTCTTTTAGTGCAACGGTCAGGTCGCCTACATTGCGCATCAGGAACCCGGAGACGATGGCATCGAAGGATTTGTCCGGGAAGGGCAGGTGCAGGGCGTCAGTATTAGTCCAGGGCAGGGGGCTGGATTTTTGTTCGACAAGCATCATGGCGAGGTTGAAATCAGCGGCGACTACGACGATGTCGGGATGCTGTCGAAGCGCTTCGCGCGCCAGGTCGCCGGTACCTGTTCCAATATCCAGGAGGTGGGCGCCGGGGGTCAGCCTGGCTCGCCGGATGGTCTCTCTGCGCCAGCGAATGTCCTGTCCGGCGGTCATCAGCCGGTTCATTAGATTGTAGCGCTTGGCAATACGGCTGAAAACGCCGTGAACGTAACTGGCCCTTTCGTCGCCGGATAACTGACTCACGGGACTCCTTTTATGCCTGGATTATAATTGTGGAATTCTTGTTCGATGGGTATTGCTGTGGCTTCCGAAATGACAAATCCAGGCCGGTTCCAAATCTGGTGGCTGGCGATTCGCCCTCGGACGCTGCCGGCTGCCGCAGCTGGTGTGGTTGCCGGAAGCGCTCTCGCGCTTTACGACCATACATTTCGTCCGCTCCTGGCTCTGACCGCACTCTTGGTCGCGCTGCTGCTCCAGATTGGCAGCAATCTTGCGAACGACGTTTTCGATTACGAGCGCGGAGCAGATACCGGTCTGCGCCATGGACCGCTGCGCGCAACCCAAGCCAGGCTGCTTACACCCGACCAGGTCAAGGGAGGAATGTGGATCACATTCGCTCTTGCCGCGCTTTTGGGTCTATACCTGTCGTTCGAAGCGGGGTGGGTGGTGGCGCTCGTCGGTTTGGCAGCGATTTTCTCTGCTATCGCCTACACGGCCGGACCGTTCCCACTGGGGTATTACGGTCTGGGCGACCTGTTTGTATTCCTGTTCTTCGGGCTGGCTTCGGTGGCAGGAACTTACTTCGTGCAAGCCGGTAAAGTCAGCCAAGCAGCGTGGTGGATGTCTTTGCCGATTGGTCTGATCATTGTCGGCATTCTGGTGGTTAACAACCTGCGCGACCTGGAGACGGATCGTCTGGCCGGTAAACATACGCTTGCGGTGATGCTCGGTGAGCGTTTTGCAAAAGGTGAGTACCTCTTCTGCATGTTGATGGCATTCCTATGCTTGCCCTTGTTGTGTGCCTTCGGGGTGCTTCCCTGGTGGTCGCTGCTGGCCTGGATGACATTCCCGCTGGCGTGGAAGTTGACTTACGTCGTTTTCAATCGTACGGGAAAGACGTTAAATGCGGCACTGGCCGGTACAGGCCAACTTGCACTAGCTTACAGTGTGCTTTTCTTGGTCGGACTGGTATTGACGATGTGGGGTTGAAGTTATCGATGATCACACTTGAAGGTTTCCGTAACATCAGCAGTGGGCAAGTTTGAATCCCACACCATAGGTCTCAAAGCGGTATATCGCTTTGGTCCTGATAACGCCTCTCGAGGTTCCAGTCGGTTAGGCGTGGCGAACGAGGCGGAATCTTGTCAATGTTTGCCACGCTCTAGGTAGGCAGGCAGACTGATCATCGGTGGGCGCTCGCGCTCGGCGATCTCCTCCACGGTCAGGTAATATCCATCCTGGGAATGGCGGATCAACTTCATGGTCTTGTTGACATCCTCGACGATGGTGCGCTCGTAACGGTTTTCGATTTTGCGGAGCACGGTCTGGATAATGGCGAATGACATTTTGCTAAGCGCTTCCAGGCCCTGATTACGATGGATGCGTTCCAGCAAATCCACTTGCGCGATGGAGCGTAATCCGAATCGTTCAAATATATCGATCAATAAACCCGTTTCCACCCCGTAGCCGGAGAAGAAAACTGCTTGATCGAGAGCCTCACGGCGGCCGGCATATTCCCCCGAGAGCGGCTGGACGACACCCGAGAGTTCTGGATAGAAGAGGTTCAATAACGGCCGCGCGGCGAGCTCGGTGACGCGCCCGCCACCGCTCGCCTGAAATTTTCTACCCATCCTGATCGGGCGACGGTAAAATCCTTTTGCGAGCTGGATGTTGCGGTTGAGCAATAGCGGACCGATAATTCCATAGACAAAGCGCGGGTGAATGTTGATGATATCCGTATCGATCCAGGCCACGATGTCGCCTTTCGTGACCAGCAGGCTTTTCCACAACGCTTCACCTTTGCCGGTCCGCGCCCCCAACTCCGGTAACAATTTTTGATGGATATAGGTGGGGATGCCGAGGCCCTCTGCGATCTGGCGTGTCCGGTCGGTGGAGTCGGAGTCGATCAGCACAATTTCATCCAGCAGAGGCACGTCATCCATCAGCGCCTTTTTGACTGTTGTAATGACCTTGCCGACCGTTTCCTCCTCATTCAAGGCAGGCAGGGCCAGGCTGATGGTTGTTCCTTGTTTTTCCTTTAGGATCATGAGCTGTTTCAGATCCGAGAACTCGTCAGCATGGAAGGTGTTTTCGGCAAACCATTTATCGACCAGGATGGAGATGGCCTGCGCGCCGGCACTTTCGTCGAGCATGTCCTCTGAGATGGGTCGGCGGGTTTTTACCACCAACACGGCGGACCGTGCTTCGCGCAACATTCTCTCCGCTACGGGACCGATGGATGAACCGCCCATGCTCTTGCTGGCAGTCGCGCCCAGGACGACCATGTCATAATGTCCGGATTGTTCGAAGATAGCCTGAGCAGCATCGTCCGTTGTGATCGAGTGCAATTTGACTTCGGGGATCTCGCGCAGGATGTGCTTCAACCCTTTGAAGGGGGCGTCGTTTTCCGCGCCCCTCAGCGCTAGGTGCAGCACGTCCAGCTGGGCTGGATGCAGGCTCATGCCCGCCTGGAGCGCCAATTCGGCATACGGCCCGCCGCGTACTGCGATCAGGGTTCGATCCAATTTGAGGGGGGTTGTGCCGCGCACGACGGCGACGTTGCAGAGCGAATTGGAGAGGACATCTGAAACGGGGACGCCGCATGTCAGTTGCCCATCTTTCCACTCGACGATGAAGAGATCGGGACTCTCGTAAGAGATGGCGTCCTGCAGGTCTTTCCACGGCGTTTCGGATACGATCACGGTGGCCTTGAAACGCGTATTAGCATCACTCAGGGAGAGCCCTCGCTTGCGCACCAGCCGCGCGGTCTGCGCGCCCGCGCTGATGGATTCTCCTGGCGTAATTGGGACGACGCCAACCAGGACAACCTCCTCGGCGATGGCATGGGCAATAGCGAGTGCGGTCTGTCCGGCCATTCCGGTTCCGATGGGGACGAGCGCGATTTTAATTTTTCGCAAAGGTTTGCTCATGTCATGACCTCCTGAATCAACGGGTCAATATGCAAGGCATAAATCGAATCCCATGTGAAGCTATGTTTGGCGCGGCGAGCCCAGCGTGCCGTGGCCTCGCTCCTTAGCCTGTCTGCGATTTGTTCCGCGATGGATCCCGGATCGGCATGGAGGCCAAAATAACTGACGTCCTCGCCGCCCAGTTCACGCAGGACGGGAATGTCGGCGCAGAAAACCGGCAGGGAGCTGAAGGCAGCCTCGATGATGGGAATGCCAAAACCCTCTTCGTGGCTGGGAAATATCAAGGCGTCGGCCAGCCGATAAAAATCGACAATCACTGCATCAGGCAGGAACTCGGTGGTCACTTCGGCCAGGAAGTGTGCTGCGCCCTGCAAGTTCAATTCTCCACGGAGGTTAAGCAGTTTTTGCTTGTAGGCCGCGTTGGCGGGGTTGTGCGGCCCTTCCGGCCCTGTGACCAAAAGCCTCGCTTGGGGAAATCTATTCCTTAATTTGGCCAGGATGTGCAAGGCCATTTCGATGTTCTTGCGCGGGGTGAGGCGTACGGGCAGAAGGAACAAAGGGTTCGCTTCGGAGAGCTTCAGCTGCTCCATTAACTGGACGGTCTGTGGTTCGAGTTTGAAGAAGGCATTCAGGTCCACCCCATTGGGAATGACGCGGATGGACTCCGGCGGGATGCCGAGCAGGTTGCCCAGCTCCCGGCGGCGCAACGCCGAGACGGTCACGTGGACGGCGCCATCCCAGGGCGAGCGGAGCAAATCCCAGGGATAGCCGTCGTACATTTCGTGGCGGTAGCGGGGGGTGGTCCAGGCCAGATCGTGGTGCCACAGGATCAGGTGCGGGAAGCCGGGCATATTGTAGGCAGAATGAAGTGCAGCTGTCAGAGGGAGGTTTTTGTGCAGGGAGGCGACGTTGTGTGCGATCAAGATGTCACAATCCTGCAAGGCAGCCAGCAGTTCTTTCTCGATTTGTCCACGCAGGCTGTCGAATGCGGGGGTGTATTTCCCGCTGTCGAGCATCTTTTTTACATGCAAGACCTCCGGATGGCGCGAATCCAATCGCGGCAGAAGGTGCACAGGAATGCGCTCGTCGAAGGTACGGCCGCGTCCCACCAGGATGGTGACGGCGTGGCCGTTTTTCGTCATCAAGCGGGCATGGTTCGCCAGTACGCTTTCCACGCCGCCCACGATGGGGGGCGATGAGTAATGCAGCAGTGCAATCCTCATACACTTTCTCCAAAACAATCGGAAAGCAGAAAACCCAGGCGGCGCTCCAGCATGCTGAACGAGTAATAGCGGCGCGCCAGTTGATAGTTATATTCGGTATATTGAGCAGCTTCCTGCGGGTGCGAGAGCAGGTGGCGGGCATGTTCCAATGTCGTATCGCTGATAAAGCCGTCGAATTCAACCACCTTGAATCCTTTGGGTTTGATATCCGCTTCGTAGATGGAATAATTGTTCACAACCAGCGGTCGTTTGTAGTAGATGGCCTCAAGAAAGGCATTGCCAAATCCCTCACTGGCGGATGGATAGGTGACCAGATCGGCTTGGGGATAGATGTCTCCCAGGCTGTAGATTTTCCTTCCATCTGGTGTAAGGCCTCGGGCCGCGCTTACGATGGCAGACTCGAAGTTGACGGTGACATCCAGGAGGGCGGCGAACTCGCGCACGCGTTTTTCATAGTCGGTGCCTTCGTCACCCACTGCGTGGGAGATGACCAGCTTGGCAGGCAGTCCAAGACGGCGTGTCAACTCGATGGCATGCTCGATGCCTTTCCGCTGGATGATCCTGGTCGGCTGGAGAATCAAAAACTGGCCGGGGGCCATCCCGAGGTCTTCACGAGCTGAGCGGGCGTAGTCATCCACCGGAGGAGGCGGAGAGTCAAAATCCATCACATTGGGAATGATGATCGCGGCCGCGCCGATGCGGGAGGCGAGCTGGTGAGCCTGGACCGAGTTGATCACCACATGGCGAATGGACGGCAGGCTGGGTGGAAAAGCGGCGCCGAGGTAATCCCGCACGGAGTTGTTCACAAAGCGCTGGCGTTCCCAGTAAAAATCGTGGTGGTGCGCAATGACGGGGTAGCCTGTCTCGGCGATGAACTCGGTCAGTGCCAGTCCGAGAGGCAGATTGAGTGGAATGGTGAGAGCGTTTTCGACAACGAGCGCCTCGACGCGAAACCGGTGTGCGAATTTGTAGAGATGCTCTTTGAAATAATCCTTCAATTCCTGTACTTGTTTGGCGACGCGGGCAGGACGAATGTACACCGAGAAGAAATCCTGTTGCAGTTCCTCAAATTCGGGATGCGTCTCGTGGCGCGTGTGCAGGCTTCCCCATGTGCCGGCGTACACCACCTGGTTGATGGCGTCGATGGTTGGGTGACGATAGAAGGCTTCGGCAACCAGGTAACTTTTTTCTTTGGGGCGATCGCATTCGCCGCAGAAGTAGAAACACTCGTGTCCTAGTCGCTGCAGGACAGTGGCCCACTTAGCAGTTTCGAGCGAGACCCCGTCGGTGCCTGCAAAGCGAGTGGAAATAAATCCGATACGCCGTGATGGTTTCATAGGTCGCCTCCTTTTGGAGATGGTTACTCCCCCGGTGTCATTCTACCCGTAAAGGTTTTGTCGAGGTCATCCCCTGGCTGCGTAAGGGGGGCTTCCTGATTTAGATGGTTGCCCGATCGCCGCAGGATGATTAAAATCAGCATAATGGGGTGTTGGTGACTTCAATGATAGGGGCGTTTGTATCTTACCTTATCATAAATCAACATCCGGTACAATCAGGTACAGGATGACCACTTTTTATACCACATATCTGACCCGTCTTTATGGTGCGGAAGTTACTGCGCGCCTCGAATCGCGCCTGCAAAACTTGGTAGAACGTTACCGCGGACAGATTCCAGTTCCCCCGGACGCCTCTTTATCCGAGCGCGACTCGATCCTGATCACTTATGCCGATCAAGTGCGTACGAGTGGCCAGCCGCACCTTCAAACCCTGACCGAATTTTGCGAAATCCACCTGCAGGGTGTGGTCAGCGGGATTCACATTTTGCCGTTTTTTCCGTCGTCCTCGGATGATGGCTTTTCGGTCAAGGATCACCGTCGCGTTGATCCGGCTCTCGGCGATTGGCCCGCTGTGGAACGCCTGGGACAGTCCTTCCGGCTGATGGTGGATGGGGTTATCAATCATGCCTCGGTTCAAGGGAAGTGGTTTCAATCCTTTTTGCGTGATGAAGCGCCGTACCGTAATTACTTCCTGACCGTGGAAGGCGAGCCGGATTTATCCAGGGTCGTGCGTCCGCGCGCCCTGCCGTTGCTCACCGAATATCATACCGCATCCGGTCCACGCCGTGTCTGGACGACTTTCAGCATCGACCAGGCGGACCTGGATTACCACAACCCCGATGTCTTGCTGGAAGTTATTGACATACTGCTGATGTACGCCAAACGCGGTGCGCAATTCATTCGCCTCGACGCGATCGCCTATCTGTGGAAGGAAATCGGCACAAGCTGTATCCACCTGCCGCAGACGCATACCGTCATTCAGCTTCTGCGTGCCGTGCTCGACGAAGTCGCGCCGCATGTTCGCATCATTACCGAGACCAATGTCCCGCACGCGGATAACCTCTCGTACTTCGGTGATGGAAGAAACGAAGCTCAACTCGTGTACAACTTCGCCCTCCCGCCCTTGTTGCTGCATACTTTCCGCACGGGTGACGCCTCGGTTCTCTCGAAATGGGCGGACGGACTCGCCCTGCCCTCTGAGCGGACCACCTGGTTCAACTTTCTCGCTTCACACGACGGCATTGGGTTGAATCCCGCCCGTGGGATTTTATCTCCCGATGAGATCCAAGCGCTGGTCGAGCAGGCGCTTGCGCACGGTGGCCTGATCTCGTACCAGCACAACATCGACGGCCAGGAGAGTCCGTATGAGTTGAACATCAACTATTTTGATGCCCTCTCGGATCCTTCCGGGCCCGAGCCACCCACCCTGCAGGTTGACCGTTTCATGGCCGCCCAGGCCATCATGCTTTCCCTGCGTGGCGTGCCGGGCATTTATTTCCACAGCCTGTTCGGTTCTCGCAATTGGATGGCAGGCGTGCAAGCCTCGGGGCGTAACCGCTCCATCAACCGCCAAAAGCTGGATCATGCCGAACTGGAACGTCAACTTGCTGATCCCGCTTCGCTCAGGGCGCAGGTCTTCCGGCGCTATCGTCAGTTGCTTGTCCAGCGCGTCAACTCAATGGCGTTCCATCCGCACGGAAGGCAAAAGATCTTAGAGGCGGGTCGAGGGGTGTTTGCTGTATTGCGCGACTCTCCGGATGGCGCACATCATGCCTTGTGTCTGCAGAATGTCACCTCGCGGGTGCAAACCCCCACCCTCCTGAAAGCGGCGCACAGGCTGGAACCTTATCAAACCTTATGGCTGGATTCTCCATAGCCCGTAAAAATGACTTGGGAGGTGATCCTCTCAGGACAAAAACGGAGATTCGAGTCCGCCGGGGTGTGAAATCCATCGATGGTCGCAAGGTCAAATTCTATCGGGTCTGGACTTGCGGATTTTATCCCAATGAACAAGAGAGGGGTCTGTTGTTCATTGGGATCCCGCTGGATTGCCTATGGGAGCGCAACTTGCGCGAATTTCCGGATGGCCTGGATATGCTCCTGGGGGGTTTTGAACCCACTGCCCATGGTGTTAAACGAAAGATGAGTGGCGCCTTCGGTCTGCCAATCGCGCATGGCCGTCTCCCAGGCTTTGGGATCGCCCGCGCCGTAGGAGAGGCGCGACTCCAGGCCGATTTCGCTGCGCGAGCGCCCGACTTCCTCGAGGAAGCGGTCGAGCAGGTCTAGGGCAGGTCTGGCTTCGGCGGGGCTGCGGCCAAGGGTGATCCAACCGTCGGCCAGGCGGGCGATGCGGCGCAGCGCCGCTTCAGCGCTTCCACCAAACCAGACCGGGATCGGCCGCTGGACCGGCAGGGGGTTAATGCCGGCATCCGGGATGGTGTGCCAGGTCCCTTTGAAATCGACCAGCGGATCGGTCCATAAACGGCGCAGCAGTACCACCTGTTCCTCCATGCGTTTGCCGCGGTCGTGAAAGTCTTCGTTCAGGGCGGCATATTCGACCTCATTCCATCCCAGCCCCACGCCCAGTCGTAGCCTGCCGCCGCTGAGTACGTCCAGCGAGGCGGCCTGTTTGGCTACCAGGGCCGTCTGGCGTTGTGGCAGGATGAGGATACCCGTCACCAGCCCGAGCCTCTGGGTGATCCCGGCCAGGTAAGCCAACAACACAAACACTTCGTGGAAAGATGTCTTGTAAGTATAAGGGCCGGACCAGCCACCCGGTCGATCCGGGTTGGCGCCCAGCACGTGGTCATAGACCAGCACGTGGGTAAAACCAAGGCCCTCGGCGGTCTGGGCGTAATCGCGAATGGCAGCCGGGTCGTTACCGATCTCTGTTTGCGGAAAAACAACGCCAATTTTCATGCCAGCTCCTTCAATGCACTTCATTCGTAAAATGGTGAATTCGCACAGTCAAATCAGCGGGATTGCGCAAAGCAGGGAGAGAAATGCGCCTGAAGAAATTATAATACTTGTATCCTGGCCTTGTCCGAAGCAGCTGGTTAAAATCGGAGGGTGCGATGAATGCGATGGGAAAATCCATGATAGAAATTGCGACGGCTGCCGATCTGGCTCGGATCGTCGAGATGAAGCTGGCCATGTTCCAGGAGGGCGGCCATGCCGACCTGCTCGCCAGCGATGCGCGGGAGGTCATCCAGCGCGATTATCGCTCCCTCTACCGGCGGGGCCTGGCCCGGCACTTTGTCATGCGCGAGGGCGGCCGCATCGTCGCCTCGGCCGGCGCCTTCCTTAAGTCGGACCTGCCTTACCGCTACTTTGCCACTCCTTTCTACGGCTTCATCGGGGATGTGTACACCGAGCCGGCCTACCGCGGCCGAGGAATGGCCACCCAGCTGACCAGGGAAGCAATCGCCTGGCTTGCCGGGCATGGGGTCATGGAGGTCCGCCTGCTGGCTTTCGACGCCGCACGCCAGATCTACATACGCATGGGGTTCCGACCCACCGATGAGATGGTCCTCGAACTGAGGCACTCGCCGGCGAAGGAGTAAAAACCCAGCCTGGCCGTTTGTGACGCTGTCGACCTGCCGCGCGGGAGAGCCGATTTGGATTCTGGCATCGTCGATTCATTCTGCCCGCCGGTGTGATCAGAATGTTCTTGAGAGGTCTGAAAGCTTCACACGAACGCATCCTGGGATTTCTGGAAAGTTCGGTTGTCCACGTTACTATAAACCAGAACCGCCGCCTGCTGATTCTTCCGGGCGAGGCGGCGGTCTGGCAGAAATGTGCGCAGAATGAGATTCGAATCGCTCCCTTACTATTGCTGCTGAAAAAACTCTCAGGTGGAGGCAGCCGGAACATGTTCGCTGGAGGGAACCATCGTGGCCTGCACGAAGCCGATATACATCAACACGGCACCGACCAGCTCGGTCAGGTAGAGAAAATCCGGGAGGCCGATCTTGATAAATGAGCCGCCCAGCGCGGGGGCCAGCGCCCCGGCCGCGATCAGGATATTGCCGATCATGCGGTTGAACAGTACGTGCTTGCGCCAGAAGATGTAAGCCGAGTAAATCGCCCCGCCGACCAGGACCAGGGTGCCGTAGATGTTCAGCAGGATTGTCAGGGCGATGGTCAACCCGCTGCGGGTCAGGATGTTCTGATACTGGGAGGAGATCGGCTGTGCCACCTGGTAGGCACCGGCCGAGGAGGTCAGCGGCGCACTCAGGACCAGGAAACCTGCCAGCACGCTGACGCCAGCCAGGATTCCGGTCAGGGTCCAGGCGAGGCCATGCCGGCGAACGAGCAGATGCATGGTCCCCTGGCCCAGCCAGGCTGCGGTCAGCATCGCGCCGCCCAGATACCACAGCTTCAAGACCACGCCGTTGAAGGTCAGGCCGAGGATAATCTCGCTCAACGTGCCTATTCCATACCAGAGCAGACCGATGGTCCAGAGCAGAAGATTCGGTCCGTGATGGAGCAGGTATCGGCGGAAAACGGCAACAGCAAAGGCAAATGTCACCAGTGTGGATAGGATGGGAATGTAGTGCATGCAACCTCCTGTAGATGGATCTTTGGGATTAATAACCGAGTTTGATGCCGACAGCAGATATACCCACTATAACCAGCACGGCGAGCAGACCGAGCAGCAGGATGATCAGCAAGATCGGCACCAGCCACTTTGAAAAAAACGAAGAATGGAAACGTTTGCTCTTCATGGGTTTTTATCTTCAAGAATCCGGTAGGTTTCAAGCAACGTGATTAGAACCTGGTCCGTAAAGGCAAGCACTTTGGTGAGTAGCTCTCCCCAGGCCGCCCCGGCAGGGACCTTTGCCTCTTGATAGATGGCGATCATGGATTCCAACAAGGCGTTGCGAAAGAAGAAAAATGCCCGTACCGCTTCAATGCGGTCGAGGTTAGAGCGAACGCCGCGTGAGGCATATTCATAACCCACGGAACGGGCCTCGGCCAAGGCGTCTTTGCCTTGCGCAGAGAGATAGCTCGTCAGCCCCTGCACCAAAGCACGGCCGCTTTCTCGATACTGGCGACGGTCTTCGTCATCGAGTTGCTGGTACCAGGATTCATTCTCAAGGTAACCTTCATGGATCTGGAAGCGTATCCGGCGCAGCGCGAACTGCACGATGTTCTCGGGTTCCATGGTGTGCGACCGATCGGATGCCTTTGCCCACAGCTCGATCTCGGAACGCAGGTAGCGCCGGTGCTTGCCCGGGGTGCGGTGAACAGGGATCCAGCCCTTGTCCGACCATAAGCGCACCGTGCTTGCATGGACTCCGAGCAGCTCGGCGGCCTGGCTGAGAGTCATCCATTCTCCCTTATCCTTCAGCATCTCATCTTCCTGGGCGGCACCCTGGGGCGTGTGAGCAGGACAAATTTATCATACGGATGCTTCTTGTCAATGTAGATTTATATAGATTTTAATCCAAACTCTGGTTCACGCGTGCAGCGAAGAAAATACGAACCCATCCCTGCCGGGCGAGTTCCTTTTATTGACAGGCGGCTTTTTGTCATTTATGATCGTTCTGGAATTTGCCTTGGTCCCATCGGACCGGATAGGTCTTAGCTTTTTCATTGAACAGGACCAGGCCCCAGACTCGAGAGCCGAACAGGCCGGTTCTTGTCGTCCCTTTCCCCACGCCGGATTGATTGGATGTTTCGTTCTTCCTCAGGACTCCGCCATGACGCACAGACGCACCATCGCCATCTTCGACCTGGATAACACGTTATTGGAAGGTGATACCGATACTCTGTGGGGGGAATTCCTGTATCAAAAAGGGGTGATGGACTTGGCATTCGTCCGGCAGGTGAGGAAATTCTTCCGAGATCATCAGAACGCAGATATGGATATTCAGGCCTATGCCGAGTGCCTCCTGAGTCCTCTGAAGATCTACCCACTCCGCGAAATGGAGGCGCTTCGAGAAGAGTTCCTCAGCCAGACTCCCGGCAGGATTCGGCCGGCTATGATGGCGCGGGTGAACTGGCACCGCACGAAAAAACATGCCCTGCTCATGATCACCAATTCGCACGGCTTCATTACGGAGCCGATCGGTCAAATGCTGGGATTCTCCTCGCGGATCTGCACGCAAGCCGAATTCAAGGACGGGGGATACACTGGCAGGCTCTCCGGAATACCGGCCTATAGGGATGGAAAAATCCTCCGCCTATCGGCTTGGCTGAAGGAACATCACCTGAGTCTGGAGCATAGCTGGGCGTATAGTGATTCGTTCACGGACCTGCCGCTGCTCAGCCTGGTCGAGAATCCCGTTGCGGTGACCCCGGACGATCAGCTGCGCAGCCATGCGCGGGCGCACAACTGGAGGCTGATGGAGTTTGATCCGGGCAGTGGCCCGGCCGGTCCGATGCGCATGTGGATCGCCTCCGCCTGATCCCATCAGCGGTTTCGGCGCTCGCCCGGGACAGTAGGGATAATTTGATCCTCTTTTCCGGAGTTCATCAGTGAAGACAGCAGTTGAGGTGACGATCTTTGCCCTGGGCACGGCGATGCTGGCCTATATCTCGCGCGCTTCGCTGGCGGCTCCTCGTTCGCACGGATTCGCCCGTTTCTTCGCATGGGAGATCCTGCTGGCGATGTTCCTGATCAATATTAAGAGATGGTTCAGTAATCCGCTGACGTGGTGGCAGCTCATTTCCTGGGCACTGCTCCTGGCCTCGCTGATTCTTGTCAGCCAGGGAGTTAGTTTACTATGGAAAGTCGGCAAGCCAGATCCAGGACGTGAGGAGACACCGATGCTGGCCATGGAAAAAACTTCTTGCCTGGTCACATCCGGTATCTACGGCGCCATCCGCCATCCGCTGTACAGCTCACTGCTTTTCCTGGGCTGGGGGATATTTTTCAAGTCGCCCTCCTGGCTGGAGGCCGGGTTGGCGTTGCTCTGTACGCTGGCACTCTTTATCACCGCTCGCGTGGAAGAGCGTGAGAATATCGCTTATTTTGGCGAAGAATATGTGCGCTACATGCGCAAGAGCAAGATGTTTGTCCCTTTCCTATGGTAGCGCGAGGCATTCCGGTACGGTCCGATCAAGGGCGTTCCCCTTTGGAAAGGCGCACCTCGATTTCCTCCACGATGGCCGGCAGATCACCGATCCCGTCGATGACATAGTGCGCTCCGGCCTGATTTAGCTGGGTGACGATGGTCTGACGCCGCGCTTGGATAGTCTCGCCGGGCATGGCAGCCACCTGGGCTTCCGTCAGGCCCATCAGGTTGCCGGTCAGGGCCAGCCCTACCGTCCACATCCCAGCGTTGAGACCTTCCTCGATATCCGGCAGTGTATCGCCGACCTTGACCATGGCCTCCAGCGGATGGACCTGCAGCTGGATGGCGTTCTGATAGCACATCCATGGAAAAGGCCGCCCAGTGGGGACATCGGATGGGGAGACCCACGCGTCAGGGCTGTAGCCGTTCTTTTTCGCCGCAGGGATGAGTACTTCCATCATTTCGCGCGTATAGCCAGTGGTCGAACCTATCTTCATGCCACGCTTGTGTAACTCCTTGACGGTCTTCCGTGTGCCCGGGATCAAGCTGGCATAGTCCCTCAGGCATTCCATCTGGAGGGGGACGAATTCTTGGAACATAGCCTCGATATCCTCTTCGGTGCATGGCCGGCCGTGGGTGTTCCTCCAGCGCTCGGCAACCGGCGCAAGCCGGGCAATCGCACGCAGATGGTCCTTTTTCATCAGTCCCATAGGAGCACGTGCGTGCTCGAGCCCGATGGTTACCCCTTGATGTTCAAACACCTTGATAAAGGCCGCGGTCGGTGCAAAGCTACCATAATCGACCGTAGTTCCAGCCCAGTCCAGGATCACTGCCTTTAGCGGTCCGCGATAGATGCGGTGAGATTCGAAATCCATGGCTCAGGTCCCTGCCTTTCGTTCAGATTTCCAGGCTCATTTTACCCGGTCTCTGCCGCCCGACTGGCCGCATATTCCCAGCGTTCGCGCGGGTCCACGTTTCTTGCTCGGGGGGATGTCCAGGCAGCGAGATCCGATCTGGCCAACCCCCCAATGTGTTTGACGAAGGGGAAGCAGTGGAAAAAGCAAACGGACCTGCCCTTTCCAATCGCGGGCAGATCCGTGGGGTGGCCTATCTTGAAAGGGTTATCCTAGCCGCTGAGATTCTGGAGGAAGGCGTTCACCACCTCGGGGTCGAAATGCTTGCGGGTCTGCTCCCGGATGTATTCCAGCGCCTCGCGAATGGATCGGGCTGGACGGTAGGGGCGCGGGGAGGTGAATGCATCGTAGACATCCGCAACTGCAAAGACCCGCGCCGCTATCGGGATCTGTTCGCCCTTGAGGCCTTCTGGGTAACCGCTTCCGTCCCATCGCTCGTGGTGATAGTGGGGGATGTCCAGTGCAGCGGCCAGGTAATTCACGGGGGCCAGCAGCTGGTAGCCAATGAGGGGGTGTTGCTGGACAGTGATCCGTTCGGCCGCGGTCAGTGGGCCGGGCTTTCGGAGGATGTCCTCGGAGATGCCCACCTCGCCGATATCGTGAAGGAACGCGCCGCGCCGGATATGGACCAGCTCTTTTTCATTAATGCCGACGGTGCGGGCCAGTTCCAGGGTCATCCTGACCACGCGGGCAATGTGATCTTTGGTCTCCCGGCCGGTCAGCTCCAGCACATGCGACCAGCCCTCGATCGCCGCGTCGTAGGCCAGAATGAGTTCGGCATTTGTCTTTTGAAGGTCCTGAAACAGGGCTGCGCTGTCAATGGCGATGGCAGCCTGGCTGGCGAGTGTGGTCAGAAATTCCAACCAGTCATCCCCCGGTTTAAGCGCCGAGCGGCGGTAGATCTCCAGAACGCCGGTGACCTGTCCTTTGGCGATGAGGGGAACTGCATAGTAAAACGTGAAGCCTTCTTGAATGAAACTGGGCAGATGCAGCGGATCGGTCTGTTGATGATTCAAGTCCGGCACACTGATCATGGTGCGCTTCAGGGCAGCCTGCCCGGCGTAGCCCTGCCCGACCATGAGCGAGGTGCGCTCGAGACTTGCTGAGCGGAACCCAAGGCCGGCCGCGTACTCCAGCATATGTGTATTTTGATTGAGGAGCAGCACATCTGCCGCATCGACCCCGAGCTGATTGATGACCTGGCGCAGGATGACGGAAAGGGTCACACTTAAGTCAAAGCTGGAGGTGATGGTGGCATCGATGGATTGTAAAGCGGAGAGCTGGCGCGCCTGACGCTGCATTCGCTCCGTTGCCAGAACGCGTTCGGTCTCGTCACGCAATAGGGCAACGACCCGGGAACCCGCCAGAGCGACCAGGCGGATCTCATACCGGTGTTCCCCGTTGGGCAGCTGCAGCGAAAACTCAAGGGACACGACTTTATCCCCCAGGACAGACTGTTGGATGGCACGAGAGATTTTTTCGCCGATCTCCGCGGGCAGCACATCCGGCAAGCACTTGCCTAGAAATTCCCCGGGTGGCAGGAACAAAGGCACAGTGTTACCGGCCTTGTAGTCCAATATCCTCCCGTCAGGCTCCATGTACAGAAGAAGATCCTGGAAAGCGCGGAAAATCGCTTCCAGCTGAATCGAGGCCTCTCCCTGCTTCTCATCCGTCGTAAAGCCGGTGTACCGTTTAACCTTAAGTTCGTTTTCTTTGCTCACAGTCATCCGTTCGCTTTATCCACGGGACCGAAAACGCGGACGCGGGGCACGGTGGCCCCCCTGGGTCGCCGCGCCCCCACCCGCCGCGTCATCCGGTGCGCGTTGCTCAGCACTCAGCGAATTCAAAAGTCTGAGCGGTGGTGGCCAGGCAGGGGTGGGGTCGTTCTCCGAAGGTCCGGACGAGTTCTCTGGCGAGATCGGTGAGCGAGTCTGCCCGGATCGACAGGATCAGGGCGCGTTCCTCTTCGCTGAGCAGGAACGACTCTCCCTGGTAGCCGTCCTGCAGGGCCAGGGCGGGGTCGTCCAGCAGAAGGCGGCAAAACTCGCCGTTGACAACTGCAGCGGCCAGCAGGCGATTGAGTTCCAGGTGGTCGTCCGATGACTGCCGGACTTCCAGTGACAGAGGTACTAAGTAAGTTTTGGTGTAGATCATGGTTTGTCCTTCTCTACTATTTTGCTGATCTTAAGGGTTTTCCTTGGGTCAGCATGAGCCAGAAAGCGCCAGCGGCGATCAAAATGTCTCCCAGACTGAATGCCACCTGGTACGGAAACCACGCTGGGGGAAGAAATTGGTCGGAGAGCCATACCAGCCTGGTGTTCTCTGCCAACAGCAGGATATCCTTGCCAGTGCCAAACCGGCTACCGATCTGGTATTTCGCCAAGACGGTAGCCGGTACCACGTGGCTTGCGGTCTGAGGGCTGATGGGCATGAAACCGCTGTTGGCGGCAATCACCATCAGGTTGAGCACCAGCCCGCATGCCAGGATCCAGATTCCAGCCACTCGACGATTGAACCAGCAGAAGACCAGTAACACTACTTGCGAGAAGATCAGGCTGGACCCTACGACCTGATCCGGAATTCCGCTGTGCGTGGGCGGGAGGTAGAATATGACCGCTTGCGGCAGGAACCCGATTACAACCAGCCAGAGGAAGCGAAGTGACGGGACCTGCCAGACGTGTTTTTGTAAGAGTGCAAGGACGATACCTGCCAGCAGCCCTGCCAGGAGGGCGACAAGCAAGATCATCGACACATACCGCGTCCTCCATCTTCCGGAGCGCCAGCGCCCAGGACCAGCATAACTAAGGCCAGGAGGACGAAGGCCAGTTGGAGATAGCGTCGGTCAAATTTGGAGACGAAAATGGAGAGCTGAGCGAGTTTTGTTTGCATGAGACACCTTCTTTTTCTTGAATTCTGTGGTCTTAAGATACGATAAGGCAGGCTTCAAAGGTGGCTCCAAAAAATGGTTTACTTGGGCATCCACTAATTCAGGCGTAGGAAAAACCGCCCCCATTTTGTTCCGATCAGGGGGTGGGAAAGGGCTAGCACAGGGTTCGGGTTGAAAACCTTCGTTTTCAGGCGGTAAGCCGACGAAAAAGGGCCTCGGTCTCAGGGGAGGGCGCTACCCCCAGCTCAGCATGCAGGCTTTTCTTGCAGGCTTGGTATTGGCGTGTGACTGCGGTATGGTCTCCCAGGCGTTCATAGATACGCATGGCAAAGCGATGAGCCTCTTCAAGGCAGGCATCGCGAGCCAGGACACGCTGGCAGATCTGTAGCGCCTCTTCGTTTTTCTCGATTTGCAGGAGCAGCCTGGCCAGGCTGAGCAATGCTCTGAGGGAATCTTGCTCCTGATGTTCACGTTCCGGCAGGATCCAGGTCGATTCGAAATCGTGCAGGTAGGGACCATTCATCAGGTCAACCGCCTCCTGATAATGCTGTATCCGTTCTAGGATGCCTTTTGCGGCTCTGGCTTTGGCCAAGTGGGTTTTAAATGTCTCTACATCGTATTCGTAGTCCAGGTCGTGGTTGAACCGGTAGAGATCCCTTTCCCACAGAATCGTCTCGGGCCCAACGGCGCGGCGCAGACGGTACAGGTTATTTTTAAAGCGCAGCTTCAACTGTCTCGGTGTGACCTCCGGCCAGAGATCGGCGCCAATCTGCTCCTTTGTCAGGGGATCGCTGGCGTGCAGGAAATAAAAGAACAGCTCGCGCACTGACTTGGCCTGCCATTGGGCGTTGGTCACCAACTTGCCGTTGAGCCGCACCTGCGCTTTGCCGAATGCCCGGATGTCCAGATGCGGGGGAGGCATGGGAACCGTGCTGGTCAGCCGGCGCAGGCGTTTTCGGACGGAGGGAAGTTTGGATTGTAGCATTTCGGCGCGGCTGAGCAGACGTGCCAGGGAAGCTCGCACCTCCGGGTCATCGTCCAAACCATTATCGAGCCAATGTCGGACCTGGAAGGCAGCCATGCTCAAGGAATGATACTCCTTTCCATCGAGCTTGGCCGTTTCCTTGATATGCAACCGTGCAGCCTGCAGGTCTCCGACCTGGTTGCAGGCTGCCGCCAGCCACAGGTGGCTCCAGCCGGTTTCCAGGAAGCGGCTCCCCTGCCGGAACGACTCGACTGCGCTTTGCAGATGTGGGATTGCCCGTTTTGGGGAGCGGGAGGAGAGCTCCAATCGGCCGCACTCAAGTTCGAAAAGGCCGATCTCGTAGGTCGAGTTGTGTTCCCTGACCGGGGCATAAACCTCGTCGAGGAGGAGGCGGGCGCGGTCAAAGATTCCGGAGGCACGGGCAATGCCTGCCTGAGAAAGCAGGGAGTACGTGAGCAGGAACTGGTCGGCGGTCTGGCGGGCGATATCCTCCGCTTTCTCATAGGCATGCCGGGCGATTTCGAGCTCGCCCAGTTCGGCATACAGGTCGCCCAGGCTGGTCAGGAGCAGGGCTTCACTATGCAGGTAGCCGCTCCGCCGGGCGCACTCCAAGCCTTGTTCAAAAGCTATGGCAGCCTTTTCATATTCCCCGCGCAGATGATACATTACGCCGAGGTTGTTTAAGATATCCGCCTGCCAGGTCAGGTCGCCTCTTTCCCTCCAGATTTCCAGCGCCTTTTCATACAAATCCTGGGCGGCTTCATCATCCCCTGTACCACGGCGGGCCATCCCTAATTCCATTTGCACAACGGGCAGGATTTGGAGATCGTTGCTTTTAATCGAGAGCGACAGCGAGCTCTGCAACATTTCGATCGATTGCTTCACCTGTCCCAAACGATAGAGGGCCAGCCCCTTCATTCGAAACGCATCGACTCGGATGGCCTGCACGTTCAATCCCCTGCCCTGAGCGGTAATTTGTAGGACCTCATCCGCATCCTGAAGGGAAGCCTTATAGTCCCCCAGCCGGCGGTGCCCCCCAGCCCGGCGGACGAGCGAGAGAGCCAGACTCATTGAATCCCCGTTCGCCCGGAAAACAGCCGAGGCTTGGTCAAGCAGGGACAGGCCATAGCGCACCTTGCCGCTTGTGATTTCGATCGCACCCTTCAGGGAGAGCAAACCGGGGCGCTCCTGGGCGATTATCTCTGGCAGCTCGTCTAACCAGTTGCCGAGTGTAATTAGGCGGCCCTTACGAATCATATCTGTCCCGGCACGTTCAACCAGCCCGGCCAGGGCTGTGAAATCGCCCAGCTGCTGGTAAATGTGATGCGCTTTCTCCCACTCATTATGCTGCTCGTAATATTGGACCAGGTAAATCAGGATCGCTTCGGCTGTCTCCGGGCTTTCTTCCTTGAGGCGGGATTGAAGGAATTCCTGGACGAGGTTGTGATAGCGCAGCCATTTCCCATTGGGACCGACCGGCAGGACAAACAGGTTATTGCGCTTCACTGCTTCGATCAGCTTATTCCACTTGTGCGGTTTGCCCGGGGAGAGGGCACCCAGGACCACGGCGCACAGCTCCTCGTCGAACTCGTCGAAAAGGGAGCTCTGTAGCAGGAATTCCCGCATTTCCGGTGTCTGCTGGCCGAGGATTTGCTGGTCAAGATAGTCTGGCAAACCAATGTCCGTCGTACGGGCAAAGCGCGTCAGGTCCGGGATGCCCTGCGCCTTTTTGGGTCTGGACAGGTTGATACCGGTGATCCACCCTTCGGTATGCAGGAGCAGTTCCTGAATGGTGCTCTCAGGTAAATGTAAACCGTATTTTTTTTGGAAGAGCTCTTCGATCTCATCGGATTGAAAAGCCAGCTCCCGCAGGTCGAAGCCTCCCACCTGCTGGCGCGCCACCAGCACAGCCATATCGGGCAGGGCGGGCAGGCGCCGTGACGAGAGGATCAAGTGGCAGTTCTCGCTCGCCAGCTGGATGAAACGGCTGACGAAATCGCGGATCTCGGGGACGCTGTCCACGAACTGGTAATCGTCCAGTACAAGGACAAAATGCTCACTGACCTGCTCGTAAATCTCGTTGACCAGCGTAATGATGAGGTTCTCGAGGCCGCGGTCGAGTGAGGTCAGACTGTTCAAGGCCGCCGCGGATTCCTTCCCAAAGCGGGGGAAGCGCCGGGTCATCATTGCGATGAAGTAAGCGATAAACCGTTGGGGATCGCGATCGAGGGCATCTATGGAAAACCAGCATACGGGCATTTCCGTGTGACGGGCCAGGTCGATCAACAGCGACGTTTTGCCGTAGCCCGCCGGGGCTGTGACCAGCACCAGCTTCTGCTCCAGCAGTTCTTCCAGGCGCGTCAATAGACGATCCCGGCTGAGGATCTCTGGCCGCAGGGCCGGGACGACGACCTTGGTTAGGCTGAGCGTGATTGCAGCTGGGTCCATACCCTTGAAAATAATTGTACTCCCATCCACAACCGTGTGGCATGTCAGCCGTATTCTTAGGGTATACTTTGGTTGCTGAGGGTAACAACAATAATGAAACAAGTGCTGCAGAACATGCGTACTGGCAAGACTGCCGTGGTGGACGTGCCCGTGCCAGGTCCACGTCCCGGCACGGCCTTGGTCCATACCGCCGTCTCACTGGTCTCGGCGGGGACGGAACGCATGCTGGTGGAGTTCGCCGAAAAATCGCTGGCGGGGAAGGCCCGCGCCCGCCCGGACCTCGTCGGTCAGGTGCTCGAAAAAGCCCGCCGCGAGGGGTTGCTGACGAGCATCTCGACCGCTTTCAGCCGGTTGGACCAGCCCCTGGCACTCGGATATTCTTCTTCCGGAACCATCGTCGCCCTCGGCGAAGGCATGGAAGGATTCAAGGTTGGAGGGCGCGTGGCCTGTGCGGGGGGGGGCTTTGCTGTCCACGCCGAATACGGGGTTGTCCCGCGCAACCTGCTGGTATCACTTCCAAAGGGGGTGGACTTCGAATCGGCTGCTTTTACGACGCTCGGCGCCATTGCCCTGCACGGATTCCGTCTGGCAGAGGCGCAGGTGGGCGAGCGCGTGGCGGTGATCGGCCTGGGTCTTGTGGGACTTATGACGATCCAGATCGCCGCAGCAGCTGGCTGCCAGGTCTTCGGCGTGGATGTCAACCCGCAACGGGTCGCTCTGGCGAAGCGCTTTGGAGTTGAGGCTGTTTTGCGCGAGCTGGCCGTCGAGGCAGCTGCTGCCTTCAGCGCCGGCCGCGGGGTTGACGCCGTGATCATCTGCGCCGATACGCCCTCCGCAGATCCGGTGGAACTGGCCGGGGCTATCGCCAGGGATCGCGCCCGCGTGGTGGCAACGGGTGCCGTTGGCCTGGAAGTGCCGCGCAAGCCTTATTATGAAAAGGAACTCTCGCTGGTCAACTCCCGCTCGTACGGCCCCGGCCGCTACGACCAGGTTTATGAGGAAGTTGGTCGCGACTACCCCATCGGCTATGTGCGCTGGACGGAGGGCCGCAACCTGGAGGCCGTGGCGGACCTGATGGCGGCAGGCAAGCTGGATGTCAAACCGCTCATCACGCACCGTTTTCCAATCGAAAAGGCGCCCGCGGCGTACGCGCTCATTACCGCCAAGAAAAAAGAGCCGTTCCTGGGCGTGCTGCTGATTTATCCGGAAACGCCGAAGGAACTCGAGCAGACCAAGGTTCCATTTGCCGTTACCCATGGTCAGGCCTCCACGGTCAAGTTGGGAGTCTTAGGGGCCGGGAACTTTGCCAATGCAGTTTTACTCCCCGCCATCAAGAAGCACAAAGAGATTGACCGGGTCGGAATCGCCTCCATCGGCGGCCTGCACGCCCAGCATGCCGGCAGGAAGTTCGGCTTTGCTTACGCTGCCTCCGATGAGCAGGATGTGCTGAACGACCCGAATGTCAACACCGTCGCCATCCTGACCCGTCACGATACCCACGCAGACCTGGCTGTCCAGGCGCTCAAGGCGGGCAAGCACGTTTTCGTTGAGAAGCCGCTGGCGACGACGGAGGAGGGGCTGAAGAATGTGCAGTCCGCCCTGAAAAAGGCCACCGGCCTCCTGACTGTCGGCTTCAACCGCCGCTTCGCTCCGCTAGGCGTACAGTTGAGTACATTCTTCTTTGATCGGTCCGAATCGCTCTATATGCATTACCGGGTCAACGCCGGGTATATTCCCCTCAACCATTGGACCCAAGACCCCTCCCAGGGCGGCGGGCGCATCATCGGTGAAGGCTGTCATTTCATTGACTTTTTAACCTTCCTGGCGCAGGCCGCGCCAATCTCGGTCACCGCCCACGGACTTCCCGACGACGGCAGGTACCGCGAGGACAACGTTTCGCTGACCTTTGCCTTCGCGGATGGCTCGGTCGGGGTGGTCGACTACCTGGCCAATGGCGACCGGTCCTTTCCAAAGGAGCGCGTCGAGGTCTTCTGCGGCGGCCGTGTCGCCGTGCTGGATGACTTCCGCTCTCTGGAGCTGGTGCGGGAGGGTCGGCGTAAATGGGTCCGATCCCCGCTGCGGCAGGACAAAGGCCATTTTGGTGAGTGGCAGGCATTTGTAAAGGCTATCCATGCTGGCGGGGAACCGCCGATCCCCTACGCGCAGCTGATTGGGGTGACCCAGGCCACCTTTGCGGCGGTCGAGTCCCTCCGAAGCGGGGGCGTCGTTCCGATTCATTAAGTGACGTTCTCCATCCCCTCGCGGGGACGGCTTCTCAAGCCCGCGAAAGGCGCAACTGCCCGCCTTACCGCTTGACCGCCCGGTCCGGGCGGTTTTTTTCAACGCTGATCTCAGGATATTTCTGGACGTATTCTAGTCCCGGAGACCATCAGTCTGCCCGTCTGCCCTTATATCGACCAATTTGTAAAGTCCCTCCAGTGGTAATTCGTGCTGATCTGTGGTTAAATATTTTTGATGAACCGCCTCTCGATCGCTTTTAAGTCTTTTACTCAGCTGGGCTTCCAATCCACGACGTTGTATGCGTCGTACCGGCTGGGTTTGGCGAGCGGGCATTACAAAAGGACGACAGACGGGCGGCGGTTGTCCGTCGGCCACGCCCCGGCCGCCCTGCGGCCTGTGTTCGGAATGCCTCCCGCACAGGATATTCTCATGACCCTTGGCAGCCAAGACCGAGCCAGACTGTTTGATGAAGCCGACGAGATTGTTGCCGGAAAGGTGCGCCTCTTCGGTGGGGAGCCGGTCGAGCTGAAGCTAGCCGTCGGCGGTCCGCTGGTGCATTGGAGCGACTATGAATCAAACCCCAGACTACTTGCCCCTTTCTTTTCGCAAATCCCCGATATCAAATTCCTCTGGGAGCCGGCGCGCTTCGGCTGGGCGTTTGTTTTAGGCCGCGCGTATCACCTCGGCGGTGATGAAAAATACGCCGAGGCATTCTGGCGCAACGCCGAAACCTTCCTGGATTCAAATCCTCCTTATCTCGGCCCGCACTGGATGTCAGGCCAGGAGGTCGCCATCCGCCTGATGACCTTCGTCTGGGCGGCGCAGGTGTTCGCCGGGTCCCGGCACAGCACGCCGGAGCGGATCGAGCGCCTGGGCCAGGCTGTTGTCGCACATGTTGCGCGCATCCCACCCACGCTGGTCTACGCCCGTTCGCAGAACAATAACCATCTCCTGACCGAGGCGGCCGGACTCTATACCGCCGGGCTGGCGCTGGCGGGTCATCCTTCCGCGGCGGCGTGGCGTGCCTTGGGCTGGAAATGGCTCAACGAGGGGCTCCAGTCCCAGATTGATGGGTACGGCGAGTATGCCCAGCACAGCACCAACTACCATCGCCTGATGCTGCAGGTGGCTCTGTGGACGGATGCGATGCTGCGCGGACAGGGATGGAACTGGCCGCGGCAGACGGCCGAAGCCTTATCGCGTTCGGTCCACTGGCTGCTGGCCCTGCTAGATCCCGGCACGGGACGGACCCCCAACTTGGGTGCCAATGACGGGGCCTATATTTTTCCAATGACGGTTTGTCTGTTCGATGATTTCCGTCCGGTCCTGCATGCCGCTGCACGGGCGTTCCTGCACTATGACCTGCCGCGGGGGCCGTGGGATGAAATGGCAGGTTGGTTTGGCATCCCGCTCGACTCGCCGAAATACCTGCAGCTGCCGCGCTACCTCGGCGACCAGCTGTATGGGAAAGACTCCTGGGCTTATTTACGGACGGCGCAGTTCTCGTCGCGACCCTCCCATGCTGACCAGCTCCATGTCGACCTGTGGTGGCGCGGTTTGAACATCGCTCAGGACGCCGGGACATACCTGTACAACGGCTCTCCGCCGTGGGACAACGCCCTGGTAACTGCCTTCGTGCACAATACGGTCACGGTGGATGGCCGCGACCAGATGCGGCGCGCCGGACGTTTCCTCTACCTGGACTGGGTGAACGCCTATCGTAAAAGCCGGATCGAGGTTGACGAGCAGGTCTTGCAGCGCCTCAGTGGGCGGAATTACGGGTATATGCTCCAGGGGGTCCGTCATACGCGTTCGGTCACTGCCTATGCCGACGGCCGCTGGCTGGTCACGGATGAGATGCTCGTCCTGCGCTTGCCGTTCCAGAACAGGAGGCTGCGCTTCCGCCTGCACTGGCTTTTCCCCGCTTGGGAGTGGGCCGTGGAAGGCGGACCGACAGGCCTGGCGCTTAGGCTGAAATCCCCGCAGGGCTGGATCATTATCCGGGCATCAGCCGACAGCCCCTTTTCGGCGGTGACCCTCGCCCGGGCGGGGGAACGCGTGTACGGGGAAGGCCCGGTTTCCGCGGTGATGGGCTGGGCCTCACCCACGTATGGTTTAAAAGTCCCGGCGTTGGCGCTGGCACTGGAGGTGGCCTCGGCGCAGGAAGTGAAATTCACCAGTGAGTTCACCTTCCCGGAGACCTGATTCCTGCCTTATGCACATCCTCCTCATCCATCAGGCCTTTGCCTCTCTCGACGAACCGGGCGGGACACGCCATTATGAACTGGCGCGCGATCTCGCCAGGCGCGGCCACCAGGTGACGGTCATCGCCAGCCCGGTCAGCTATCTGACCGGCGCAGTGACTCACACGCAGACCGGCAGCGAAGACGGCATCCTCATCCGGCGCGCTTATACCTACCAGGCTCTGCACCGATCGTTCGTGCATCGCGTCCTGGCCTTCATGAGTTTCATGACATCCTCATTTTTCATTGGACTGAGTGTCAGAAACGTGGACCTGGTCTGGGGGACTTCGCCGCCGATTTTCCAGGGCTGGACAGCCTGGATGCTGGCGCGCCTCAAGCGCGTCCCGTTCCTGTTCGAGGTGCGGGATCTGTGGCCGACCTTCGCCATTGCTGTAGGGGTATTGAAGAATCCACTGCTCATCCGCATGTCGGAATGGCTGGAACGCTTCCTGTACCGACACGCCGACCGGGTGATGGTCAATAGCCCGGGGTACGTCCAGCATGTGACCGAGCTCGGCGCACGTCGGGTGGAGCTGGTCCCCAATGGCGCCGATCCGGACATGTTTGGTCCAGTAGACGGAGGCCGGACATTTCGAGCTTCCAACCACCTCGGGCAAAATTTTGTGGTGATGTACGCCGGCGCGCACGGGATGTCCAATGACCTGGGAGTGGTGCTCGCCGCGGCCCGCCTGCTGGAGGACACACCGAAGGTCCAGCTCGTGCTGGTTGGGGATGGGAAGGAGAAGGCCGGCCTGCAGGCGCAAGCAGCCCAGATGAAGCTGACGAACGTGACCTTTCTGCCGCCGGTGCCGAAGAACGGGATGGCTGAGACACTCGCCGGGGCGGATGCCTGCATCGCCATCCTGAAGCCGATTGATGCATACAAGACCACATACCCGAACAAGGTCTTCGATTATATGGCCGCCGGGCGTCCGGTGGTGCTCGCCATCGATGGGGTGATCCGCCAGGTGGTCGAGGCGGCAGGCTGTGGAGTGTTCTCCCCTCCCGGTGACCCGGATGCGCTCGCTGAGGCAATCCGGAGACTGGCGCGCAATCGCGCCGAGAGTGAGGCGATGGGGCAAAAAGGCCGCCGGTATGCGGAGCAGCATTTCAACCGCGCGAGTTCGGCCCAGAAGCTGGCAGGGATTCTGGAGGAGATGAGTCGGTGATCGGCAAAGGCAGCCTGCGGTCGTGGGCAGCCCGCACCTTGATCGGGCTGGTGGTCCTCTGGAACCTGCAGGCCGCCTTCGCCTTCTTGGCCGCGCCGGGCCAGTACGCCCCCGCCTTCGAACTGGCCGGCGTGCCCGGCCAGGCGGCTGTGCGCGGTGTGGCGGTTCTTTTTATAATGTGGAATGTTCCCTATCTGGTTGCTGCTTGGCAGCCGCGCCGCAACCGCCTCGCCCTGGCAGAAGCACTGGGCATGCAGTTGATCGGGTTGATCGGGGAAGGGTTCATCCTCTCCATGCTGGGGGCGGGGCACGCCGTCCTGCGGGCCTCCATCCTCCGTTTCATCACCTTCGACGCCGCCGGATTGGGCCTGCTGGTCGTGGCGTTCGTGATGGCAAGAAATTAATAACCCAACCTAAATTTCAAATCGAACCCCTCGGTTGCGATATTGCCGTGATCTCAATTCATCATTAGGATCTAGCCGGTGGGTCTGGTCAGAGCTGGATTCAGGGTAGGCCCGAATTTCCAAGTGCCCCCTTTGGGAGGCGCCTACCCCATCCGGCCGGTCAGGTAGGCCTCGGTCAGTTCATTCACGGGTCGGGTAAATAGCGTGTCCGTGGCGGAGAATTCGATCAACTCCCCCAGCCAGAACAGGCCGGTGAAATCGGAAACGCGAGCGGCCTGCTGAATGTTGTGGGTCACGATGATGATGGTGTACTTCTGCTTGAGCTCCGCGATCAGGTCCTCAACGTGGCTGGTGGCAATCGGGTCGAGGGCTGAAGTGGGTTCATCGAAGAGGATGACCTCTGGCTTGACCGCCAGCACGCGAGCGATGCATAACCGCTGCTGCTGGCCAAGCGAGAAGCCCAGCGCGTTCGCTCTCAAGTCCCCCTTGACCTCCTCCCACAGCACCACGGCGCGCAGGCTTTTTTCGACGATCTTGTCCAGGTCGGCCCGGCTTCGGTACAGCCTGAGCACGCGCGGTCCGAAAGCGACATTGTCATAAACCGATTGTGGGAAAGGGTTTGGTTTCTGGAACACCATACCGACGCGCTTGCGCAGTTCAGTCACGTCGTAATCGGGTGAGTAGATGTCCTCTCCATCCAGTTGGATCTGCCCTTCCAGGCGCGCACCGGGGATGGTATCGTTCATCCGGTTCAGGCAACGTAGAAAGGTGGACTTGCCGCAGCCGGAAGGTCCGATCAGGGCGGTGACCTTGCGCGGCGCGACGTCCATGTTGATCTTGGACAGGGCCCGCGCTCTCCCGTAATAAAAATCCAGGCCGCGCACGCGGAAGGTTGGCGTTTCGCTCACAGGACAAATTTTACCCGATAATCTTACGCCTAGGATTATCGGCTATAATTCCGGCGATGCGGCGCTTGGTGATCTTCTTTTTTTGTTTGACCTTTCTGGCCTCCTGCAGCCCTGCCTTTCCGGCGACCTCCCGGACCAACCCCTCTGCATATATCCAGGATAAAGGCTCGGATACGATGGTCAACCTGGCCCTGGCCTGGGCCGCGCGCTACCAGAACGAATACTCCCAGGTCAGCCTGTCCGTGACCGGCGGCGGGTCCGGGACCGGGATCGCGGCCCTGCTCAATAAAACGGTGGACATCGCCAACGCCTCGCGGG